>Ga0302323_100003507_pt1 | contig 12741 bp, 12 predicted proteins | sample Fen_T0_3_FD_201950 | JGI IMG/M metagenome (GOLD analysis project Ga0302323, IMG submission 201950) | Peat permafrost microbial communities from Stordalen Mire near Abisko, Sweden - Fen_T0_3 | ecosystem: Environmental > Terrestrial > Soil > Wetlands > Permafrost | place: Sweden: Abisko... | reverse complement strand
ACAGCTTCCACCCTTCACCCGGGGCCACATTGACTTTCCAATAGTGCGTCAGCTTGACGTCCTTGCCCGGCTCTACAGGGTTGGGACTGACATCCAAGCCGAGATACGTCACCTTGCCGTCCAGATCCGCGTTCGAGACAAACTGGGGCGTTGGCGCGGAGGTAAGAATGTTCTTCTTGATGAACTCTTCATCCTCCTTCGTCGGCTTGTCATCTGCCTGCTCCACGCAACCCAAGGCGAGGCCCGAAAGCGCAACGAGGCAAAGGCCCCCACGGAAACGCTTGCTGAAAACCCTAGCGAAGACTCGTGACATTGTGATTTTCCCTTTCCCGGCAAACCTGTGCGATCGCAGCGGCGACCGACGTCGGCCCGTTTCTACTGAAGACCGCGCGGATTTGCAAACCCAAGCAGCGAAAACACTTCTCGGCTCTGCGCGCCTTCGAACTGTGCGCAGGCCCACTCACCTACGGCAGCCGCCGGGACTGAGCGATGACACGAACGCGTGGTGCTTCGCCGATCTCGTTGATCAGCACGGGCGTACCCTCGGCCAGCTCGCCGCCGCCGAATGCATCGGCTGCCGCCTTTAGAGCAAGGTCCAGCGACGGGTGAACGCCGACCAGTCTCCGCCCGCATACAACAGCGAACTTGCCGCTGTGTTCGTCAAGCAATGCCTGCTTACAACTGTCGAAAAAGGCGGTTTCTTCGGATGCGGGAATCATGCCTCACAGTCGGGCAAAGCGAGGCAGCGGTCAAATAAAGCGCGCCCTATCGCGCCATGAGCGATGACCGAAGGTCAGCTTGCCTTAGAGCTTGCCGAGGCCGGCCAGAGGATCCAGCTCAACCTTCTTCTTCTTGGCTATTGCTGGAACATCGGCGCTCTTCGGTGCTGCAGGCTCGGCTTGGGCAGAAGCGTGCCGCGATGGCCTAGCTGAAGCCTTGTGGGCATTCGTGTGGGCGGCGGCTCTGGCTGCCACGGAGGGCCGCTCGGCCTTCTGCACGACCGGCGCGCTGGGAGCCGCAGCCGACGGCGCAATCGGAGCAACTGCAGGAGCCATGGCCATCGTGCCCTTCAGCTTTTCCTCACACTGCCTGAGGTTGTTCTTGGCCACCTGGTCTGCCTTGGCCCCCATTTCCACAGCCCTGTTGCGAGCTTCCTCAGACTGCCGGATGGTCGCGTCCTTGGCAGCCAACAGCGCCTGGGTGTCGTTCTGCAACTTCACGTAGCCGGCACCGCCAGCGCCGGCAAACAAAACAGCAACGAACACTGCAGCCTTGACCGACGATCTGGGACGAACCAGGACCTGGGCAGGCGCGGGGTCGTAGGCGATGGGACTATGGGAAAAGCCGCCACGGCCGGAGCTCTCGAAATTGGCGCCAGGATCGAACGCGGCAGATTTGCGCATTGCCGATAGCGCTGGGCCCTGCACGGGAGGCGGCGTCAACTGATCCGCCACGGGATCCTCGGCCAACGCTGAAACCCGGCTGGGTGCAACGGATGACCGCGACTGCGTCTGGCGGGTGATGCGCTCGTTCTTGAGCTTGCGAAGCTCGTTGAGCGAAGTCACTACTGAATCTTCATTCTCCATCATACGCGTCTCTCCTTCGCCAGCGGGTTTTGCGAACTGGGACAATGACAACTGATCGAGGTAGCTAGTCTGCCAGGCTCGGCCAGGTACTCAAGGGTAATACCCAGACCCAACCTCACGTGCGTACACTGACACATTAACACTCGAACGAACGGGATACAATCGAGGAAGGAATATGTTGGGGAAAATACGTATGTCTTAGTGCCCAGCGTGCGGCTTCGTCGAAGGCGTATCGGGGGAGGGCCTCGGGGAGAGGGTGGGCAACAGCTCCCTAAAGCCAACCCACATCCCAAGCCAAAGGGGAAAGCACAAAAGAACGAAGGGCCAATTATCTTGGTTCAAGCCCGGCACCGCCTTGCAGATGACGCCTACGGCGGAGAAAATGGCGGCTGACAGCGCCAAAGTCCGCGCCTTTCGCGCTCCGCCGCTTCTTCCCAAGGCAACCGCAAGCCCGTAGGCTGACAACCCGAGGGACCAGGGCGCTAGCTGAAGGATGTTGGCATTGGCGTGCGCGGCCCTGTGATCGGTAAAGAGCCAAAGGCAAACCAAGATCAAACCAAGGAGCCCAAGCACGAAGCCGAGGATGGACGCGCTGAGTCCCAAAAGAATCCGCGCGCTAGCCCTGCGCCTTCCCAGACGCCCCAGCAAAACCAATGCGGCGCCCACCAAGGTACCGATGCCAAGGAAGTAGATGCCCCAACTGGGTGGAGCCGGAGGCTTGGCGGGGCGAGATGACCGAAAGACGAACTTTTCGGATTTGACCAGGGGCTTTTCACCGGCCCCCTCGGGCACCCGGACAGATCGCAAGAGATCGGCCAGTCGCTCGGGCAAGAAGGCCTCCTGCCACCTGTTGATGGGCACGTCCGTCGCCCTGCCGAGCCCGAGGTAAAGTCCAACATACTCGGGTAAGAAATCTGCGGTCGAGCGCAGGGAATGGGCCCGGAACGTCATGCTGGCCGGGTTCTGTCCAGCTGCGCGCACCCGCCCCCCTGTTGCCCTATCGATGGCGTCACGCACCCGGGTCGAGCAGTTGTCGTAAAAATAATCGTAGAGGTATTCGCGATTCTCTGGTCGGGCGTTCTCGCGTAGGGCCTGCCACAAGCTCCATTTCTGGGCCGCGGTCAAATCCAGCTCCTGGGCAAGGATCGATCGGTTCGCGGCGGCGTAGGATTCCATCGTGTCATCTACGCCCGCGACCGAAAGCCAGTACTTGAATCGGCCGCGCAGAAATTTCGGAATCAGGGCCGGAGAGTCAAAGGCGAAGGTGCCGAAATTGAAGACCAGCCCCTCGCCCTTCTTGGGTTGAACCAAAATGGCGTTGTGTCCGAACTTGAAAAAGGGATGTTCATGGGGACCGAAGGTCAGGGCATAGATTGTCAGGTCGTCTCCGGGCTGTTCCGGCTGCCCGGCCTGGCCTGCCTGCCCCGTCTGACCGGCCTGCTCCGCTCGCGGCGTCTCCGAGGGAGCGAGCATCAACAAGGTCGCAAAGGCTATCGTCGCAACGCGGGATGCGCCCGCCCCAGCCGCCAGTCTCATCGAGCCCCGGCTTTGGCAGTAGAAACCATTTCGACTTCGTAGAGACGTGGCCACAACTTGCCGGTCACCAACAGGTGTCCTGTATTTGGCATTTCGGCGATTCCGTTTAGCACATCCGCACGCGTCGCCTCTTCTGGAGCCAGGAGGCCGCTAGCGTCGATCCACGCTGTGACTTCACCGGTCTTGCCATCAATACGAGCAATGTGGCTGTCCTGCCAAACATTGGCGAAAACTGCGTCGCCAATGCATTCCAGCTCGTTGAGATTCGACAACGGACGGCCGGCACGGCGCACGCGAATTTCGCCCTCTTTGGAAAAGCTCACGGGGCTGCGCCAAATCAGCCTGTCGGTGCCGTCGCTCATGACCAAATGTCGACCGTTGAAGCAGAGGCCCCATCCTTCGCCATCGTAGCTGAACTCGTTTTCCTTCTTCAACGTCGTCAGATCCCAAACCAGAACCTTGCCATCCTTCCACGTCAATTGGAACAGCTGCTGCCCCACCCGGGCCAGACCTTCGCCAAAAAACGCGGCTGGCAGCTTGGATTCCTGCTCCACCGTGCCGCTCGCCAAGTCAACGCGTCTTACCGACGAGCGGCCGTAAAGGCCGGTGCTTTCGTAGAGTTTGCCATCGAGAAAAATCAACCCCTGGGTGAAAGCGTTCGGGTCGTGCGGGTAGGAGCGCACCACTTTGAGGCGGTAGGTTGGCGGAGACGACGAATGGGCGACCGGCTTCGCACACACACTTGCCGCCGCCACGGCAGCCAGGGCAAGAAGCAGGCGCAAGCCGCGAAAAATTCGCCGCTGGGGTCGGGTGTGCATGGAAAGCATCATAGTCGAGAGCGGGCTGACTCAGAAGGTAACCGGTAGCGCTGTTGCCAGGCGCAAACGGTCCAAAAACTCGACGCGCGAAATCTCGATTGCGCCCAAGCTGGCAAGATGAGGGTTCATGACCTGGACATCCAGAAGCGCAAATCCCCGGGTGCGCAAGTGGGCCACCAGATGTGAAACCGCCGCCTTCGACGCATTGGATTTCCGTCTGAACATCGATTCACCGCCGAAAAAGCCGCCAATAGTCACGCCGTAAAGGCCTCCTACGGCCTCGTTTCCTTCGTACACTTCTACACTGTGCGCCAGCCCTCGCTGATGGAGCTCGCAATAGGCAACGATGAAGTCCTCGGAGATCCACGTGCTCGGCCTATCGGGTCCTGGCTCTGCACAACGTCTCATGGTCCCTTCGAAGTCCCTATCGAGGTGAAAGGTCCAGGCGCTCTGGCGAATTTGTTTCCTCAGGCTGCGGGACACGTGAAAGGCGTTCAAATCGAAGATGGCACGAGGGTCCGGACACCACCAAGTCACTGCCGGCTCTGACGACCAGGGAAAAATCCCTACGCGGTAGGCCTTTTCGAGAACGTCGGGGTCAAGCGTCCCTCCTACGGCGACTAGGCCATCATCGTCGGCAACCAGATATTGGCCGAAATCACAGCCGACAGCGTCATTCGAACGGGGCATTTTCTTTTGTTCCCATTATCCTTTGTTCGGGAGTTTGAGTAAGGTGGGCACGCCAAGTCCACAACGAAGTCCACACGCGGTTGCGACAAGAAAAAGTTTTACTTCTGTAACGTTTTGAGTAGTATGCCGCGCCAAAGCGATTCGATTTAGAGAACAAACCCAGGAGAGAAGGCTATGATGAGGAAGCTTGCTGTTACGGTATTTGCACTTTCGCTGACAGCGTTAGGCTGTGGAAGCGATAGCGGGAGCCCGGCCAAAGACGGCGCCGCTGACTCCAAGGCGGCAGCGGCCGAGGTTGGCTCGACACCAGATGTCGGCAAGGATGTGGCTGCGACGGAGGCGGCGACGTCGCCAGACACGGCAGACACGGCGAAGCTTGACTTGGCGTCAGAGGCCAACTCGGTGAGCGAGGCTGGTACGGTCACCGAGGCCGGTCAAACCCCCGACGCGGGCAAGAAGGACGTGGGTTTGATCGATGTCGTAACGCCTCAGGTTGATGGTGGCACTAGCGACACCAATCAACAGGATGCAGCGGACGCGAACACGGCCGAAGCTGGCGCAGTCGACGCCGGTGTCAGCGAAGCTGGTGCAGTCGACACCGGCGTGACCGGTTAGTCCTCTTCAGGATCAGACCGCAAAGAAAGAGCGGATCCCCACCCGGGGACCGCTCTTTTCTTTTCCCGCAGACGTTTTTTGTCAAGCCCGGGCGGGCGCTGCCGCTCGGTTCGGACAAAAACCGTCGGATGGCTGGCGTGCAAGACCCCAGTCCGACCTCGACCACTCGGCATTTCAAGGATTTGCGGGCTCAGCCGATGGACCGAGTGATGGCACGTGGCGTGCTTCGGAAGGAAGTCGTGACAATACATCGACGTGGGGCCAGCGGTTTCAGTTTGGTCGAGCTGATGATCGTCGTAGCCATCATCGGCATCCTGGCAGCGGTGGCCATTCCCGCCTTTACGAGATACGTCAAGAAGTCCCGCACGACAGAAGCCATCGGCCACCTCAACAAGATGTGGGCCGGTTCAGTAAGCTACTACATGAGCGATTTTGGCGATGGTCGAGGCACTTCTTTCCCCAAACAGTTCCCGGGCCTAAGCGCAGATTTCGAACGCGCGACGTTCTGCTGCACCGACCCGAGCGGGCGTTGCCCGGGCGGCAGCGCGATCTGGTCGTCGGATCCGGTCTGGATGGCCCTCAAATTTGCCCTAGCCGATCCTCACAACTACATCCCTGGCTACACGAGCGCTGGCGCCGGAACAAGCGCCACGTTTACGGCCATGGCACTCGGCAATCTGAACTGCGATGCCGTGATCGCTGAATTCAGCCGGGTCGGCTCGATCAGCAGCGTGGGTGATGTGACGGGTCAGACTCAGCCGTTCATCAAGAACGAGCTGGATTGATCGCCAGCGTTCGGCGGCTGACGTCCGCATCGCTGTGTTGTGCCGTCCTTGCGTTCGAGGACCAAGCGGAGTATTTGAGGCATTCTTCTGGTGGACGCCACCGCACTGGCCTAGTGGCAGCGCTCTCCAGCTTCGTTTTCAGTCACGGTGGCAACATCCTGGATGCCGATCAGCACGCCGAAAGCGATAGCGGCGAGTTCTTCATGCGGCTCGTGTGGGACCTTGCCCAATTCACCATCCCGCGAGAGCAAATCCGGCCGGAAATTGCGAAGCTGGCAGAGCATTTCTCGCTGCAATGGGAGCTGACGTTTTCGGACCGCATTCCACGCGTGGCGGTGCTCGCGACCAAGGCTTCGCATTGCCTCTATGACCTCTTGCTCTGCCAACAAATAGGGGATCTTGGCGGAAAAATCGTTGCGGTCATTTCCAATCACGATGTCTTGACGGAGGTATGCAAGCACTTCGATGTGCCCTTTGCCGTCACTCCGGTCGATCGCAATGACAAGCCCAAAGCCGAAGCGCAGCAGCTTTCATTACTTGCCTCGCTCGACATCGACGTCGTCGTGCTCGCCCGCTACATGCAAATTCTTTCCGGCGAGTTCGTCGCGCAATGGCCCAATCGCATCATCAACATCCACCATTCGTTCCTTCCGGCCTTTGCTGGCGCCAAGCCTTACCACCAGGCCAAGGAACGCGGAGTGAAGATCATCGGCGCGACGGCACACTATGTTACGGCAGAGCTGGATCAGGGGCCCATCATCGAGCAGGACGTTCGCCGCGTCTCTCACCGGGATGAAGTCGAGGATTTGATGCGAGCTGGACGCGATCTCGAGCGCGCAGTGTTGACCCGCGCAGTGCGATTGCATCTACAGCGCCGGGTTCTGGTATCGGGCAACCGCACCATCGTGTTCGGCTAGCCGCACTCTCTGTGGCGCAGCACAGCGTAAGGCCCCCAGGGTCGCTGCGCCTGCTCCGCGACCCTCCACGTGCGAATGCCTCGCGCGCCGGGCATTTTCCGCGGCCTTCGGCGCGAAAAGCCCCGAACGTCCGGCTTTTCGCGCGGGAGCTCGCGCTCACTCACCTCGCCCGTCGTGCTATTTGCGCGAACGCTGCCGCAGAAACGCGCGAGGCCCCGGGCTTTGCGCGCGAACGTTGTCGCAAAAAGCGCGGAGCCTCGCGTTCTCTCACCTCACGGACCCGGCTTTTCGCGCGGGAGCTCGCGCGGACTTACCTCGAACGTCGGGCTATTTGCGCGAGACCTGCCGCAGAAACGCGCGAGCCCCCGGGCTTTGCGCGCGGACGTTGCCGCAAAAAGCGCGGAGCCTCGCGTTCTCTCACCTGACGGATCCGGCTTTTCGCGCGAAAGGTCGCGTTCCGAGCCCGCCAGGCGGCTCAGTCCGCCGCCGGCGTTTGCCGCCTGGGCGCCGCCGAACTTGCACACGGAACGGCGGCCAAGCTCGTCGAGGGTGCCGTCGAGGTCCGAGCGCTTGTCCGCGTGCGTGGCCGACTGATACACGGACAAGTCGCAGTTTGGTCAGTGGTCTGTTGACTGCTGCACGATGGCGTCGGAATATGCTCGCTTGGGAATGTGCGACTGGCTGCCCTCCGGGCGGAAGGAGACTACGATGAATGCTCTAGTCGTTGGATTTGCACTGTTGGTTGCCGCGAACACCTCAGCGGGTATGGCCCAGAAAGACAGTTGCGCCAAGGCCGCAGCGAAAAAGCAAGACGCCAAGAAGAGCGCTACACCCGCAGTCGATCCCAACGCGGTGGTGGCCAAATCGCACGGCGGAAAGGTCTTCGTCGTGTCCGACTCGCCCCCCAACGTCGAGGGCGAGGATTTGAACAAGTGGCTTGCCACCCGCGGTCCTGTCGCCGAGCTGACCAAGAAGGCGAACGAAGACCGCTGGCCCATGAACTACATCGCCGTGTTCAAGAAGCCACCGGCCAAGGGACCCATCACCGTGGAATTCATGGACAAAAAGGATCCCAGCACATTGGTCGATCAGTACTCGCCACAAACACTGGGCGAATCAGTCGTCTTTCAGGAACCCTACGACCTCGACGCCAACAACGGTTTCAACAAAGGCCACACGTACATCATCAAGGTCGGACAGATCATCAAGAACAAGTTCGTGTCCTACGCCAGCGGCGAGATTTCGCTGAAGTAAGCGTTTGCGGGCTGCCGCCAGCGCGGCGCGAGGCGCCACAAAAGGCGTTTCAACGTAGGTCCCGATGCACTTACTTGCTTGCCTTCGCGGCGCGGGACTGGCACGAGTAGAGGTCAATTCGGATCCCGGACTTGACCTCACCCGCAGTAAGCAGCATACGCCCGCGACCTGGCGACGAGCTGGTCGTTACGGTTGATCGCCTGACCTATGGCGGAGAAGGAATTGCTCGCGCGCAAGGGTTGGCGATCTTTGTTTCCGGAGCGGCTGCCAACGAGACAGTTCGCGTCAAGGTGCACAAGATCCACCGTCGCCATGCCGAGTCGTACGTCGTCGACGTCGAGCAACCGTCTCCCGACAGGATCAAACCACGATGCCAACACTTCGACGAGGGATGCGGCGGCTGCTGTTGGCAGCATGTCAGGTACGAGGCGCAGCTGGTGGCCAAGACGGCGGCCGTTCGGGACAGTCTGGAACGTCTCGGTGGCTTTCGCGACCTCGACATTCGCCCCATCGTGCCCGCCCCGGATACCTTCTTTTACCGCAACAAGATGGAGTTTGCCTTTCATCCTGAAGGCACGCTCGGGCTTCATCGCCGCGGCGCCTGGTACGACATCATCAGCCTGCGCGAATGCTTCCTGGAATCGCCCCTGGCGGTAACCATCGTCAAGACGGCCCAGGACTTCGTCAGGACGCGGGGCATTTTACTTTACCATCCCCGGGCGCGAGAGGGGTTCCTGCGCGAGCTGTGCATTCGCCAAAGCCGCGGCACGGGCGAAACCCTGCTGGGTCTCGTCACCAGCCCGGGCGCCTTCCCCGAAGGCAAAGCCATGGCCGAGCATCTGGCCAAGGTCGACCCCAGCATCACCAGCGTGGTACGCAGCATCCGCGCCGCGGACGACACGGCCACGCCACCCAAAGATACGACCATCCTGTTCGGCAAGGACTACATCACCGAGATCACGGCCGGCCTGCGCTTCCGTATCGGGATCGAGACTTTCTACCAAACCAATTCGGTGCAAGCCGAGCGGCTGGTCGAGCTGGTCAAGACGGCGGCGGGCAACGTGGCCGGAGAACAAGTCGTGGACGTCTACTGTGGTGTCGGCGTTTTCAGTCTCGCCTTGGCAGCGGTCGGGGCAAAGGTGATCGGGGTCGAGCTGGTCGAGGCCGCCATCGAAGCTGCCCGACGCAACGCCGAGGAAAATGCTCTATCTGGCCTGGTCTTCCACGCCGGTGATGCCCGCAAGGTCCTTGCCGAGGTTCTGCCTGCAGGACTGTCACCCAAGGTGCTGGTGCTCGACCCGCCACGCGCCGGAGCTGGCGGCAAGGTAATGCGCCGGATCGCCCGCGCCTGTCCCGAGCGAATCATCTACGTTTCGTGCAATCCCACCACGTTGGCCCGCGATTTGGTGGAGCTGCGCGCTTTCGGCTACCGGATAACGTCCGTGCAGCCTATCGATCTGTTCCCGCAGACCTACCACGTTGAAAGCGTGGTCGCCCTGGATCGCACTTGAACAACCTGCCAGCCACGCCCAGCCCAAGGACGCGCGCCTTCGTCGCGTGGTCCGTGCGCCACGGCCGGCTGCTTTGGTGCCTGGCCTTGCTGCTCATGATTCCAGCAGGTCTGCGCACTGCCAATCTCTACATTCATCTGCGCAGCGACCTCGAGGAACTGTTGCCCCGCAGCGCCCCCAGCGTGCAAGCGATCGATGAATTGCGAGCCCGCGTGCCTGGCCTCCAGTTCTTGGGGGTCATCGTGGACGTTGGCAGTGCCGACCGCATGGCCGCCGCCCAGCATTTCTTGGACGATCTCTCCCAGCGCGTGCGCAGCTATCCGCCCAGCCTGGTCCGTTCGGTGCGCGTAGGCTATTCAGCCGAACGCGACTTCCTCGAACAGCATCTACCAATCTATCTCGAGACCGCCGACCTCGAAACCATCCGTACCCGCATCGATGATCGCATCCACTTCGAGTACGCCAAGACCACCGGCATGCTGCTCGACGAGGAAGAGAAACCGCCCAGCCTGGATTTCGGCGATATCGAGAAGAAGTACAGCAACCGCGTTGCCGATCCGTCACTCATCGATGGCCGCTTCTCCAATTCCGACTTGCGCTTGACCCTGATGTTGGTCGAGGTCGGAACGTTCCAAACCGGCAACGGCCAAGCCCGCGAACTGTGGAATCGCGTGCGCCATGACATCGCCGATTTGGGCGGTCTCGACCACTATGCGAAGGGAATGCGACTGGGCTTCACCGGGGACGTGGCCATCTCGGTCGAAGAGCTGTCGGCCTTGGTGGTCGATCTGACGGTATCCAGTCTGGTCGTGGTGCTATTGGTCTTTCTCGCGCTGGTGCTCTATTACCGTTGGCTGCCCAGCGTGGTGGCGCTATTTGCCCCCTTGATGATAGGGGCGCTGACGGCATTCGCCCTGGCCAGCCTGCCACCTTTTGCGATCACCGAATTGAATTCGAACACGGCTTTCCTTGGTTCGATCATCATCGGTAACGGCATCAACTTCGGCATCATCTTGCTGGCCCGCTACGTAGAGGCACGCCGCGCCGGAACCCCCATCGAGGAAGCCCTTGCCGTCAGCATGATCGGCACACGCATCGGGACGCTCTCGGCGGCCCTCGCCGCAGCGGTTGCCTATGCGTCGCTGATCGCCATGCAGTTCCGCGGTTTCCACCAATTCGGCATCATTGGTGGCCTGGGTATGGTTTGCTGCTGGTGCTCTACCTTCTTGCTCATGCCTTCGCTGGTCGCCTGGCTGGACGGTGGCAAGCTGGGCATGCGCAAGCGCCCCTCGGGTTTCGACCGTCCCATGTCGGCGCTGGGTAATCGGGTGGCTGCTCACCCAGGGCGTTTTCTGATTGCCGCCGTGGTGGTCACCATTTTGGCCGTGGTCGAGGTTCGCGGATTCGGATACGGGCAGCTGGAATATGATTTCTCGCGCCTGCGTCGGACGGATACATGGACCTCGGGCGAGGGATACTGGGGTAAACGCATGGACAAGCTGCTGGGCAGGCAGGTCACGCCCACCGTCATCTTGGCCGATGACAGAGAACAAGCACGCGCCATTGCCGCCCGCCTGCAAGAGGCTTCACGACGACCGCCGCTGTCGGAGATGGTTTCGCAGATCCGCACCGCCGACGACATTCTGCCGAAGGATCAGGAAAAGAAGATCGCGCTCATCACGGCCATCCAGCGCAAGCTAACACCGCGAATTCGCGCCAATGTCAGTCAGGAATGGCTGGACCGCCTGGATCGCTATCTGGGTGCGGGCCCGCCAAAGATACTGAGCGTCGGTGAGATCCCCGAAGGACTGTGGGCAGGATTGAAAGAGAAGGACGGCACCACGGGACGGGTCGTGTTGGTCTTTCCTCGGCCGTCGGAAGCCATGTGGCAAGGCCCGGCGATAGCAAATTTCGTGGGCGCCTTGCGTGACATCGTCGCGTCGGTCAAGAGTCAGCGCGGTGGCCCGGCCTTCGTGGCGGGCGGCCCGCCCCTTACCGCAGACATCCTGAGGTCCATGGGGACGGACGGTCCCCTTGCCTCGCTGCTGGCCCTGGTCGGGGTCATGGCAACGGTGTTGTTGCTTTTCCGCTTCAGCATCGCAAGCCCCTTCGTCATCGGTTCGCTCATCGTCGGCGTCCTGTGGATGCTTGCCGCCACCATCGCGCTCGGCGTGAAGATCAATTTCATCAACCTAATCGCCTTTCCCATCACCTTCGGTATCGGCGTGGACTACGCCGTCAACGTGATGGGCCGTTACTTGCAAGATGGCCGCAGCGATGTCACCTCGGCCATTCGCGCCACCGGCGGCGCCGTCGGGCTTTGCTCGCTGACCACCATCATCGGCTACTCCTCGCTGCTCGTAGCGCAAAACCGCGGCCTTTTCCTCTTTGGCTTGGTGGCCGTGCTCGGCGAGGTGACCTGTCTTACCACCGCCGTGGTCATGCTCCCCGCGGGGCTTTTGGTGTACCAAAAGTACCAGGAGCGGCGTGGGTTGGGCTTGCACGTCAAAGGCAACCCGTAATCGGGGTTCACTCCGCGCCCGGTTCGTGTAACCTGCAACACGAGAAGGAGAGATGATGCCCAATATCCTTGCTGGGAAGCCTGCCCCGGCCGACATTCTTATCGATGTCAGCCGCGTCGTTGACGCTTACTTTACCCGAAAGCCCGACGTCGAAGACACCGAGCAGCTGGTCAGTTTCGGGACGAGTGGCCATCGCGGATCGTCGCTGGATGGCTCGTTCAACGAGCCGCACATTCTGGCCATCACCCAGGCCATTTGCGAATACCGCCGCCAAGAAGGCATCAGTGGTCCCCTTTTCTTGGGCAAGGACACCCACGCCTTGTCGCGTCCCGCCGAGCGCACCGCTTTGGAGGTCCTTGCTGCCAATGGCGTGCTGACGATCATTCAGCGCAACGACGGCTACACCCCCACGCCGGTAATCTCCCACGCGATTTTGGCTGCCAACCGCGGCAAGCGAACTGCTCTTGGCGATGGCATCGTGGTCACGCCTTCGCACAATCCCCCAGG
>Ga0302323_100003506_pt1 | contig 12746 bp, 12 predicted proteins | sample Fen_T0_3_FD_201950 | JGI IMG/M metagenome (GOLD analysis project Ga0302323, IMG submission 201950) | Peat permafrost microbial communities from Stordalen Mire near Abisko, Sweden - Fen_T0_3 | ecosystem: Environmental > Terrestrial > Soil > Wetlands > Permafrost | place: Sweden: Abisko... | reverse complement strand
GCTGTACGAAAGTAAGCCGCTGCTGCCGGAGAAGATTAAGGCTGAAAAGATTGTGACCGAGACGTTCGACTATCTCGTCGCGCATCCGGAGGCGCTACCAACCAGCTATCAGGAGAAGGTGGCGCACGAAACGCTGGTGCGGGTGGTGTGTGACTACATCGCGGGCATGACGGACCATTATGTGCAGGACGTTTGGAAGAAGCTGGGGGCGGGGTAGAGAATCAGTGAGTGGGGTGAATCGGCGCAATTAATCTTATTTTATGAACGACGGAACACTGAACTTCCGTATGGTGTCACTTCTAATATGCAAGCCTGCACAGTCCTTCGCCTCCAATGCCTTCTGCTGCTGTCGGCGGTACTTATGGCCGGATGCAGTCGGCGACCTGCAATCAACGGCGAGTTCAGGATTGATTTTGTTTGGGCAAAGGGAAGACTAAAGAGCGCTATAGTCGAGGCGGTCAAGCCGCAGGAGCGAGTTTCGCAAGCCACTCGAAAGGCCATAACCGAGACTACGCAGCCCTTCATCACAGACGCGCTGAGGGCTGCCGACTTGACCCAAGCCACTGGACGGATCCAGATCGCCATCTATGGTTCGCCGCCGTATTTCGTGCAGTTAAGGGAATTGTCAATTACTGAGCCGGACTTTTCTAAGCTAGCCCTCGCGGTTGAGCAGGAAGACACTGAGAGCATTCGGAGCATAATCGGCAAATATGACAACGTGAATCAGCGAGGATTACCTTCGCGACAAACCGCATTGGCAGTTGCTGCTGCGGGCGGTCGTGTAAGAAGCTTGCGCACCCTGCTTGAACTGGGAGCTGATCCAAACAGGTCGGATTATATCGGCGTGACACCATTGATGAACGCCGTCGTGATTGGTAGCGAAGATGCCGTGACCACGTTACTTCTCGCCGGCGCAAATACAACTACCGTAAACGGAGCGGGGGATTCAGCTCCATCACTCGCTAAGAAACTGCATCGCAAGAAGATACTCGGGCTGCTTGAGACGGCACGTCAATGATAGATAGCAACGATGCCCGAGGCTCACAACTCGAAACTGGCTTCATTGACATGTGCTGAACACGAAATTACGCTTGCCACATGTCCAAAACCGTCCAGATTCGCAACGTGCCTGATCGCCTACACCGCCGTCTAAAAGCGCGGGCGGCCAAGGAGGGCATGTCACTGTCTGGCTATTTGTTGGCCGAGATCAAGGAAATCGCTGAGCAGCCAACGCTGGCTGAGTTCCGTGAGAGGTTGCACTGGCATGAGCCGGTGACGGCCGAGATCGATTCAGCGCGAATGATTCGCGAACATAGAGACGCCGGCGAATGACACGGGCAAACCTCAGGGGCTAAAGCCCGCTCGTGTTTTCACACGCTACGGCACGACTGAAGTCGTGCCCTGACACGAATCGTTCCCCAAAACGAATTTTTTACCCTGCCGTGGCGGGAGAACTCGTGTGATATTTAGTCGCATTCATGAACACTCTTCCCGCAAATCCTCACTTCGTGAGAGGGTAGAGCTTGATGTCGCGGAAGTAGAGTTCGGCGCCTTCGGACTGGATTAGTATTTTTCCGCTGGCGGGATAGGCCTTCAAACCTTCGTTGACCAGCTTGCCATTGAGGTAGTGCTTCACGTTGTCGCCCTGCACGATGATCTCGACGACGTTCCACTCGCCGTGGGGCTTTTCGATTTCGCCGTTGGGGTCGCGGTAGCCGGTGACGTTCTTCCACGGGCCTTCGCCGATGCGCTTAATGTTGGCAGCTCCGCCTGCGGGTCCCGTAACGCTCTTTCCGTCGGTGCCGGTGAGCGCGGCGCCGTCGGTCATGTAGAAGTCGCCAGTCTGACCCTCGCAAATCTGGTATTCGAGCGAGGTTGGCCAGACCTTTTGCTCGCCCTGGACGTGATACAAGATTCCGCTGTCGCGAGCCATTCCCTCACGCGGTGCGTAGGTCGCCTCGCCCCACTTGAACTCGGCGCGCAGGTAGTAGTCGGCATATTCCTGCTTGGTGATCAGGTACCCCATCCCGGTGCCGGAGACGTGGATGACGCCATCTTCGAATTTGAAGACGTGATCGGGATCGCTGTTCAGGCCCTTGCCTTCAAGGAAGCTGTCGAATGTGGCAGGGACGCTTCCGTCAAATAGCACTACGGCCTCGCCGTGCTTCGGGACGTAAGAGGCGGTGTCGCCCGCCGTTGCGGGCAACGATAGGCAGAGGCATGCGAGCGCCGCGAACGCTGCCGGCGCGATTATTCCCGGGCGAGTGAGAAGCATTTGAGTTCTCCTGAACAAGCGGTGATTGTAAATGCGAGAAGGGATCGAGGGAAGAAATGTCCCCGCGGGGTGGAGCAGCTTCAATCGGGGCGTATTGATCGTCGGATGTCGCCAAATGTACCGCTAGTCTAAAGCGGTGCTCCACCCCTATACCAACAAGATCAGCGTGCGGCGCGGCGGCCAAAGACTTTTAACGCCGGCGTCCGCTGTGGCTCCTCCAGAGCAACGGCAGCGCCACGTCCGGAGGGGCCGCGCTTCAGGTTGGCGGTGACGTATGCGTGGGGATCTTGAGGTTCGGCGGGCTTGCGGAACCAGGTCTTCAGACGTCCAAGAAACTTCAGAGCGAAAGACATCGCTGCACGCTCCTGCTGGGGTTAGTCGCCCGCCGCCATCGCCGGCTGAATTTCTTCAACGCCTAAAAAAAAAGGCGTCGGGTATTTGCCGGTATAGCAGGCGGTACAGTACTTGACCTCGTCGTCTTCGCCGGCGGCTTTGCGCAATCCCTCGAGTGAAAGATAGGCGAGCGAGTCTGCGTGAATGTACTCGCGAATTTCTTCCACCGACTTGTTGGCGGCGATGAGCTGGTTCTTCGACGGAGTGTCGACGCCGTAGTAGCACGGCGAGATCGTCGGTGGACAGGAGATGCGCATATGGACTTCCTTAGCGCCGGCGTCGCGCACCATGCGCACGATCTTGCGGCTGGTGGTGCCGCGCACGATGGAGTCGTCGATCAGCACCACGCGCTTGCCTTCAATCACATGCCGCACCGGGTTCAACTTCAGGCGAACGCCGAAGTCGCGCACGCGCTGCTCAGGCTCAATGAAGGTGCGGCCTACGTAGTGGTTGCGGATGAGCCCGAACTGGATGGGAATGCCGCTCTCTCGGGAAAATCCCATGGCAGCGGTAACGCCGGAGTCGGGTACGGGAATCACGATGTCGGCATCAACTGGAGATTCCAGCGCAAGCTGGCGTCCCATGGCGTCGCGCGATTGCTGCACCGAGCGACCGAAAACTGTGCTGTCGGGACGCGAAAAGTAGACGTGCTCGAAAACGCAGCCCGAAAGCGGCTGCGCGGTAGCGTAAAAGCGCGAGTGCACGCCTTCCGGGCCGACAATGATGAGTTCGCCTGGCCTGACTTCACGCTCGTAGACGGCGCCAATCAGGTCGAAGGCACAGGTCTCGGAGGCGAATACGATGGCGTCTTTGTGGTGCTCTGATTGTGCCGGGATGCGCCCCATCACCAAGGGACGGAAACCACGAGGATCGCGCGCGGCGAAGATACGGTCGGGCGTAAGCATGACCAGCGAGAACGCGCCCTCGATGCGGCGCAGCGAGTCGCTCATTGCGGCGGCGAGGGTTTCTTCTTTCGAGCGGGCAATCAAGTGAACGATGACTTCGGTGTCGCTAGTTGTCTGAAAGATGGAGCCCCGGCGCTCGAGCTGTGAGCGGATCTCGGGGGCATTGGTGATGTTGCCGTTGTGCGCGAGCGCGATCTTGCCTTTGCTGCACTCCACGCGAATGGGCTGCGCATTGAGCAGCGCGGAGTCGCCGGTGGTGGAGTAGCGAGTGTGTCCGATGGCCAGCGAGCCGGGGACTCGCGCCAGAGCGTCAGCGGTAAAAATGTCGGAGACCAGGCCCATCGCTTTGTGCAGCTCAATGCGATCTCCGTTTGCCGATGCGATGCCGGCCGATTCCTGCCCGCGATGTTGCAGCGCGTAGAGGCTGAGGTAGGTGAGCTTAGACGCTTCGGGATGGCCGTAAATCGCGGCTACCCCGCACTCTTCGTGCAGCTTGTCAGAAGTAATCAGCATCGCCCACCATTCAGTGGCTAAGGACCGGTAGCCAGTAGCCAGTTAATTGGTAATTGCCACGTTCTCTTCCGTCTCGGTATGCAGAGCCGTGTCCAGAGCACTGGCCCACAATTGCTTCAATTCCCTCACTCCCGCCGCCGCAGACACTTGGCCGTCAACCCTGATTTCGAGGCTGTCGCGAACCGTCGTTCCAATCTGTTCGGCTGAGAGAGCGAATTGTACCGCTATTTGTTTGATTCTCTCGACGTTATTCTGGTCGCAGGATATGACGATCCGGCTGGCGTCCTCGCCAAACAGCACAAACTCGGCCGCGAGCCCCTCCGAAGCAAGGGTAACCTCCGCGCCGATGCCCTTGGCGAAGCCACATTCGGCGACGGTAACCGCCAAGCCGCCCTCGGTGCAGTCTTTGGCCGACTCGACCAGACCCTCGTCGATCATCTGGATAATCGCATTCTGCAGGGCTGCTTCCTTCTCCAACTCAAGCGCCGGCGGGAAGCCCCACATTAGACCCAGAACTTCTTTGGCGTACTCCGACGAGCCAAACTCGGCCTCGGCGTCGGCTGCATCCCCGATCTCAGAGCCTCGTAGTAGAACAATCACCTGGCCCGCCTGCTGAAAGTCAGATCCCACAGCCTTGTGAACATCTTCGAGGATTCCCACGATACCTATTACCGGTGTTGGGTAAATTCCCTCGCCCAGTGTCTCGTTGTAGAAGCTGACGTTTCCGCCGGTGATCGGCGTTTCGAGTTCTTCGCAGGCCTTGGTGATGCCGTCGATGGTCTGGGCGAACTGCCACATGATGTGCGGCTTCTCGGGGTTGCCGAAGTTCAGGCAGTTGGTGGCTGCGATCGGAGTGGCTCCGGAACATGCAACGTTGCGCGCCGACTCGGCCACCGCATGCATTGCTCCTAACTTGGGATCGAGGTAACACCAGCGACTGTTGCCGTCGAGTGCCATGGCCAGTGCCCGGTTCGTCCCCTTCACGCGGATCACTCCCGCCTCGCGGCCGGGACCTTCGACCGTATTCGTCTGCACCATGGAGTCGTACTGCTGGTACACCCAGGCCTTGGAACAGATGTTCGGACTGGCCAACAATTGTTTGAGCTCGGCCGTGAGGTCGGCCTTCCCGCCCAACCGCACAGAGTCCGGCATCTCACGCAACACAGGCGGCTCCCAGCGTTCCATCGGGCGGTTGTAGAGCGGCGCCTCGTCAGTGAGCGCTTCATTCGGAATTTCCGCGACAACCTTGCCGTGCTCGAGGACCCGCATCGTCGATTCCGGAATGACGCGCCCGATCGTAACCGCATCGAGTCCCCACTTCTCAAAGACGCGGAAGACTTCGTCTTCGCGGCCCTTCTCGGCGACGAGCAGCATGCGCTCCTGCGACTCGCTCAGCATGATCTCGTAGGGAGTCATGCCGGTGTCGCGCTGCGGAACCAAATCGAGTTCGATCTCGAGGCCAACGCCGCCGCGCCCGCCCATTTCGCAGGTCGAGCAGGTCAGGCCGGCCGCGCCCATATCCTGGATGCCGATGATCGCCCCTGTCTGCATCGCTTCGAGACAGGCTTCCAGCAGCAGCTTTTCGAGGAACGGGTCACCCACCTGCACGTTCGGTCGCTTGGCCTCGGATTCTTCACTGAATTCTTCGCTCGCCATGGTGGCGCCGTGGATGCCGTCGCGCCCCGTCTTGGAGCCGACGTAAATCACGGGGTTGCCTTCGCCCGACGCCTTGGCATAAAAAATCTGGTCACGCTTGACCAGGCCGAGAGCGAACGCGTTTACCAGGGGGTTGCCGTTGTAACAGCTCTCGAACTTCACCTCGCCGCCTACGTTGGGCACTCCGAAACAGTTGCCGTAAGAGGCCACGCCGCTCACTACACCTTCCATCACGGAGTGGTTCTTGTGCAGCGTGGCTTTGTCGAGTCCGGGCTGAGGAGTGACTGGCCCAAAGCGCAGCGAATCCATCACCGCTACCGGGCGGGCTCCCATGGTGAAGATGTCTCGAAGGATGCCGCCCACGCCAGTCGTCGCCCCCTGGAATGGCTCGATGAACGATGGATGGTTGTGTGACTCGATTTTGAACGCGCAGGCCCATCCGTCGCCGATGTCGATGATGCCGGCGTTCTCGCCGGGCCCCTGGAGGACGAGCTTGCTGCGCGTGGGCAGCCGCTTCAGGTGCACGCGCGACGACTTGTAGGAGCAGTGCTCGCTCCACATTACGCTGAAGATGCCCAGCTCGGTGAGCGTTGGCGTCCGGCCCATCGATTTCAGAATGCGCTGATATTCGTCGGGCGTAATGCCGTGGTCGCGCAAGATTTCGGGAGTAATAGTGGGTTCTTCGGCGGCGGGCGTTGCGGATTCGATTGGGCTCATGGCGGTTCGGAGTGGAGTCTCTATTCTCGCATGGCGGAGGGGGCGAGGAAAGACGTAAAACGGGGGTGGCGGGTGTTGGTTCAATGTTGCCGACTATCCGACCAGACCCGGATTCCCCGGGGCAGTCTTGTTGCTTCCGTTTGTATTTCGAGGTGCGAGAGAGTGCGCGAATTGATCGGCGGTGTACAATCGGCCCTCTACAAAATCGGGGCTTGAGAGGTGTTTTCAACTGTGATGAACCGCAAGACAACTTCGGCCGTTTTCTACTTGTTATTGGTGCCCGCCGGCGCACTCGCACAGGAACTTCCTACCGCAAAGCCCGAATCTGTCGGCATTTCATCGGAGCGGCTGGAGCGGATCGCCACTGCTGTTCAGCACAACATCGATGACAAGCGAATCGCTGGCGCGGTGACATTAGTGGCACGCCGTGGCCGGGTGGTTTGGTTTAAGCCTCAGGGCATGATGGACCGCGAGGCCGGTAAGCCGATGCAGCCTGACACAATGTTCAGGATCTGCTCGATGACGAAACCCATCACCAGCCTGGCTGTGATGATGTTGTACGAAGAAGGCCGGTTTCTGCTTGAGGACCCGATCTCGAAATATCTGCCTGAGTTCAAGAACCCGAAGGTCCTAGTCAAGCCTGCATCGGGCGAGCCTTACTCGATCCCCGCCACCCGCGAGATTACGATTCGCGACCTCTTGCGGCATACTTCGGGCCTGACTTACCAATGGAACGAAACTCTCGGCCCCATGTACGCCGCCGCGAACGTTGCCAGCGGGATACTGCCGTATAACGGCACAATTGAAGAAAGCGTGAAGCGGCTGGCGGGCGTTCCCCTGCTCTTCAATCCGGGCGAGCGTTGGGAATACAGCCTGGGAGTCGATGTGCTTGGACGTTTCGTGGAAGTTGTGTCGGGTAAGCCCCTGGACGAGTTCTTTCGAACGCGCATCTTCGTACCGCTGGGGATGAAGGATACCTATTTCTACCCGCCTGACGACAAGCTGGCACGGCTCGCCGCAGCCTACACCTACTATCTCGACAAAGGTCTGGCGCGCTTTCCCGATACTCCGCTCACCGATCGATCTCTGGTGTACTCCGCTGACTACCCGTACCGCGGACCCAAAACTCTCTTTTCGGGTGGGGCCGGACTAACAACTACGGTCGCTGACTACGCGCGCTTCTGCCAGATGATGCTGGATAACGGCAAGGTCGGGAACACGCGTCTCTTGAGCCGAAAATCTGTCGAACTGATGACGCAAGACCAACTGGGCAAGATCTCAACCGATATGGGCTTTGGACTTGGGTTTGGAATTGACGGCGTCAAAACACCGCTCTCTGAACTTGGGTCGCCGGGAGAATACGCGTGGGGAGGGTTTTTCTACACGTCATTTTCCATTGATCCGAAGGAACAGATGATTGTCATCTTCATGGCACAACTGCATCCGAGCGGGGAATTGAGCCTCGACCGGCAGGTTAATGAACTGGCTTATCAGGCAATTACCGACTGAAGTTGATCACTTGTTGGGTTAGGGCAACGGGGCAGCTCGCGAGTGACGCAGGAAGTCGAGCCTACTCGTCAACCTCGTCCCACTGGTGCCCACACGCCAGGCAGCGCCAGCGCTGGCTCTGGGCGGGGGAAGGCTCCGGAAATGGGATGGCCGCCGACCACAAAGTAATCTGGCGAGGGTTGGCGCTTGCCACCTGGCGGATTTCCAGCGACTCACACTCCGGACAGCACTGCACTACGTCGCAATCATCCTCGTCGTCATCCGCTGGGCGAAAGTCGTCGAGCACCTCCAAAGCACGCACCACTTGGTGGTCGGGAACCTGCAACTTGATGCCCCACATTGCCATACCGATGTGCAGGTTCATGGCGTTCTCGTCGCGCACCGATGCGTCGATGCCCGAGGACGACAGCTTTCCCTGGGCAAGCTTGGCTTCCCCGATGTTCAGAAATGTTGCGATGGTGACCAGATCGTCGGACATTGAGGTTGAACGCTAGCGTAGGGCTAGCTTACGCTGCCCGTCAATGCCTCAAGATGCGCGCGCTGGGAGTGCTCGGCGATGGCGTCAACGATCTGCAGGGCAACCGCGAGCGCATTGCGGCCCTGTTGCAGCGAAACTTCCGGAGTGCTCCGCGTACGGACCGCGTTCAGGAAGCTCGTTAGTTCAGCACGCAGGGGTTCTTGCGCGTCGATCTTCGGCTTGAACGGCGTGATGCCGGGCAGCGCGCTGGCGACCGCGCTGGCGGGATTGAAGGGATCATCGTCGGCCGCGCTGGGACCGTCATTGACTGTGAGCACCAGTACGTCCTGACGGGAAAAGTCGACTGATACATACTGCTGCGGCTGGAAGAATCGCAGCTTGCGCACCCGCTCGGTGCTGACGCGGCTGGCGGTAAAGTTCGCCACGCATCCCGATTCGAATTCAAGGCGCACGTTGGCGATGTCAACTTTTTTCGACAGTATCGGCAGGCCTACCGCGCGAATCTCTTTCACGGGCGATTGGGCCATGGTCAAGACGATGTCGATGTCGTGGATCATGAGGTCGAGCACCACATCGACGTCGAGCGAGCGGGGCGTGAAAATGCTGAGGCGATGCACCTCGAAGAACATTGGCTTGGTGAGCAGGGGAAGCGTCGCTCGCACCGCAGGGTTGAAGCGCTCGAGGTGGCCGACCTGAACGATACGATTATTTTGGGAGGCGATGGCCTGTAGTTCATCGGCCTCTGCCAGCGTGGTCGCCAGCGGCTTTTCGATCAGTACGTCCACCCCGTTCTGCATTAGTTCGCGAGCCACCGCAAGATGGGCGACGGTGGGAACTGCGACGGATACGGCATCAACCCCGGCCGCCAGCAACTCGGCAACTGAGCCAAGAGCCAGTGCACCAAATTCTGAGGCGACTGCTTGGGCGCGCGCCGGATTCGCGTCGGCGACACCCACAAACTGCACGTTGAGCTGCGGGTCGGCTTGCAGGTCGCGACAGACGCGCGCATGGTTGCGTCCAAACGCACCGGTTCCGACGACGCCTACGCGCAACGGACTGTGGTCATGGGGCATGGTGGGATTGTCACCCATCGGCGCTCGCCGAGGCAAAGCCTTCTAGGCGGAGTGACCTGGAATGTGACTGACGTGCTTCTCGGCGGTGATACAGATTCCCGCGGCGTTCGCGGCTGCGATCACTGCCGGCTTGTCGAACATCAGGCAGCGCCCGGCGTCGAGCGCGAGGCAAGTAGCGCCAGCCTGTTTCATTGTGTCAACGGTCCGCATGCCGACAACCGGGACGTCGAAGCGCATGTCCTGATTGGGTTTGGCAACCTTGATTACAGTCAGCGCACGGCTCAGCGTGGAAGGCTCTTTCCCCAGCGACGGCGACTTCATCAGCTCGCCAGCGCGCAAAATGGTGGCATCGGTGCCTTCCATGGCCTCGACGGCAATGCACGCCGCTTCAGCAATCACCACCGTTTGGCCGATGTCGAAACGCGAAAGGTGTTGCGCCACCGCGCGTCCGTAGGTGATGTTGGTCAGTTCGGTGTCCGACGGGCCGCGACTGGTCATCACGCCTTCGTCGGCCAGCAACGGCTCGAGCAGCGTCGTGGAACTCATTAGGTGAATGCCCTCGGCTTCTAGTACTTTGGCGATCGCTCCGATGAGCGAGTCGGTGTTGCGGGTGGTGAGGCTCAACAAAACTTTGGCCAACCGCCAGTCGGGCTTGATGCTGCTGAAAATCTGCTTGTGCTTCACTTGCCCGGCCATGACGGCGCGGATAACGCCTTCACGCTGAAACATCTCGATCAGCTTCGATAGCTCGCCCAGCGAGAGCCAATGCACGGACGCTGCTCCGCGCCGCTCGATCTCGGGTGAGGCTTCTTCCTTGATGGCCGCGACGACGACTTGCATGCCTTGGGAGCGGGCTGCGTCGAGAATGAGCAGGGGAAAGCTGCCGTTGCCGGCGATGAGGCCGAGTGTCTGGGGTGCGTTTTCCATACTTCAAATGTTGCCAGCAAGGAGCCATCGGGTGCTAGCTACTTGATCACGCCTCTCTGTGACGTCTCAATGAACCGCACCAGCGCCTCCACGTCCTCGCCCAACTCGCCTTCGGAGCGTAGCTTCTCCAGCGCCTGCGAGGTGTTCAACTTCGACGCCAACAAGACTTTGTATGCGTGGTGCAACTTCGTGATGCGCTCTTGGGAGAAGCCGCGGCGCTGCAGTCCGACTTTGTTCAACATGAAGGCGTGGGTATCGCGTTCGGCGCTGGTCATCGAGTACGGCAGAACGTCCTGTGTGATGGTGGTGCCGCCGCCAACATAAGAATGCGCTCCGATGCGCACGAACTGATGCACCGGGCAGAGCGCGCCCACCACGGCCCACTCTTCCACCGTTACGTGCCCCGCCAAGGTCGCGCCATTGATCAGCATGGAGTGGTCGCCGATGACGCAATCGTGTCCGATGTGCGTGTACGCCATGATGAGCGTGTCGCTGCCGACGCGTGTGATGCCCGTGCCCTTGGCCGTGCCCCGGCTGATGGAAACGTACTCGCGAATGATGTTGCGGTCGCCGATCTCCAGTCGCGTGGGCTCGCCCTTATAGGTGATGTCTTGAGGGTCGCCACCCACTACCGCGAACGAGTGAATCGTGTTGTCAGAGCCGAACTTCGACGGGCCGCCCAATACGACGTTTGCCAACAGGCGGCATTTTTCGCCGAGCTCGACGTCGGCGCCGATAACGCAATAGGGACCGATGGTGCACGTAGTTGGAATCTTTGCTGATGGATCGACGATGGCCGTCGGATGGATACTCATGGCAGCGTTACGCCGGCTCCGCTACTGGCTTTGCATCCGGCACGGTCTCGGCTTGCTTGCCGCGGCGATCGAGCAGGCGGCAGGTGATGACGGCTTCACACGCTACTTTGTCGCCGATGTAAGCCTTGCCCAGCATGCGTCCAGCGTTGCCGCGCCACACGAGCACATCCACTTCAATGCGAAGCTGGTCGCCCGGGGTCACGGGCCGCCGAAACTTGGCGCGCTCGATGCCGGTGAACAGGAGCAGCTTGTGTTCGCGGTCGGGAAACTCGATGAGCAGTAGCACGCCGCCAGCCTGCGCCATGGCTTCGACCACCAGCACGCCCGGCATGATGGGGCCGGCGGGAAAGTGGCCGACGAAGTAGGGTTCGTTGACGCTGACGTTCTTGATTGCAACAATACGTTTGGTGCGCGTGATTTCCGTAATCCGGTCGATCAGCAGGAACGGATAGCGGTGCGGCAGGATCTTCATGATTTCCTGGATGTCGAACCCTGGCGACGGTTCGGCGGGCACGGTACTGGCAGCATCACTCATAGCTTGTCTCGTGAAACTCCCGATTATACATTTCGCAATCGCAAAGGATTGATTCGCATCATGCCCAAGACTGAAGTGGTTGCATCGAAATCCGCTCTGAACGACGTACTGTGTTGGCTCACCGACCACCAGCCAGAGATGGTGGAGCAGGTGCGCGAAATGGTGGTGCGCGAGTCGCCCACCCACGACAAGCCCGCTTGTGACGCGCTGTGTGACTACCTCGCAAAGCAATTTGAGGCATTGGGCGGGAGAGTGAAGGTCAGTCGCCAACCCAAAGCCGGGAATCACTTGCTCGTGGACTTTGCCGGTGCGCGCGGACGCAAGCCAGTGTTGCTGCTGGGGCATTACGACACGGTGTATGACCTCGGGACGCTGAAGACCATGCCATGGCGAGACGATAAGGGTGTCCTCGCTGGGCCCGGTGTTTTCGACATGAAGAGCGGCATTGCGCAGGTTATTTTTGCGCTGCGTGCCTTGCGCGAGGTGAAGGGCGGCCTGCCGCGTCCAGTCAAAGTCTGGCTCGTCTCCGACGAAGAGGAAGGCAGCGATAGTTCACGTGCCTTGACAGAAAAGTTCGCCGCGCAGTGCGAAGCGGTCTTCGTTTGCGAGCCTGCGGGGCCTGGGGGAGCGCTGAAGACGGCGCGCAAGGGCGTGGGAAGTTTCCTCCTCCAGGTGGCGGGGCAGGCTTCGCATGCCGGGCTCGACTTCGAGAAGGGCCAGAGCGCGATTCTGGAACTTTCGCACCAGATCCAGGCGGTGTCACGCCTGACGGATCTAGGTCGCGGCATTACCTTGAATGTCGGCATCATTCGCGGCGGCACGCGCACCAATGTCGTCGCGGCAGAAGCTGTGGCGGAGGTCGATCTCCGCATCGCCCGCAAGAGCGACGGCCCGGTGATGGAGCGTCGCCTCAAGGCGCTGAAACCGGTCAACAAGAAGTGCTCGCTAAC
>Ga0302323_100003505_pt1 | contig 12746 bp, 13 predicted proteins | sample Fen_T0_3_FD_201950 | JGI IMG/M metagenome (GOLD analysis project Ga0302323, IMG submission 201950) | Peat permafrost microbial communities from Stordalen Mire near Abisko, Sweden - Fen_T0_3 | ecosystem: Environmental > Terrestrial > Soil > Wetlands > Permafrost | place: Sweden: Abisko... | reverse complement strand
CGTGGCGTCGGGCACCATCACCAGGTCGAACACCCCAGCGGTGTCGATCGCGCCCGCGGCCATGGTCACGAAACCCAGCGCGCCCACATGCTGGCGGGCCCGTGCTTCGGCCACTTCGCGCGCGCTGCCCGCGCCGATCACGCTTCTTGCACCTAGCCGAACCAGATGTGTCGCAGCCTCACCCGTGCCACAGCCGACCTCAAGAACGCGCCGTCCGTCGAGCACGGGACGCAGATAGCTGTACACGGCCGAGCGGCGAATTCCGCTATTCGATGTAGGTTGGTCGGCCATTGGCGGCGGACTATACAATAAAGTGGCGCCAGCGCGCGGCTCCGACGTGGCGTCTTGCGATAAAGCGCAGCTAAATCAAGAATTCGCGTACTGCCGCTTGCCCTTCGACCAAAGGCCGACTATAAAACCCCCCTTCACACGAGGTTTCGCGTCATGCCCAAGAAGGGGATTCACCCATCCTATAAGCCAACAACGATCTCTTGTGCCTGCGGGCACAAGGTCGAGACATACTCGACCCGGACATCGTTCATGGTGGACATCTGCTCCAATTGCCACCCGTTCTACACGGGCAAGCAGAAGTTCTTGGACACTGGTGGCCGTATCGAGCGCTTCAACAAGAAGTACGGCCGACCCGCCGCCGTCCCGCCTCCCGAGACGACGTAAAGGAATCGGCTGCGCGGCTGTGCTCGCGCGCCTGGATTTCCCATGCTCGACGATCTGCTGCTCGGCAAGCTTGCTGCGGTAGAGAGCCGTTCCGAAGAGCTATCCGCCAAGCTATCGGATCCGGATATCCTTGCCCGCCCGCCGGTTGTTCAGAAGCTGGCCAAGGAGCATGCGGATATCCGCGAGCTGGTCGATACCCTGCGCACCCATCGGCAGACGATGGCGCAGATCGAGGAAGCGCGCGAAATGCAGAAGGATCCCGAGATGCGGGATCTGGCCCGGCAAGAAGAGGGCGAACTCTCGGCTGAGCAAGAGCGCCTGGAAGAGCGGCTGAAGTTTCTGCTGCTGCCCAAGGATCCCAACGACGACAAGAACATCTTGCTGGAAATCCGGGGCGGCACGGGCGGTGAAGAGGCGGCGCTTTTCGCGTCCGATCTTTTCCGCATGTACTCGCGTTTCGCCGAACGTCGCCGCTGGAAGGTCGAAATCCTGTCCATGTCCAGCGCTTCGGCGGGCGGACTGAAGGAAGTCGTGGCCGCGGTGGAGGGCAAGGGCGCCTACGCGCACCTCAAGTACGAATCGGGCGTGCACCGCGTGCAGCGCGTGCCCAGCACCGAGGCGCAGGGCCGCATCCACACCTCCACCGCGACGGTGGCCATCATGCCCGAGCTTGAGGACGTGGAAATCAACATCGATCCCAAGGATCTGAAGATCGAGGTCATGCGTTCAGGCGGACCAGGCGGTCAGTCGGTGAACACGACCGATTCCGCCGTGCGCATCCACCACATTCCCACCGGCCTTTACGTTCACTGCCAGCAGGAAAAGAGCCAGCACAAGAACAAGGCCATGGCCATGAAGATCCTGCGCTCGAAGCTCTACGAAATCGAGCTGGAGAAGCAAGAAACGGCCGACCGCGAGCAGCGGCGCAGCCAGATCGGCAGCGGCGACCGCTCGGAAAAAATTCGCACCTACAATTTTCCGCAGGATCGCCTGACCGATCACCGCATCGGCTACACCAAGCACAACCTGCCCGCTGTCATGGACGGCGATCTGGAAGACATGATCAACAGCCTGCGCGCCCATTTCCAGGCTGAGGCACTCAAGGGCGACGAAAAGGTTTGAAATAGGAACCCTGGGCTGGGAAACCTTTCCCCATGCCCAGCCAACCGTCTCTCGCCGCTGCACAAGATCCTGGTTCGACGCTCCGTCTACGCAAGGACGTTCCCGCTACGGATCAGTGGAATCTGACCAAGCTCTACGGCGACGAAGCGGCTTGGGAGAAGGATCTTGAACGCTACCGCGCGCTGGCGGCCAAGATCTCGTCGTTCAAGGGCACGCTTGGCAGCGGGGCCGAGGCGTTGGCGACAGCGCTGGTTTTTCTGCGCGACCTCGGCCTCGTGGAAGAACGGCTGGCTTGTTACGCGGCCTTGCGCGAATCGGAGGATCAGGGTCTCTCCGCTTCGCGTGATCGCACGGCGCGCTTCATGATGAGCCAGGCCGATGCCCAGACGGCCTGGAGCTATTTCGATCCCGAAATTCAAGCCATTCTCGACGAGCGCATGGCCGGCTATCTGGCGCACCCGGCGCTGGCCGAATTCGCCGTTTGGTTACGCAAGGTCTTGCGATTCAAGCCGCACGTGCTCAGCGAGAAGGAAGAGCGCCTGTTGGCCATGCAGATCGAATCCAACCAAACGGCATCGAACGCCTTCAGCGTGCTGACCGACGTGGATTTCGATTTCGGTACCATCGACACGAAGGACGGCAAAAAGCCGCTCAGCCACTCGTCGTTTTCAAGCTACCTGCAAAGCTCGGATCGTGAGCTTCGCCGCCTGGCCTACGAGCGTTACTACGCGCAGTACGATCAGTACAAGACCACCCTTGGCGTGCTGTACGAAGGCTCGGTCCAGCTCGACCGCTACTCGGCCCGCGTGCGCAACCACGCCTCGTCGCGGTCCATGGCCTTGTTCCCGGACGCCATGCCCGAGTCGGTCTACGACAATTTGGTGGCGGCCGTGCACGCCGGTCTGCCAGCCTTGCACCGCTACTACGAATTGCGCCGGAAGGCCCTGAAGCTCGACCAACTTTGCCACTACGACGTTCGCGTCCCGCTGGTGCCCACCGCGACCTGGCGGCACAGCTACGATCAGGGGGTCGATGTGGTGCAGAAGGCTCTCGTGCCTCTCGGCAAGGAATACGGCGCCGAACTTGGCCGGGGCCTGCGCGGCGGCTGGGTCGATCGCTACGAGAACAAGGGCAAGTCCTCGGGCGCTTTTTCCTACGGCAGCTTCAGCGCCGAGCCGTACATCCTGATGAACTTCAAGGACGATCATCTCGACGACGTGTTCACGCTCGCTCACGAGGCGGGCCACTCGATGCATTCGTATTTCAGCGCGCGCAGCAACGCCTTCTTGAATTGGCACTACACGACCTTCGAGGCCGAGGTGGCCAGCACCTTCAACGAACAACTCCTCGGCCGTTACCTCGCCGACCAGGCCACGTCCGACGAGGTTCGCGCCTATCTCATCAACAAAGAAGTCGATTCCATCATCGGCTCGCTCTTTCGCCAAACGATGTTCGCCGAGTTCGAGGCCAAGACGCATGCAATGGTGGAATCCGGCACGCCACTCACCGTCGATGTTCTGCGCGCCACTTACCGCACGCTGCTCGAATGCTTTTTCGGTCCCGGCGTGAAGCTAGAGACCGTCAGTGATCTCGAGGCCCTGCGCATCCCGCACTTCTACCGCGCCTTTTACGTCTACACCTACGCTACCGGAATCTCCGCCGCCATCGCCCTGGCCGACCGCGTACTCGGCGGCGGCGACAAGGAGCGCGAGGACTATTTCACCTTCCTGCGCTCCGGCGGCTCGCGCTACCCCATCGAATCGTTGAAGTTAGCCGGCGTCGATATGTCCAGCCCAGCGCCGGTGCAGGCGGCGATCAAGCGATTCGAGAAGCTGGTGGGCGAGCTGGGGAAGTACCTCCGGGTCGACTAACAGCGTTTTCTCCGCGGTCGCCGCGCGATCGGAGCCGCCTGGTCGAAGATTCGGGAAAGCGGCGCTCGGTTTCCGCGGGCTTGCGGCGGGGACGACCCCGTGGCGGCCGCATGCCAACGGCCGCGCGGACGCGTCCATGGCACGCTCGGCAGTCGGGTCCTTACGCGACCGGCGGACCGGTCGCTGGCCCCTGTCCCGACTCGCTAGCGCGCGAGCGCGGACGCTCGCGGCACTCGTCTACGCCGCCCCGGAGTCGTCCCCGCCCGCCCGCGCGCCGAGCTCGACGACTGCTTGGCGGATGAGGAACGTGCGACGTTGGAACTCAGCGAGATCGAGCCAACCGGTCGGCCTCAGGGCGTGAGTTAGACGGCTCATCGCCGGTCCACAATGTGAACCTCAACGATCAGAAGAGCATTCGGAGGAATGGTGCCAGCGACGCCTTGCTCACGATAGGCAAGGTGTGGTGCGACTCGCAACCGGCGCGTGCCGCCGACGAGCATGCCCTCTACGCCGTAGAACAGACCTGCGAACATGCACTCTCGGTCCACCCTCAATGATGTGAACAGAGTGGCGCCATCATCCTCTATTCGGGCCAGGTCCAGCAGTCCCCAAGGCTTGCTCCAGCGAACCTGTTCTCCGCGGCTCAGCCACATTCGTAGCCGAACGTTGTAGTACTTGTGACGCTGAACGGGCGCGCCGTCGCCCGCCACATCTTCGAGTATTTCCACTCCCGTTCGCATCGCGAGTCCGTCGAACTACTGTTCGCAGAAGAAGAATACCGCAATCTCGCATCAACCGGCGCCTGCCTTGGCCGGCCCTTGGCGGCGTTCCTTGTGGTGAAGCCAAGCTCGGCGCGCGGGTGGGGTGGGGACGGTTTCTCGGCGGCGTAGAATCGCGCACCGAGCGTCTTCGCTCGGTTGCCAGCGATTAGGGACAGGGGCCAGCGACCAGCGCTTCGCTGGTCGCGTAAGGACCCGGAAGCCGAGCGTGCCACCGGCCGCGTCTGCGCGGCCTATGGCATGCGGCCGACGAGGGGCCGTCCCCACCCCGCCCGCAGAAGCCGAGCGGCCGCTTTTGGGGATCGTGATTCGGTGGATTTCAAGTGCATGAAATCACATGGATTTTAGATGCTTTTTTGGCACTCGCCATGGTTGCTTGACAGCACTCAAACTGTGCTTAACCTTCGCCCAGTCCAGATCCCGGCTGGGAGCTGGAAAACCTCGACGCCAGAGCACAGATGCCAATTTACGAATACGAATGCCAAAGCTGCGGTCATCGCTTCGAAGAGTGGCAAAAAATGTCCGACAAGCCGGTCAAGGTTTGTCCGAAGTGCAAGGCGCGCAAGGTTGAGAAGCTGATCAGCCATACCTCGTTCCAGCTCAAGGGCGGCGGCTGGTACAGCGATCTCTACGCCAGCCAGAAGCCCGGAAGCGGCTCCGCCGAATCGTCGGGCGGAAAATCCGAAGCCACGGGCATGGCAAAGGCAGAGTCCACCAAGAGCGGCGACAAGCCATCCGGGGACAAGCCGAGCGGCGACAAGGCTGGTGGCGACAAATCGAGTTCCACGCCCACGACCAGTGAAAGCAAGGGCAAGGGCAAAAAGGGCGCCACCAAGGCGGCCTAGCTTTTCCACGGCCCGCGTCCCACACCGCCATCCGGCCACCACCGGAAGGCAGCTTTTTGAATGAAGGAGAAAGAACAATGAAAGTTAGACCTCTGTATGACCGAATTCTCGTTAAGCGCGTCGAGGAAGAGACCAAGACCGCTGGCGGGCTCTTCATCCCCGACACCGCCAAGGAAAAGCCCCAGAAGGGCCTCGTCGTTGCCGTCGGCAACGGCAAGCTTCAGGAAGACGGCTCCATCCGCAAGCTGGACGTGAAGGCCGGCGACAAGGTCCTGTTCTCGAAGTATTCGGGCAACGAGATCAAGATGGACGGCGTCGAGCATTTGATTATGCGCGAGGACGATGTCCTCGCGATCCTCGAGTAGGCACACAAGGAGACCAACATGGCAGCCAAAGAAATTCTCTTCTCTCAGCCTGCTCGCCAGGCCATTGCACACGGACTCAATCTTCTCGCCAACACCGTCAAGGTGACGCTCGGCCCGCGCGGCCGCAACGTCATCATCGAGAAGTCGTGGGGCTCGCCCACGGTGACCAAGGACGGCGTGACCGTGGCCAAGGAAGTCGAACTGGCCGACAAGATGGCCAACATGGGCGCCCAGATGGTCAAGGAAGTCGCTTCCAAGACCTCGGACGTGGCAGGCGACGGCACCACCACCGCCACCGTGCTCGCGCAAGCCATCTTCAACGAGGGCGCGCGCCTGGTCGCGGCCGGCAACAACCCCATGGACATCAAGCGCGGCATCGACGCTGCCGTGATCAAGGTGGTCGAGAACCTGAAAGAGCAGTCCAAGCCCACCAAGGGCAAGACCGAGATCACCCAGGTCGGCACCATCAGCGCCAACGGCGATACCATGATCGGCGAAATCCTCGCCGAGGCCATGGAGAAGGTCGGCAAGGAAGGCGTCATCACCATCGAGGAAGCCAAGTCGATGGAGACGACACTCGACGTGGTCGAAGGCATGCAGTTCGACCGCGGCTACCTGTCGCCCTACTTCGTGACCGATGCCGAGCGCATGGAAGTCGTCATGGAGGACGCGTACATCCTCATCAACGAGAAGAAGATCTCGAACATGAAGGATCTTCTCCCCGTCCTTGAGCAAGTTGCCAAGTCGGGCAAGCCGCTCTTGATCGTCTCCGAGGACGTGGACGGCGAAGCGCTGGCCACCCTGGTGGTGAACAAGCTGCGCGGCACCCTGCACGTGGCCGCCGTCAAGGCCCCGGGCTTTGGCGATCGCCGCAAGGAAATGCTCAAGGACATCGCGGTCCTCACGGGTGGCCAGGCCATCACCGAGGATCTCGGGCTCAAGCTCGAAGGCGTCACGCTCAAGGATCTGGGCCGCGCCAAGCACATCACCATCGACAAGGACAACACCACCATTGTCGAGGGCGCTGGCAAGAAGTCCGAGATCGAAGCCCGCGTGAAGCAGATTCGCACGCAGGTCGAGGACACCACCTCGGACTACGATCGCGAGAAGCTGCAAGAGCGGCTGGCCAAGATCGTAGGCGGCGTGGCCGTGGTCAAGGTGGGTGCTGCTACCGAGAGCGAAATGAAGGAGAAGAAGGCACGCGTCGAGGACGCCCTGCACGCAACCCGTGCGGCCGTGGAAGAGGGCATCGTCCCCGGCGGTGGCGTGGCACTCATTCGTGCGCTGTCATCCATCGAGAACCTGAAGTTTGACGATGACCGCCGCTTTGGCGTCAACATCATCCGTCGCGCCATCGAGGAACCATTGCGCCAGATCGCAGCCAACGCTGGGGTTGACGGCTCGATCGTTGTGGAGAAGGTCAAGAACGGCAAAGGCGCGTTCGGCTTCAACGCGGCCACCGAGGAGTACGAGGATATGGTCAAGGCCGGCGTCATCGACCCGACCAAGGTGGTTCGTGCGGCATTGCAGAACGCGGCGTCCGTGGCCGGGCTGATGCTGACGACTGAGGCGCTCATCGCCGAGAAGCCGAAGAAGAAGGAAGAAGCGGCTCATGGTGGTGGCGGCGGCGGCGGCATGGGCGGCATGGGCGGCATGGGCGGCATGGGCGGCATGGGCGGAGATGACTACTAGGTCGAGCTGACCTAACCACCTACCTACACACGCCCGGCGGGTACTACCTGCCGGGCGTTTTTCGTAAGTGACGCGGGTGCCGCCAGCTACAATAGGGGCGTGAGTCCAGAACCTTCTTCCAACCGTCGCACGAGTCCGCGCATCGAGGTCTTTGCCCAAGCCGAGATCAAGGCCCACGACGTCCAAATCATGGAAGTCCGGAACGTCTCGTCAGGCGGAATCTACCTCGTGGGCACGCCTGAGCAATATCCAGACCTAACCCCTGGTAGGGATCTGGGGCTGCTCATTTTCGGCTCCGAGGAAGGACTTGGCGACGACCCGGATTTCAATATCAGTTGCCACGCGCGCATCATTCGCGTCGATGCCGGCTTTCCGGGAAAACGGCCGGCAGGTTTTGGCGCGACCATCGATCCCGTGGACGAAGACGCTCGCGAGCGTCTGACCAAGCTGCTCCTGCGTGCCGATCACTTCCGGGTTGGCGATCCAAGACGCTAGCTAGGGGCAATAGGAAAGTGGCGGGGGCGGGCTGGGAGTGGTAACAAAAACTGGTGTTTCGCCTGCTTCGGCTGATCTTCGTGCTTGGTGGCCTCGGGGCCTTCACGTGGTTCGGCATGACCGTGCGCCTGGGGGATCGGACCCTTTTTGAGCACGCGCAGGCCATCTGGAAGACCCACGAGTCGCAGGATCTCCTGCGTGGAACGAAAGAAAAGGTTGGCGATCTTGTGGATCGCGCCTCGGAGAAGGTCGTGCGCGGCGTGGCCAAGAATGGGCCCAGCCAGTCGGGTGCGCACGGCGAGAGTTCCGCCGAGGTATCCGCGAAGCCGCCTCTTGAAGAATTGCCGGCCAAGGATCGCAAGGCCCTGCGCGGGATCATCGGCCACGGTTTGGAGAAAGAGTGATGTCCAATCCCATGGTTCCTGCGGGGGAAGAAGGCGCCTACCGCAAGCTTGTGGATGAGGTGCTGGCGAAGCTCGACAAGGGTTTCGAGAACGTGGATCCAGACCTGGCCGAGTCGGACTTCTCGCAGGGAACGTTGGTCATCATCTTCAAGCAGGCGCACAAGCTGATCTTGTCGCCCCAGACACCGCTGCGGCAGATTTGGGCCGCCTTCCGTGATCGCGCCTGGCACTTCGACCGCGACAGTGCGAGCGGGCGTTGGATTGACGACCGTGGACTAGGCGTCGAACTCTTCGGCCTCGTCACCGACCTCGCCCGCGAGCACGCTGGCGTCGAGCTGAAGCTCTGATTCCCTGTACCCGCCCACGCAGTGACCCTCGCGCCACAGGGCGTGTTCCATGGCCGCGAGCAGGGGCAGGATGGTCGGCCGGTCGAGGGCACTGATGGCCAAGTTGCGGCCACCAGCTTCGAGGATGGACTTCTCCTCGGGCAGAAGACGGTCGGTCTTGTTGTAGACCAGCAGGCGCGGTGTCTCGGCCAGGTTCAGGTCGCCCAGGATGCGCTCGACCGCCACGATGTGGGCGTCGCGATCGGGATCAGCGGCGTCCACCACGTGCAGCAGCAGGTCGGCGTCGTCCAGTTCCTCCAAGGTGGCGTGAAAGGCCTGGGCCAGATCCTTGGGCAAGTCGCGAATGAACCCAACGGTGTCGGCCAAAATCAATTCCCGCTCGTGTGGGAAGCGCAGACGGCGTGTGGTCGGGTCCAAGGTGGCGAAGAGTTTGTCCTCGACCAGCACTTCGCTGCCGGTGAGGCTGTTGAGCAAGGTCGATTTGCCGGCGTTGGTGTAGCCCACGATGGCGACCACGGGCAGTCCGCGATCCTTGCGTGCCGAGCGGCGGCCCGCGCGCTGGCGGCGGGTTTGCTCGATGTCCTTCTCCAGGCGGTGCAAGCGTTCGCGCGCGCGGCGGCGGCCAATCTCCAGCTTGGTTTCGCCGGGTCCACGCCCGCCGATGCCGCCCACCAGACGGCTCATCATGGTGTTTTCATCCTGCAGGCGGGGCAGGCGGTAGCGCAATTGCGCCAGCTCGACCTGCAACTTGGCGTCGCGGCTGCGCGCCCGCTGGGCGAAGATGTCCAGAATCAGAATCGTCCGATCGACGACCTTGAGATCCGTGAATGAGGCGATGGCGTGCGCCTGGCCCGGCGACAGATCGGGATCGAAGATGAGCACGCTGGCGTCGTACTGCATGGCGCGCACGAGCACGTCTTCCAGCTTTCCGCGCCCGATGAGGTAGCGCGGATCGGGCTCGGGCCGCCGCTGGATCGCCACGTCCACGACCTGGATGCCCGCGGTCCGGCACAGCTCGCGCAGTTCGTGAACCCGAGATTCGCTGTGGCCGCGCAGCTTGCCAATTTCGGCTACCACCAGCAGGGCGCGCTCGCTGCCACGGATTGCCCGGCCGGTGGGCAAAGCGCGATCGAATTCCTGCTCAAGCGCGGTGATGATCTCGACGAAATCCACAGCCACGCGATGGAAGGGTGCTGGCGGCAGCAAGATCCACGGGGATTTCCCCTCGCGCGGCGGCAGTAGGTGGGCCACGTGCAGATCAGAGGGGCGGCCCTCGTGGTTCACGCCCACCGCCGCCACTAGATCCAGGCGCAGCAGGGCCAGGTCCACCAGATCGTCGCGGGACAGGGCTTCGTTGCGCAGGTGGGTGTGCACCAGGCGCAGACCGCGGAAGCGGCCATGACCGGCGCGCAGGCGGCCCACCTCGGGCAGCACCAGGCCCGAGGCATCGCCGACGATGACGTGTTCGACGGCGCCCTGGCGCGAAATCAGGACGCCGACTTGGCGGGCAATGCTGCGCGAGATCTCGCACAGAAAGGCGCCCAGTTCGGCCGAAACCACCTCGCGGGGTGCGACCCGCCGGCGGTACACGCGTTCAAGGGTCGCAATTTCAGAAGGCTTGAGGCCCGAGCGGTTTCCCGTTACCTCATGCATGGAATTCCTGACGGGTGCAACCGACGGCTTTCGATGGCGGCGCTAACCCTGCTGGGGCTCTTCGCCGGGGCGGGGCGCGGCCAGCGTGCCTGTCGTGCTGCGCTCGTCGAGGAGGGTGAGCGCCACGCTGACCGCGCGCTTGGCCTTGTCGATGGTCTTCTCGTCGTCCTTGATGCGGCGATAGGCGCGCAGGGCCTGGTCTTCCAGATCCGCCACCTTGCTTTCCAGCTCGGTGATGCGGTCGCGGGCCTGGCCCAGCTTCACCTCGCGGTCGCGGATGTCGGTGCGCGCGGTGTCCAGCTCGCCCTCAATGCGAAGCAAGCGCCGGTGGGTTTCGGCCAGCTCTTCGTTGCGCGCGGCCAGCTCGGATTCCACCTCGGTGGTGCGGACAAGGGCTTGTTCCAGCTCGGCACGCTGGCGCTCGGCCGCCTCGGCCTTCTCGGCCAGGTTGCGCCGCTCTAGCTCGGCGGTCGCTGTGTGGTGCTGCTCGTCGCGGGCCTGAAGTTCCGAGCGGCGTCGCGCATCGGCTGCGTCCAGATCCGCCGCACGCTTCGCTTCCGCCTCTTCCAGCTCGCGCCGGCGCTTGTCCTCGGCCTCCGCCAGGGCGCTGTCGTGGGTGCGGCGCAGTTCGGCGATCTCGTTCTTGGCGTCGCGATCCTTGCTTTCAAGCGCGGCCTGATGGGCTTGCTTCTCGATCTCGACCGCGGTGGCGTGCTCTTCGCGCAGGGCTCCGAGTGCCTTCTCGTGCTCGCGGCGAACGCGCGCCACTTCGATCTCGCGGGCGTCTTCCAGGGATGCCTTCTCCTCCCCGTGCCGCTTGCCCAGCATTTCGATCTCGGCCGCGTGGCTGGTGTTGAGGCGGGCGATCTCGGCCTGCACCTCGGTTTCACGCGAGGCCTTTTCCGCTTCCCGGTCTTCGCGCAGGCGCACGAGTTCGTTCTTGTGCGCTTCTTCGTCCTCGGAAAGGCGCGCTTCCAGGTCGTGGCGTACGCGATCCAGCTCCAGCCGTGCGCGGTCTTCGACGGTGGCAAGACGCTTCTTGACCAGGTCCAGCTCGTCGTGGGTTTTGCCGATCTCGGTGTGGGCGTCTTCCAGCCTGACTTTGAGCCCGCGCTCGCGCTCGATGCCCTTCTCCTTGTCCTGGGACATCGCCATGACCTTTTCATTGGCGTGCATCAGGTTCTTCTCGAAGGTGAGCATCTTCTCTTCGAGGTCGCGGCGCGCGCGTTCGTGCTCGCGCATGCGATCCTTGTGATCGAGAATTTGCCGATCCTTGGCGTCCAGGGCATCGCGCAGGTCGAGGACGTCCTTTTCCTTGCGGTTGATGGTCTCGCGCAGGCCGAGGATATCCTTTTCCTTGTGCAGGGGCTGCGCTTGCAGGTGCCCGCGCAAGTCGTCGATGACGGCGGTGAGTTCGTTCTTTTCGTCTTCGAGTTCGTGGACGCGCTTCTGCAAATCGCTGAAGGCGGCGTCGTTGGCGGTGGCGGTGGCGTAGGCAATGACAGACGTGTTGCGAACCTCGTCCGGCAGGGGCGGAACATCTTCCTCGAGCGGGGAGGCACGGCGCAGAAGCTCAGGATCACCTTCGATCTCGGCGGGTGGGGCCTCGACTTCAGCGGTGGAGGGCTCGCTTGCGGCCACCGGCAGCGGAACTGCGTCCAGATCCATCGGGGCCGGCGGCGGCAACATGCTCGGGAAATCCTCGGCGTTGAAGGAAGACGGCACCACGCGGGTCGCGCCTTCTTCGGCCCAGCCGTCACTATCGTGTTGGTCGTGGGCTTGGTCAGGGGCGGGTAGCGGTGGCATGGACTCGGGCTGGGCCTTCAAATCGACGGGGGGTGGCGTGGCGACGTCAAGCAGGCTGGACGAGGTGCTGGCCGTTGGATTTGGGCCGGCCTGGGTGGGCGCTGGCGTGGACATCTCCAAGGCATCGAAAGCCGCTTCCGCCTCCTTGTCGAACATGGCGTCCAAGACCGGATTGACGCCCAAGGGATCGGTTCCCGGCGCCAGGGCCTCGGCCGAATGGGGCGGCGGTGTCATCACCTTGGCTTCATCGACGATGTCATCGGCGTCGATGGCGATTTCGGAAGACACCACATCGGTGCTCAGGAAGATCTCGGCGGAGGGCGAGGGCACCCCGGAGGACTCGGGTTCGTCGAGGCCTATGAGGATGTTCACTTTCCGCATCAGCTCGTGCCGATCGATGGGCTTGAACATGTACTCGTCGGCGCGCAGCTTGAAGGTCTTGTGCTGCTCGAATTTCTCAGGCGCCTCTTCCCCCGAGACGAGGATGAGCGGAACGTCCTTGAGCTCGACGTTGCGCTTAATCTTGTTGCAGATCGCGTAGCCAATCTTCTTGGGCTCGACCGACACCATCATCAACGCGGGCCGGTTCTTCCTGGCCCAGTCAACGACCTGGTCTCCGTTGGTGATGTTCTTGATCTCGAAACCGTAGGGTTCCAGGGTCCCAGCGATAATGGCTAGGGCAGCTTCGTCAG
>Ga0302323_100003504_pt1 | contig 12747 bp, 9 predicted proteins | sample Fen_T0_3_FD_201950 | JGI IMG/M metagenome (GOLD analysis project Ga0302323, IMG submission 201950) | Peat permafrost microbial communities from Stordalen Mire near Abisko, Sweden - Fen_T0_3 | ecosystem: Environmental > Terrestrial > Soil > Wetlands > Permafrost | place: Sweden: Abisko... | reverse complement strand
CGGCCGTGGCCATGGTGCTGCTGGTGATGTCACGCGGTGTGTTCTCTCCGACGCCCGTTGCGCCGGACAAGACCTCTGGTGCCGCCAGGCAGGTCGCAGGTGCCGTGCGCAGCAAGGGTTCCCTTTGGGTCGAGGCGTTCTGCAAACGTGGTGACAGGATCTTTCCGGTCAAGGATGGCGACGATTTCATGGCGGGCGACCGCTTGCGCTTCGCCTATACCAAGGACCAGCCCGGTGTCTTGCTGGTGTTCGGAGTCGACGACACCGGCCGGTTGTTCCCCTACTACCGCGACGACGCGTTGGCCGGGGTGAGCGCCCCACCCGGTGCCGAGGTCATGCTGCCCGAGTCCGTGGAACTGGATGACCACCACGGCTGGGAAAGGGTTTTTGCCCTCTGGACGCCGGGTGCCATTGGCGAGGACGTCATGCGCACGGCCGTAGCCGAAGCGCTGGCTGCCGGCAAGGGTGACATCCGGCAAGCGGCACGGTTGCCTGTCGAGGCAGAGCAGGTGTCCTTCTTACTCAGGCGGCCGTGACCATGGTCACTTTGGTGCACGGGAGCAGTTGCGATCGATGTCCCTGCCGCGAAAGAATGAGGTAGGCTAAAGTCATGTCCCTCCGCTTGTTAGGCGCTTGCCTGATCTTGGCGTTGGGGCAGGGCGCTGCTCGCGCGCAGACCCAGCAGGCCCGCGTGGCAGTCGTGGTCGGCAACAATCTGGGGCACGACCCGGCTCGAGTTCTGCATTTTGCCGAGGCCGAAGCCGGCAAGCTGGCCAGCTTGCTTCGCGGCGCGGGTGAATTCGACAACGTCATCACCGTCAAGGGGGCGCGGCGCGAAGCGGTTGAAGAGGCGCTGGCCGCCGCGCGGGCGCAACTCGATCGCGCTCACGCCGAGGGCAAACGCACGCTCTTTCTTTTCTACTACTCCGGCCATGGTGATCAGGAGGCCCTTGAGTTGGGATCGTCGCGCTTGCCCCTGCGCGACCTGCGTTCGTATCTCGAACAACTTTCCGGGGCCGACGTGCGCGTCGCATTCGTCGATGCCTGCCAGTCGGGCGCACTCACCGGCGTGAAGGGCGGCCGACGTGCGCCAGGCTACGAGATCCATCTGGCCGATCCCGGCAGCGTCAAGGGTATGGCCATCGTGACCTCGTCGACGGCCAACGAGCTGTCGCAAGAGTCCGACGATCTCGCGGGTTCGTTTTTCACCCACAACATAATGGCCGGCCTGCGTGGCGCCGCCGACTCCTCTCATGACGGCCAGGTGACCCTGGGCGAGGTCTATCAATTCGCGTTCAGGCGCACCCTGGCCAGCACCGCGGCCAGCTTGGTCGGCGGCCAGCACCCCACCTACGACTATCGGATGTCCGGTGCCGGCGACGTGATACTGGCCCGCACGCGGCCCAACGACGCTCGCCTGGTCTTTCCGCGCGAGACCGGTGTCACGTATACGGTGGTACACAAGGGACGCGGTGAGGTGATCGCGGAGTTGGGCTCGACCTCCAGCGAGGATGTGTACCTGGCCCTGCCAGCCGGCGAGTATCGGGTCGTGCGGCGGGCCTTGGCCAGCGTCAGCGAGACGACGTTCGCTCTCGCGGCGGGCAGCTCGACAGTCATCGAGACGGCGACCATGGCGCCGGTGCTTGCCGATGCCGAGAACCAACGCAAGAAGGGCGGGCTGTGGCAGCCCAATTCATTGGGCATTCACCTCGGACTGCAAAGCAGCCCGGTATCGGGAACCGGGTCTCTGGTCGGGATGGCTGCGCTTTCGTATATGCGCCAGATCGGAGGGCTCGCGTTGCGCGCGCGCGGTGACTTCTCATCCTCCAACGCCAGGTTCCAGGACTACCAGTCGTCATTCTTGCGCGCAGGGCTCTCTCTCGATGCACTCTGGCCGCTCTTCTGGTCAGACAGGTTCGCGCTGTTGCTGGGGCCAACGGTTGGTGTTCCCATCGTGCGCCAGCACGACGTCTGGCACGGGAGCACATATTCCGTCGGACTCAGCTACGGCGGTACAGCCTCGGCCATGGTGCGCTCCTATCGCAGCACATGGCTCGTGCTCTCGGCGCAGGGAGGTGGTGAGGTCTTCCGTTTGGACAACCAGCGCGTGCAACGCGCGACTCTTGGCGTGTCGCTGGGCGGGCTCTTCGCCTTCTAGCAACAAATTTCTGCTCGCGTGTCGGCTTGCGCCTCTGTGTAGCGAGCGGGTAGGACAATGTGGTCAAGTGCGCAGGAATTTGAGGCGTTCTTTCTATTCGCAATTCCGTTTTGGGGGCTTCTGCGCATACTCTATATGTGAAGAGCGAGAAGAGCATATGGTGAGACGATATCTTTTTCAGAGGGCTGCGATAGGTCTAACTAGTAGGCGGCGATGGCTGACCACAAGAGCAAGCGGACTCGGCCCAGTCTCGCTCGTTCTGCTCCTCTCGGTCGTGGGTGCTGGTTTGATGTTGGCCACCTGCGGAGCACCCGATGAAGTAAGGCGCGTGAGCGCACAGCCTTCGAGTGGTGGCACCGGCGGAGGTTTTTCCAGCCCGAGCAACGGTGGAACTGGTGGCACCACGGAAGTCACTGTGCCACCTACGGGCGGTTCATCGAGCCCCGGCGGCACCGGCGGTTCTGGCGGCGTCGACGTGACCGGCGGTAGCACAAGCGGTGGCACGGGCGGAAGATCCAGCGCGGGAGGGACCACCGCCTCAGGTGGCACGACCACGACGGGCGGCAGAACTGGGAGCGGCGGGACCAGCGCCGTGGGCGGTAGCAGAGGCGGCACGGGTGGCACGGTTACCGGCGGCAGCACCAGCACCGGCGGCACGGTCACCGGCGGGACCAGCGCCGTGGGTGGCAGGGGCGGCACGGTCACCGGCGGGACCAGTGCCGTGGGTGGCAGGGGCGGCACGGTCACCGGCGGCGCGACCGGGACCGGAGGCGCTACCTCTCCGTTCGGCGGCGGCGGAAGCACCGGCGGAACCAGCGCCGCGGGCGGCAGGGGCGGCGCCGGCGGGACGACGGGTGGCGCCGGCGGTGCGACAGGTGGGGCATCGGGCGGTGCCGGCGGCCGCGGCGGAGCAGGCGGCACCACCTCGACGTCAACCGCGCCAACCGGCAGCTTGCAGGTGTACCTGACGAGCAAGACCGCTAGCGGCGCGACCGGACAGCTCTCACTGGATTTTCGAATTGACAACCAGACATCTGCGAGCGTTGACCTGTCGAACGTGACCCTTCGCTACTGGTACCAGGACGAAGGGTGGGTCACCACCAGCTTGACGCTTGAAGTCGACTACAAGAGCCTCAGCGGCGACAATGTGACGGGTGGCAAAGCCGTCGCAGCCTCTCCCTCCACCGCGGGCGCTGACCACTATGTGGAGCTTTCATTCAGCGGAACGGTCGCAGCAAAGGGTCCCGCCTCGGGCGCCGACCAGTTCGCCGCCAACATCAGGCTACACAGCTCTACCTGGGTGGGCACAGTCGACGTGACCAACGATTACAGCTATGACGGCGGAGCAACGGGGCTCTACGAGAAGAAGATCACCCTCTACTCGGGCGGGAAGCTCATCTGGGGCACAGAGCCCTAGCCATGCTGACGCTGGGCTTGATGCCAGCGCCAGTGGCGGTGACTGCGGCGTGTAGATCATCGGGCGGGAAGTCGAACCCGCGGGTGGCGCGAGCGTAGTTGCTCAAGTAGCTCCGGCTCTTGCGTGAGGGCGCGGGCTGAGCGACCATGGTCCACATGGTGACCAGACTGTGTCTGGTGCTTGCGTGTCTTCCGGTGGCATTTCTCGGCGGTTGCAGCGGTGGGAGCCAAAACCCCAAGTGCATTCCCGGCGCAAGCGCCGCGTGCTATTGCCCCACCGGCCAGCGAGGCGCCCAGACGTGCACCTCGGCGGGCACGTTCGCGGCGTGCGTGTGCGCAGCCTCCCTGGCGGACGCAGGGGGGACAGGCGATGGCGCCGACTCCAGTCCACCCGATGCTGCCGGCGCCGCTCTATCCGATGACGCCGGCGTCAGTCCACCCGATGCTGTCGCCGCAGGAGGCAGCGGTGACTCTGCCGGAAGGGGAGGGGAAGGCGGGCCTGTTGTGGACATGGCAGGAGATGTGAGCGCCGATGTCCCAACCGTTCCCGACGCAGCCACTCCCGCTAGCGATGCTCCCGCGGACGCGAAACTTGCAGCCGACGCTCCACCCGATGTGTCGTCGGCCGACGTGCTCTCGGACGCGGCGGTCGATGCCGTAGAGGGCGGGGAAACATCAGGCACGACCCCTGCCATCCTCAGTTTCACTGCCTCACCAACGACGATTTCAGCGGGCAAGAGCAGCACGCTCGGTTGGACCGTGACTGGCGCGACGATGCTGACCCTCGATCAAGGCGTTGGCTCGGTCTTGGTCACGGTCTTGGGCACAACCTCCCAGATAGTCACGCCCACCCAGACAACGACCTATACGCTAGCGTTGAACGGCGCCGTGTCCGCCCAGGTGACGGTAGCGGTGGTGCCTCTGCCGTCGATCGTGGGTTTCTCCGCCAGCCCAACCGTGGTCAGCAGCGGTGGCAGCGCGACCTTGACAGCGTCTTTTCTCGGTGGAACGGGGACCGTGGATCAGGGCGTTGGTGCCGTGAGCAGCGGCATCGGAACGAGCACCGGCCCGATCAGCGCAACCACGACCTACACGCTGACCGCGACCAACGAGGTCGGGGGTTCTACGACGGCGCAGGTCACAGTGGTGTCGCTGCCTACGGTCAACGGCCTGGTGGTGTGGGTCGCGCAGAAGGCTGCCGGCGGCACGGGTCAGATCACCTTGAGTCTCAGAATTGACAACCTGACATCGCAGATTGTTGACATGTCGACCGTGACACTTCGCTACTGGTATCAAGACGAGGGCTTGGGCACCGCTTTGGTACTTTCAACCGATTACGTGAGCATTGGGATGTCGGGCCAGGGCGAGGTGACGAGCGGTACAGCCGTTGCAGCCCCGTCGCCTGTCCCAGGCGCTGACCACTATCTGGAGCTTTCATTCACCGGAACGCTTGCGGCACAAGGTGACAAGGCCTACAAGGACCAGTTCAACTTCAACGTCAGGCTGCACACCGGGAGCTACACGGGCGCAGTCGACGTAACCAACGACTACAGCTACGACGCCGGAGCAGCGGGGGTCTACGAGCAGAAGATCACCCTCTACGAGAGCGGCAAGCTCATCTGGGGTGTAGAGCCCTAGCCCTGCTAGCGCTGGGGTCGATTCCAGCGTCAGTGGCCTGGATTTCCGAGTGCAGAGCGCCGAATCTGGCGGCAGGCTGACCGCCGTTATCGCTCCGCGGTATCTTTTCTCTCAGAATCGTGTCATTTGCTCACAAGATGTGTCATCCTCTTGTGCCACCATGCGAACAATCAAGCGCTACTCAAATCGAAAACTCTACGACACCTTCGACAAGCACTACGTGACGCTGGCTGATGTGGCAGGGTTCGTGCGCAACGGCGACGAGGTTAAGGTGACCGACCACGTCAGTGGGGCAGACCTCACGTCGGCTACCCTCGCGCAGATCATCTTCGAGGAAGAAAAGCGCAGCTCGCGCCTCGGGGCCGAGGGCCTTCGCCGCATCATTCAACACGGCTTGACGGCCGAGTAGGGATCCTCCGTCTGGAAGCGGGAGGCGCCGTTGCGCCCGGCGGATTCACATACCTACCCGCTCAGCCGGTGAATGCCGTCGACCACGTGCCAAGTGGCCACAATGGTCAGGTCAACCAGCTTCTCATTGCGCCGGTTCTCCGGCACGACCAGGTGTTCGTAGGTACACAAGGCCTGGAGTTCGCGCAGGAACTTGCCGATCACGCGCCGGTCGGAATCACCGATCCACCCGCCCAGCTTGCTTATCAGCAGTCGCTGGTGTTGCTGGATGAAACGTGCTGTCGACAGGGCGCCCTGCGCGCCGCGCGCGTGCGGGGAGCGTCGGGGGAAGATGTCAAGCAGGTCCTTGCGGTACTCGGCCAGGTCCGGGTCCAGCGCATGGTTGATGTCGAAGTACTCGGCGACGGTTTCCTTTAGCTCGCGGTAGGGCGCCTGCGAGCCGATTCGCTGGTTGGTGGGGGTGCCCCGGCAGGCGCCTTCCAGGTCGATGATCCGATCCACGTATTCCAGTTTGGTCAGGGCAACCTGCCAGTTGCGGTAGCGGCGCCGCCAGCGCGACGACGGATCGAGCCACACGGCGAAACTCTCGGCGAAATCCTCGTCCGGATGTTTCTGCGCGTAGTGATACATGCCCGCGCGGTGCAGATGTCTGACGTAGTCGTGGCTCCAGGGGTTCGCGTTGTAGACATCGCGGTACGAGCGACGAAAATCGCCGAAGGTCTGCGTCCAGTCCTTGCGCTTCCACAACTCGAAGGCGTAGTTGGCGGCATGCCCCGTTTCGTGGCGCAGATACATCAGGACTTCGTCGCGGGTGTACTCGAACAGGTGGTTGTTGACCATCTGCCAGAGGATGGAATTGGAGAGGTACCAGGGGATGTTGACGCTGATGGCGCGATCCGTGGTCCAGAAGTCATCGTCACCCAGGTAGTACTGCGGGACGAAGGTTATCCCCTTCGTACGCAACTCCGCGCCGACCTGGGCCAGACACTCGGCCAGCACATCCTGAGGCTCGAGTTGCAGATCGCAGATGCGTGTGGAGAGGAGCTTCTGCAGACCAACCTCGCGCTCCACCGGATCGTCGGTCGACGGCCGAACAACGCTGCGCTTGGTTTTGACCGCTGGTAGCGACATCGACGAAGAACATTTACCATGACAGCGTCGGGCCAACGGCGGAAATGAGCTCATTAACAATGCGGCTTCGTCTGTTCATAACGCATATGGTCATCCCCCATGATATTGAAAACAAAAGACTATTTGGATCTGTTGGTAACGCATCGGACCATGACGCGATGAATTCTTTGCGCACGGCCGGCCCTGCCATTTTGAAATTGCTGGTATGTTGCACGTCATGGCAGAGGCGGCCAGAAGCTGGTCCCGCGCAGGCCTGGTGCTGACACTGTATCTCGCACTGGCCTCTGCCGGCGTGGCCTGGTCGACCTGGCGTGGCGACGCCAGCATGTGGCGTCTGGCGGGGCGCGAAGACAGCCAGACTCTACTTGGCATCGTTGCTGGAGTCCTCATCGGGCTTGGCTACGTGTTCGCATCGCGGCTCGCGGTTCATAGGTTCGAATGGGCACGTTCGCTTCATCGCGATATGCGCGCCATGCTCGGGCCGCTGCCTGACGCCGAGGTGGCGGTGTTGGCCGTGGCCTCCGCGCTGGGCGAAGAGATCTTCTTCCGGGGGGCTCTCTTGCCAGCCATCGGCCTCTCCGGGTCGAGCCTGGTCTTCGCCCTGCTCCACGTGGGGCCGAAGCTCCGCTTCTTGCCGTGGACCGTTTCTTCGTTCGTCGCAGGCCTCGTGTTCGGACAGCTTTTTCTCTGGTCGGGCGACCTGGCCGGGCCGGTCGTCGCGCACTTCACGGTGAATTTCCTCAATCTGCGCTTTCTCTCTGCACACGAGATGAGATGAACGGGCCTTACGTGCAACGGATGATCGTCGGATGGGCCCTGGTTGCCTGGGCGACGCCGATCTACGCGGCTGACGAGTTCTCGGGTGCGGACAAGCTGCGCGCGATCTACTCGGCCGAGTTTCGTTTCACCAAGCAGGGCTTCCCCGTGGTGCCGGTGGCCATCGCCGAGGGCCTCGCGCGGGTGACCATCAGCGCCGGCCCGTCGGGCGGCTTGCGCCTCTTCCCCGAAGGAGAGGGCAGCGCCGAGGTCCGCGGCGAGGACTCCTGGCAAGTGCGCGCCTCAACCACCGTGCCGGCCAAGCTGAAACACTGGGCTGTGGTGTGGCGCGGGAAGCCGGGACAAGGGGGAGAAGCCGACGCCGAGGTCAAGCGATGGAAAGAATTGGGTGAGAATCCAAATCGTTTCGAGCAGGGCACGGTGTTTGGCGTGGGTGGCGAGGTCTTGGACCGGCGTGAAGTCCTGGTGGTGGTGGGCCCTTACAGCAAGCCCGAGGAGGCCGAGCGAGCTTTCGAGGTCTTGGGTCGCAAGGCCACCCTGGCCAGCCCCGGGGTGTTCACCGAGCTGGTTGATCGCCCGCATGGGCAATTGGAAGCGGTGGGCGGCAGGACCGGCATGCACGTGCGCAACGAGGGCGTGCTGTGGTTCGTGGCAGGCGGGGACAGCCCACTGCAGGTGGAGGCGGAAGGCACGGCGGGAAAGGCCGCAAGCAAGGTGTCAGGCGCCTACTTCGGCAAGTTGTACGTGACCCTGGACCGCAACGGCAGCCTGGCGGTGGTCAATGCCTTGCCCGAGGATCGTTTCCTGGCCGGTCTGCTTCCGGCCGAGATCTTCCCCAATGCGCCCGAGGAGGCGCTCAAGGCGCAGGCGGTAGCCGCGCGAGGCGAGCTTCTGACCAAGATCGGCACGCGGCACATCGGCGATCCCTTCCGGCTGTGCTCGCAGACGCACTGCCAGGTCTATTTGGGGGCGGGCCACGAGACGCCGCGGACCACGGCCGCCGTCGCCGCGACCCGCGGCGAGGTGCTGTTCACCGCGGACGGCAAAGACCTGGCCGACACCGTGTACTCGGCCAATTGTGGTGGCCACACCGAGCACAACGAGAACGTCTGGCCCGACATGCCCGCGTTGGCGGCTCTGCGCGGCCATCGCGATGCGCCCGCGCCGCTCGCTGGACGGCCCGACGTCTTTGCTGCAGGCGTGAGCGCACAGAACGTCGCGCGTTTCGTCGACCAGCCGCCGGTTGCGTATTGTGGCCAGGCCCACCTCGGGGCCGGCGACCGCTTTCGCTGGACGGTGAGGCGGACCGCCGCCGAGCTGGACAAGCTGCTCGGCGGCTACCATCTGGGTGAGATCCGGACCATCGAGGTACCGCAGCGAGGAGTGTCAGGGCGCGCGCTCGCGGTGCGCGTGGTGGGCTCTGCCCGCAGCGAGACCATCCGCGGCGAGTTGCGCATCCGCCAGGCCTTCGGCGGGCTGCGCAGCTCGCTATTTGTGGTCGAATTCAAGGATGGCGGCGCGATCTTTCGGGGCGCGGGCTTCGGCCACGGCGTGGGCATGTGCCAGACCGGCGCCGTGGGAATGGCGGAGGCCGGCAAGAGGTATCGGGAAATCCTGCGCCACTACTATCCGGCGACGGCGCTGCGAAAGTTGTGGTAGCGCGACACAGGGTGCACGGCTGGATGCAGTCTCACCCGGAGTGTTTTTCGGCCTTTTCACTGCTCTTGGGGCCGTTGTTCAGGATGAAATAGTCCACGCCCGCGGTGCCGCAGGCCTCTTCATTGCGATGAAAGGTCCAATGGATGTAGACCTTGCCGTTGCCGGATAGGATGGTCGGCGGCGGGGCGGGGTAGGGCGCGGCGCTGTAGACGACGTCGATGGCCGCGCTGTCGTAGATGGTCAACCCCGACGATCGCACCACGGCCACGCGGTCCACATTTCCCTGGCCGTCGAGAACGATTTCCAGCTTGGCCAGCAGGCTGGGGTTGTTGAGCGGCAGGCTGGCCGACTTGTTGTCCAGGCCTGCCATGAAACCGAAGGCCCACAGTTCGTGGATCTTTCGATGCATGCGCGTGATGAACTGAGCGAAGGGCACCGCGCGTGTGTTGAGCGCGGTCTGGTTGCCAGGCTTGACCTCGGTTATGAAGTTCTCGAGCGCGGAGCGCACCCGCTCGCGCCGCTCGGCGAACTTGCCCTTGTGCTTGGACCGTTCGGCCTTGGCCAGCGCCGCTGCGGCCTCGGCGTCGGTGCCGAATACGGACTCGTACTGCCTGCGAGTCAGGCGCAGGCGTGCGCCGGGCCCGCCGTCCGTGCTGCGCGACATGCGTCGTTCCTCATCTGGCACAAAACGCATCCCGTCGGGAGAGAGGGCTTCCGGTTCCACGCTTTGGCGCGGGCTGCGCATGGACAGGGTCGCCTTGCCTGGCGCCTCCGAACGGAAAGACTCGGGCAGGACGCGTTCGCCTGCCTGGCCTGCCCGCTTCTCGGGCCGTGCCGCGCGATCCTCCAGCCCGGCGATCTTGTCCTCCTGGTCCGACGGGTGTGCTTCCTGGCCGGCCTGTTCTCGTTCCAGGTTGGTCTCGCGTGCGCGGGTCTCATTCTCGGTCCGGTTGTTCTTCTCGGCCAAGTACTTGGCGTTCTCGGGCGCCTCCACGTCCTTGCCCATGTCGAGTTCGACGATCTTCTGGTGAAGCTGCTCGGGCGGCGGCTGGGGCGGCTCTTGCGGCTTGGGAGGTGGAAGCTGCGCAAGTGGCGTCTCCGGCGGCTTCGGCATGGGGGGCAGCTTTTCGGGTGGGGGCACTTCGATTTCGGGCTCGGGCTGCTTCTCCGACTGGGCGAGTTCTTGCGTCTTCTTGTCACGCGGGCGCTTCTCAGGCGGCGCGGGTTCCTCGACCGCTGGGAGCCCGGCCGGCAGTTCGTTTTCCTTGACCGGCTCGAAGCTCAAGTCCACCTCGTTCGACTCGCGTTTGCCATACACGGAAGCCAAGATGACGAGGGGCAGAATCACCTGCGCGTGCAAAAGGATCGACACGAGCAAGCCACGGCCGAGGTGGCCGTCAGGCCGCTTGCTGCGTCGGGTACTCATGGCGCAGTCGGAGGTTACTCCATTGATCCTGGATCAGCCGGATTTCTGTCGTGGCATCAGCGGCGCGCTGCGGGCGTCGTCGCCTACGCGGACTGGCAGCACAGCCATGGCCAGGCCCTTCCAGTGCAGGCGGCGTTCGACCTGGTAGGCCGTTTCGTTGTGCAGGATTCGCTGTAGCCAGGTCTCACGCTTCCAGATGAGCTTGCCGGCAAAAAACACGACGCGGGGAAATTCGTCGGCGATCCTGATGCACAGACGGCTGGCCTCGTACACCGCGTCCAACCCTTCGGCCATTCGGTAACTGGAGTTCCAGCCCAGGCTCTTGGCGAGAGCCACATATTTTTGCAGGGTTTCCTCGACGCGGAGGCGCAGCGAAGCGACCTCGGCGGCGCCCTTGAACGTCCCGGTGTCGTGCACGGCCACCGAGACGAACACTAGGTTGGCGAAGTATCCGGGGTAGGTGCGCTGGATGGACAGCATGGAGTGCACGCCCAGACCTCCGTACTTTGCCACCAGGAGGACCGCGGTGGGCTTGCTGGGATCCGGCTCGCCCCCGTTGCCATCGAGCCCCACCAGGTTGCTCAGGTCAGCGTCGAGTAGGGCCAGTTGCCGGGAGACCTCGCGGTAGTGGGACTTGACCAGCAGGCACACCACGATGAGGGCGGTGGTCACCAAGAGGGTCAGCCAGGCACCCTGCGAGAACTTGAGGACGATGGTGAAGGTCAGGATCGACAGGCACATGACCAGTCCGATCACGTGAACCAGGATGTGACGTCCCCACTTCGCATCGCGAGACCGCTCGCGCAGCCAGAAACGGCACATACCGAGCTGAGAGAGAGAGAACGTAATGAACACGTTGATGGCGTACATGGTCACCAACGCATCCACGTTGCCGTGGGTGAAGAGGAGCAGGGAGATGGCCGCCAGACCGAGCAACACGACGCCGTCTTTGGTGGTCAAGCGATCGGACAGGGATGCAAAGCGCCGAGGCAGCCATGAATCGATCGCCATGTTGGACATGACCCGCGGCCCATCGATGAAACCGGTCTGCGCCGCTACGAAAAGCAGCGCGCCCTCCGACGCCAGTGCGACGACAACAAAACCTTTACCGACTGGCAAGCCGAATAGATGCCAGTTCGCGGCGAAGGCCTCTATCAGCACGCCGTTCAGGGTCTTGCCCTCTTGCGGACGGATGCCGAACAGGAGGTAGCAGAGCAAGATGCCGCCCGCCGTAAAGGCGAGCGACGCGGAAAGATAGACCATGGTGCGCTTGCCCGTGGCCACCCGTGGCTCGCGCATCATCTGCAGGCCGTTCGACACGGCTTCGATGCCAGTATAGGTGCCGGCGCCTCGTGAGTAGGCGGTCATGAAGATAACGAACACGCCGAATACACCGTAGCTGTGGATGCTTTGCGAGAATTCGTGGGTGAGGTTGGCGGCCACCTCGGGCGCGTGACCGATGTGCGATCCGAGACCGCCGAGAATCAGCGCTAGGTGCGTGACCACGAAAACCATGAAGACCGGCACCAGCGGCGTCACCGACTCCTTCACGCCCCGTATGTTGAGGACGATGAGAAGCGTGATGACGACAAACTCCAGGGGCAACTTCCAGGTGTGGTAGCTCAGCGGCAGCATGTTGAAGACGGCATCACCGCCCGATGCAATGGAAACGGTGATGGTCAGGATGTAATCGACGAGCAGCGCCGAGCCGGAGAGAAGGCCGGACTTTTCGCCAAGCAACTTGCTCGCCACCACGTAGCCGCCGCCGCCAGTGGGGAAGTGTTCAATGATGCGGCTATACGCGTAGGACATCACGAACACGGTCAATGCGGTGGCCAGTGCCATGAACACCGCCAGGTAAGTGGTGTTGCCGTGTTCGAGCAGGGAGCGGAAAGACTCGTCAGGGCCGTAGGCCGAGGATGACAACCCGTCGGCGCCCATGCCCACCCAGGCCAAGAATGCAATCAGCGAGATCTTGTGGAAGACACCAGGATCCTTGAAATCCCGCGGGCGACCCACCATGACCCGCCACCCCGTCTCCAGCAGGGACGCCTTGTCTTCCGGCCCGGTCGTCTCGTGACTACTCATTCAGCTTTCTTGACCGGCCCCCCGTCCTTCGGGGCCTCTTCTGCCT
>Ga0302323_100003503_pt1 | contig 12748 bp, 12 predicted proteins | sample Fen_T0_3_FD_201950 | JGI IMG/M metagenome (GOLD analysis project Ga0302323, IMG submission 201950) | Peat permafrost microbial communities from Stordalen Mire near Abisko, Sweden - Fen_T0_3 | ecosystem: Environmental > Terrestrial > Soil > Wetlands > Permafrost | place: Sweden: Abisko... | reverse complement strand
GCGGTCTCCGGGGCCGATCTTCTCGTTCGCCGGGAAGCACACGGCGACGACGTCGACCTCGGACCAGGTGGCGCGCACCAGGTCGTTGAGACGTTCACCGAGCAGCGTGCGCGGCCGGTGCAGACCAGGGGTGTCGACGAGGATCAGCTGAGCGTCGTCGCGGTGCACGATGCCGCGGACGACGGTACGGGTGGTCTGCGGCTTGTCGGAGGTGATCACGATCTTCTGCCCCACCAGCGCGTTGGTGAGGGTGGACTTGCCGGCGTTGGGCCGGCCGACGAACGACGCGAAGCCGCTGCGATAGGTGCTCGGGTGCTCAGCCACCGCGGGCCTCGTCGTACGCCGCCCAGATCTGCTCGTCGCTGTGGCCGGCGGCTCTGCCCGCCTGCCAGATGGGGCCGGGGTCGACCGACCGTGGCTGCCGCGCTGCCACCGCGCGCCAGTAGCCCATGACGTCGTACGCCGTGCTCGGCAGGCGCCGCTCGCGCATCAGGTACTTGCGGATGGTGCGCATCTGGGCTGACTCACCCGCCATCCAGAAGTAACCCTCACCGGAGGGCCAGTCGATGCCCTCCACGACCTCGCCCAGGCGCGACTGCCCCTCGGCCGGCGGCTCGAGCCAGGTCACGTCGACCCCGTCGGGCAGGTAGCCGGTCAGGTCGTCGGGGACCTCGGCCCAGATCCGGGTCTCGACCCCGCCTGACCACCCGGAGGTGGCGCTCCACCGACCAGCGACGGTCTCGGCGATCCGGGCCATCGCGGGTAGCGCGGTCAGGTCACCGACGAGCATCAGCCAGGCGGCGTCTTCGGGCGGGTCGAAGGAGCCCTGGGCACCCGTGATCACGACCCGGTCACCCTCGCAGTCGCCCGTGGCCCACCCGGTGACCAGGCCCTCCTCGTGCACGACCACGTCGATCACGAGGTGGTCGGAGTCGAGCGAGCGCACGGTGTAGTAGCGCACCTGGAACTGTCCGGGCACCACCAGGCCGACCCACTCGTCGGCGATCCCGGTGGACTCCAGACCGGGCACCGAGAGGGTCAGCCGGAGCAGATGCGGGGAGATCCGGGCACGCGAGAGCACCACCGCGTCGTACCGCTGGGCCCGGGTGCTCATCGCGTCCAATCTAGTCTGCGACCGTTTGCCCGTTAGCATCGCCGGGTGACCGCGACAGACCTCACCGAGGAGACCGGCCACCGCGTCGTCGGCCCCGAGCGGATGGCCTGGACCGGCTGGCGCTGGCGCTACGTGCGCTACGCCGCCTTCACGGCGTACACGCTCGGGCTGCTGGTGTTCGTCGAGCTGGTCGGGGTCCCGACCGACCGGCTCGGGATCTACGCCGGCATCCTGGTGTTCCTGACCATCGCGACGCTCGGCCGTGGCTGGGCGGCCTGGTGGCAGATGATGGTCGACTGGCTGCCGTTCCAGGCCGTGCTGATCGCCTACGACTACAGCCGCGGCTACGCCTCTCCGTACTCCGACGCTCAGGTGCACGCGAAGTACTACCCGATCACCGACGTCGACAACAAGCTCGGACTGCCTCTGCACGTGCAGTTCCCGATCTCCTTCGACCAGTGGTTCGGCCGCCTCTTCGGCGGCAACGGGATGATGCCGACGACGTGGGTGCAGGAGAACTTCCACCCAGGCACGTCGATCCCGCTGATCGGGGTCTTCGTGAGCCTGGTCTACTGCAGCCACTTCCTGGTGATGCCGACTGTCGCGGTCGTCCTGTGGATCCGGAACCGGCCACGCTTCCTGATCTGGATGCGGATGGTGATCGCGCTGGCCGTCGCCGGCGTCGCGACCTACTTCCTCTACCCGATGGCGCCGCCGTGGCTCGCCGACTCCGGCGGGGTGTTCCCCGGACCGGCCGTCGGGCGCTACACCTCCGAGGGCTTCGACCTGATCCATCTCCACATGGTCGGAGGCATGGTCAGCCAAGGTCAGTACCTCGTGAACCCGGTCGCTGCCATGCCGTCGCTGCACACGGCGTACGCGACGCTCGCAGCCGGCTTCTTCTGGTTCGGCAAGACGTGGTGGCAGAAGGCGCTGCTCGCCTGCTACCCCTTCGCGATGGGCTTCTCGCTGCTCTACGGCGGCGAGCACTACGTGGTCGACGAGATCGCCGGGGCAGCCTACGCCCTGGCCATCATCGCGGCCTGGCGCCTGCTGCGCCGACGACGGATCCGCCGCGGCGGCGCCGTCGTGCCCGACCCCGCCTGGTGACCGGTCGCCGTCAGGCGGGGTACGTCGCGTCCTCGGCGAACGTGGGCCGCAGCGGGTAGCCGTCGCGGCCGTCGTCGTCGGTCTTGGTCGCGAGCACGTGGTGGAGCTGGATCTCGTTGCGCTCGAAGGCGAGCCGCGAGCCGGCCATGTAGAGGCCCCAGACCCGGGCCGTGCCCTCGCCGACCTCGGCGACGCAGGCGTCCCAGTTCTCCTCGAGGTTCCGGCACCAGCCGGCCAGCGTCCGGGCGTAGTGCACCCGGAAGTTCTCTTCGTGCTGCACCTCGAGTCCCACGTTCTGGACCGCGGTGATGATCTTGCCGGAGCCGGTGAGCTCGCCGTCGGGGAAGACGTAGCGGTCGATGAACGCGCCCGTCTCCTGGTGGTTGTTGTGCGGACGAGTGATGCAGTGGTTGAGCAGGCGCGCCTGCGGCCGCATCCGGTCCCGCAGGAACCCGAAGTACGCCGGGTAGTTGCGCACCCCGATGTGTTCGGTCAGGCCGATCGAGCTGACGGCGTCGAAGCCGGACTCGGTGACCTCGCGGTAGTCGCTGTGACGCACCTCGGCGAGGTGGTCCAGCCCCATCTCCTTGATCTTCTCCTGCGCCCACGTGGCCTGCTCACGCGACAGGGTCACGCCGAGAGCCTTCACGCCGTAGTGCTGCGCCGCGTGGCGGACCATGCCGCCCCAGCCGCAGCCCACGTCGAGCAGGCGCATGCCGGGCTCCAGCCCGAGCTTGCGGGCGACGAGGTCGTACTTGTAGTGCTGCGCCTGCTCCAGCGTCGCGCCGTCGGTCGGGTAGACGGCGCAGGTGTAGGTCATCGACGGACCGAGGACGTACTCGTAGAACGCGTTGGACACGTCGTAGTGGTGGTGGATCGCCTCCTTGTCGCGGGTGCGCGAGTGGCGCACGCCCTCGACGACCCGGCGCCACTTCGGCAGCGTCTCCTCCTTCGGCGGCGACGGCGGCTTGAGGTGGGAGATCCCGAGCCCGGAGACGATCTTGACCAGCTCGGCCGGCGACGGGCGACGCAGCTTCAGGCCCTTCTGGAGCGCCTTGAGGCCCTCGTAGGGGTCACCCGGGTGTGCGCCGGTCACCACGAGGTCACCGCTGACGTAGGCACGGCCGAGCCCGAGGTCGCCGGGTGCCGTCATCAGGTAGGCGAGACCGCGCTCGTTGCGCAGGTCGAACCCGAACGGCGCGTCCTCGGGCCCGCTCGCGCTGCCGTCGTACGCCGTGAAGCGCAGGGGCAGCGGGCCCTGGATCAGCTGCTCGAAAGCGTCGGCGATCCTCATGGTCATCGTCTCCTCACCGCCTTGTCATACAGTGTGGTCAGCCGGCCCTCCGGGTCGTACCGGCTCTTGACCAGCGCCAGGTTGGCGCCGTCGTACAACTGGTCGAACGTCTCGCGGTCGTAGAACGCCTCGGAGTAGAGCGACTTGTGGCCGCCGAGCTCGTGGACCTTCGCCTCGATCGCGCGGTTGCGGGGCGCGTTCGGCGCATCGGGACCGACGGGGACGTTGCCCCAGAACCCGACGTTGACGTAGAGCTCGTCAGGGGCCAGCGGGTAGGTGGGCCACTTCTGGCTGGCGATCAGCGGGCAGAGCCAGACGGGCCGCATCCCGACCTCGGCGTCGAACCACTCGAGGAACTCCGGAAGCCGGTCCACGGGGATCTCGACGTCCTGCACGACCCGCTCGCCCTCCGGGTTGCCCTTGCGGCGGTCGAGCCAGGCGCCGACATGGAACCGGTGGTCGAGGCCGACCATCGTGTAGTAGACGTCGGAGCGCTTCCAGCGGCGCGGCCACAGCCGGCGTGCGACCGGGTGCTGGGCGCCGAAGGCCCGTGAGCACCAGAACCAGTCGGTGTCCCACCGCCACAGGTAGTCGTACATCGCCAGGAGGTCGGTCTCGCGCTGCTGGATCGACCGGTAGTAGATCTCGCGGCCGGTGTAGTCGCTCGGATGCTCCCGGCGGGCGAGCGGTGCCGTGGCCTCGGTCCACTCGGCCAGGGTCAGGTAGTACTCACCCGGCGCGAAGACGGTGCCGTCGAGCCCGTCGACGCGGATGCCGTCGTACTCCTGGGTCTCCATGATCCGGGTGACCGTCTTGGCCAGGAGCCCGGCGTCGTCGAAGCGCACATGGCGCAGGGAGACGTAGGCCGGCACCTGCTCCAGCCGGATCCGGAGCCGGGTGGCGTAGCCGAGCGAACCGTAGGAGTTCGGGAAGGTCTCGAACAGGTCGTCGCCCGGCCGCGTCGTGACGACCTCGCCCGCGCCGGTGAAGACGTCCATCTCGACGACCGACTCGTGCGGCAGCCCGTTGCGGAAGCTGGTGGACTCGATACCCAGGCCGCTCACGGCCCCACCGAGGGTGATCGTCCGCAGCTGCGGCACGACGTAGGGGATCAGCCCGTGGGGCAGGGTCTCGTCAACGAGGTGCTCATAGGTGCACATCCCCTGGACGTCGGCAGTCCGCGCCTCGACGTCGATCGAGATCACGCCGCCCAGGCCCGAGACGTCGAGCCTGGGTGCGTCCGTGGCGGCGCGGGGGCGGAAGAGGTTGGAGGTCTTCTTGGCCAGCCGCACGGTCTGTCCGGCGGGAATGGCGTCGTACGACCCCCGGAGGCGCGCCACCGCCTCGTCGTGAGCAGCCTGACCCGTCATCACAGGACGGCAACTTACTCCGGTCTGCTCCGGAACGGAGGAGGGGTCCGGTTGGGAGCCGGCCAGAACGTCCCGGCGGCCGCCGTCACGCCGTGGCCGTGACCTGGCCCCGGGGGTCACCGAGGTGGACGACGACACGGTCGCCGGCGAAGTCGTGGACCGCGCTGAGGTCGGGAGCATCGCCAACGCCGAGCCGGACCGCGGCCTCGAGGCCGCGGCTGCCGGACGCGATCGCCATCGCTACGCACACCTCCAGGGCACTGAGCCGGAGCGAGGGCAGGTCGACCGCGGCGGCGGCGTACGTCCGGCCGTCGAGGTCGCGCACAGCGGCACCCTCGGGAGCCCGGGTCCGGGCCATCGTCGCCCGGGCAAGGGTCACCAGCTTCTGGTCCTCCGCGGAGATAGTGGTCATGACGGCCGAGCCTAATCAGCCCGGGTCCACTCCCGGAGCAGTCCCTGGTCAGGTGATGGCCTTGCGTGCGATGCGGTAGTGCAGGGTCAGGAACGGGAAGCCGAAGAGCCAGAACGCGTGTTCCGCACGAAGTGTGCCGTCGTCGACGAAGACGTCGAGCTGCTCCTCGAAGCCGTGCACGGCCAGCGCAGTGAGCTCGTCCGCGGCCGTGTCGACGTAGGTGAGGTAGTGCCCGGCCTGGCCGTCGTGGACGCGGCTGGTGAGCGTCAGGCCCGCGTCGGGCCGTGATCGGGGAAGGAGCGTGGCGGTGAAGCTGCCCTCCGGCACGGGGAACCCGACGCTGACGTAGCCGCAGTCCCCGTGGACGTAGGTGGTGTAGATGCCGACCATGATCGGCTCGTCGTCGTCGGCGAACGACCGGATCCACCCGCGCACGGACACGGTGCCGTCGACCCCGCTCACCGTGTCGATGCGGCTGCGGATGCCGCGCTGTGCCTCGCGCTGGTTCATCGGGATGCTGGCCTGGCCCAGTGGGCGCGCGACCGCGGTCCGGTACAGGAGATAGCCGGGCCGTACCCACAGCCGCCACTGCGGGACGATGTCCAACGCGAACCGCGTGGTGTGCTCGTAGAACTCCCGGACGAGCGGGTCGACCAGCGCGGGGTCGAGCCCCGGTCCGCGCAGCGCGTCGAGGGAGGCGACGATCCCGGTGTCCTGGGCGTCGGCGGTGTAGCGGGCTCCCAGCTCCAGGGCCAGGTCCTCGACGTAGCCGGTGCCGACGTATCTCGACCGAGCCGGCCGGGGCACCACGAACGGGAGGTCGGCGGCCCTGACCCGGTCGGCCAGCAGGCTGACCTGTTGGTCGCGGAACAGCAGCGCGGACAGGCTGCGGTAGGCCAGGACGGTGCCACTTGCCACCATCGCCGCCGGCGCCGGCCCGCGGGAGAGCGCCTGCCCGACGGCGGCACCCACCACCGGGCCCATCGCCACCTTCTGCGGCCGCAACCCCATCGCCCCGACGACGGCACCCGTGGCCGTGCCGACCGCGCGCGGACCCGCTCTCGTCGTCTTCTGGGCGACCCAACCGAGCGGCGCCGCCAGCGCGGTGCTGACCGCGATGCGCTGCCACAGGGCCGGGATCTCCCCTTCCTTCTGGCGCGCCCGCGCGGCTGCCTCCGACGTACCGAGGCCGACCGCGCCGATCACGGCGGCGCCTGCCGCCGACCTGGCTCCCCGGTGGGCGGCCAGCGATGCCCCGGCGAGGCCGCCGATCGTGGCGGCGAAACCGATGGAGGAGCCGGTCGCCATGCTCGAGACCCTAGCCGTCGGGAGCGGGGGTCGGTGTGGGCGAGCGACAGGGCCGTCAGCCGGCGTCGGACTCCGCTTCCTCGGCGGACAGCCGGCTGATCAGCACGCTCTCGATCTTGTTACGACGACCGGTCGCCGCCTCGGCGACGAAGCGGAGCCCGTAGGCCTCGACGTGGGAGCCCGGGATGGGGACGCGGCCGAGGTGCTTGGCCATCAGTCCGCCCACGCTGTCCACGTCGTCCTCCTCGACGTCGAAGCCGACGAGCTCGTCGAGATCGTCGATCGGGAAGCGGGACGGCACGCGGACGGAGCCGTCCTCGAGCGTGGTGGCCTCGACCTGGTCGCGGTCGTACTCGTCGGTGATCTCGCCGACGATCTCCTCGAGCAGGTCCTCGATGGTGACCAGGCCGGCCGTGCCGCCGTACTCGTCGACCACGACCGCGATGTGCTGGCGCGTGGCCTGCATCTCGGACAGGAGCGCGTCGACCTGCTTGGACTCCGGCACGTAGAGCGCCGGCCGCATGACCTCCTCGACCCGCTGGGTGAACTCCACCTCGGGCGCCTCGAAGTCGCGGCGCACGACGTCCTTGAGGTAGGCGAAGCCGACGATGTCGTCGAGGTTCTCCCCGATCACGGGCACCCGGGAGAAGCCACTGCGGAGGAAGAGCGAGAGGGTCTGGCGTAGGTTCTTGTAGCGCTCGATGTAGACCACGTCACCGCGCGGCACCATCACCTCGCGGGCGATCGTGTCGCCGAACTCGAAGACCGAGTGGATCATGGCGCGCTCGCCGGACTCGATCACCGCGGACGCCTCGGCGTAGTCGACCAGCTCACGCAGCTCGGTCTCCGTCGAGAACGGGCCGCTGCGGAAGCCGCGCCCCGGGGTGATCGCGTTGCCCACCTGGATCAGCAGCTGCGGGATGGGACCGAGGATCCGGGTCGCGACGGTGAGGATCGTCGCTGCCGTCGGGGCCACCCGGTCGGCCTGCTGGCGACCGAGCGTGCGTGGTGCCACGCCGATGACGACGAACGACACGACCAGCATGATCCCGACGGTGGTGAGGATGGTGGCCCACCTGGAACCTCCGTACCAGCGCAGGATCTCCAGCGTCACCAGCACGACGGCGCTGGTCTCGCACAGCATGCGCAGGAGCAGCGCGGTGTTGAGGTAGCGGGCGCGGTCGTCCAGCAGGGTCACCAGGTCGCGCGACCCTGCGCGCCCCTCGCCGAGGAGCTCCTCTGCCCGGGCTCGGGAGTACGTCGCGAGCGCGGCGTCGGCGGCGGAGAAGATGCCGGCCAGGACGACCAGGACGGCTGCCAGCACCAGCCCTGCCGGGCCCCCGGTCGGGTCGCTCACCTGTCGGCTCGCCAGGCGGCGAGCAGCTCGTCCTGGAGCCCGAACATCTCCGCGTGCTCCTCGGGCTCCGCGTGGTCGTAGCCGAGGAGGTGGAGGATGCCGTGCACGGTCAGCAGCTCGATCTCGGCCTCCGTGCCATGGCCGGCCGTCGCGCCCTGGCGCTCCGCGACCGCCGGGCAGAGCACCAGGTCGCCGAGCATGCCCTCCTCGGGCTCCTCGTTGACCAGGCCGGGCCGCAGCTCGTCCATCGGGAAGGCGAGGACGTCGGTCGGGCCCTCCTTCTCCATCCACTGCTCGTTGAGGGTGGCGATGGTCTGCTCGTCGACGGCCTTGATGCACAGCTCGGCGAGCGGGTGCACCCGCATCCGATCCATGACGAACCGGCCGAGTGCCGCCAGTCGGGTCACGTCGAGCTCGTAGCCGGACTCGTTGAGGACCTCGATGCTCATGGGGTCGGGGTCCGTCACCGGACGTCGTCGCCGGCCGAGCGGCGCGACCCCAACGGTCCGTGCGCGTCGAAGTCGTCGTACGCCGCGACGATCTGGCCGACCAGCTTGTGGCGGACCACGTCGTGGGCGGTGAGCCGTTGGAAGGAGACGTCCTCGATCTCGCCGAGGATTCCCTCGACCACGCGCAGACCGGACTTCATCCCACCGGGCAGGTCGACCTGGGTGACGTCGCCGGTGACCACGATCTTGGAGCCGAAGCCGAGCCGGGTGAGGAACATCTTCATCTGCTCCGGCGAGGTGTTCTGGGCCTCGTCGAGGATGATGAACGAGTCGTTGAGGGAGCGACCACGCATGAAGGCCAACGGAGCCACCTCGATGGTCCCGGCCGCCAGCAGCTTGGGGATCGAGTCGGGGTCGACCATGTCGTGCAGGGCGTCGTAGAGCGGCCGCAGGTAGGGGTCGATCTTCTCGCTCAGGGTGCCGGGCAGGAAGCCGAGGCGTTCGCCGGCCTCGACGGCCGGGCGGGTGAGGATGATCCGGTTCACCTGCTTGGCCTGCAGCGCCTGCACGGCCTTGGCCATGGCGAGATAGGTCTTGCCGGTGCCGGCCGGGCCGATCCCGAAGGTGATCGTGTGCTTGTCGATGGAGTCGACGTAGCGCTTCTGGTTGAGCGTCTTGGGCCGGATCGAGCGTCCGCGGTTGGACAGGATGTTGAGCGAGAGCACCTCGGCCGGGCGCTCGGTCGTCTCGGCGCGGAGCATCGCGAGCACGCGCTCGACGGTCTCCCCGCTGATCCCCTGTCCGGTCCGGATCAGGGTCACGAGCTCGTCGAGCAACCGCTCGGCGAGCGCCACCTCGCCGGGGTCTCCCTCGAGCGTGATCCGGTTGCCGCGCACGTGGAGCCGCAGGTCGAAGGACCGCTCGATGAGGCTGAGGTGGTCGTCGCCGGGTCCGAGGAGGCTGACCATGTCGATGCTGCCGGGCACCACGACCACGTGCCGGGCGCCCTGGGCTGGTTGGATCTCTGTCATCAGGCCGCCCATGCTACGGGCGCCGGGGTGAGCCCCACCAACGCTTTGCCCTGCGCCGCGACCATCGACACCCTCAGGGGTGGGTGACCGTGAGGATGCCCAGACACATCTCGTCCTGGGTCCCCTCGCCCCACACCACGTAGCGGTCGGGCTGGCCCTGGAAGGCCGGGAGCTTGTCGCGCAGCCACTGCACGTGCTTGCAGGTGACCTTCACGGTGTCGCCGACCTTCAGCGCGACCGGCTTGATCGGTGTGGAGCCCTGGTTGTCGAAGTCCCAGACGGGGATGTCCAGCACGGTCTTCGCCCGTGGGGTGCCGGGGTTCACCACGACCTTGATCGAGCGGCCGAGCAGGTGCATGTGGCCGGCGACGCCGCGGATCGTGGTCGGGCGGGTGATCGTCCGCACGCACGACGTGACCTGGGACGGCTCGGGCTTCTGGTTGCAGAACAGGTCGAGGAGGTTGTTGGTGTTCCCGACCGGGCCGAACCGCTTGATCACGTCGGCGACGGCCGCGTCGCGGTCACAGAGCGGGTTGTCGGTATGGCCAGGACGACAGGGCAGCTCGACCGGTGCGGGCATCAGCATCGTCGAGAGGGGCGTGAGGTGCTCGGTCCCGGGCGCCAGGCGGAGCAGCGTCGCCGAGCGGTCGGGGCCGGGGCCGCCGAGGAGGTTGTAGTGGACCTGCATGATGATCTGGCTGCCGGCCGCGAGTGACGTACCGAAGCCGGGGGCGTCGACCGACTCCGTGGCCCCGGGGGCCCAGGCGCCGAGCCACGGTGCGTCGTCGAGGTCCGAGCTGTTGGGAAGGCCGCTGTCGCCGAAGCAGGTCCAGCCCTCGCCGGGGTCCCGGGCGTCGAGCTGGTGAGCGGCAGCGACCTGGTTCGGGTCGGCGCGGTAGAGGATCACGTGGTGGACGACGTTGCGGTTGTCCGGCTTCACGAACGTGCCCGTGAGGAACGCGTCGTGTGTCAGGTGGGGGTCGAGCAGGAAGCAGCGGTAGTCGTCGGTGCCGACCCCGTTCGGCGCGGACGGCGTGTAGGTCTTCGGGATGCGCAGCGACATGCGGGTCTCGCCCGACCGCAACGGCTCGGGCTTCACCGCCTCGACGGGGTCGCCCTGCACCACCGCAGGCGTGCTGGCGCTGGGACCCGGGGTCGGGTCCTGGGCGGCGTCCGTGGAGCTGGGCGCGTTGCCGCACGCCGCGACGAGGGCGAGCGCACCGGCGGCCAGGGCGGCCCGCAGGCTCAGCCCGGAGGCCACGACATACTCCGGCCGGCCAGCACGTGCAGGTGGGCGTGGAACACGGTCTGTCCGGCAGCTGCGCCGGTGTTGAAGAGCAGGCGGTAGCTGTCGTGGCCGGCGTCGGCGGCGATCTGCCGGCCGAGACCGACCAGCGCGGCCACGGTCGCGGGGGCGCGGTCGGCCAGCTCGGCGGCGTCCGCGACGTGGAGGCGGGGGACGACGAGGACATGCACGGGGGCCTGCGGGTTGAGGTCGCGGAACGCGACGGCGTCCTCGGTCTCCGCGACGACCTCGGCCGGGATCTCCCCCGAGACGATGCGACAGAACAGGCAGTCATCCCCCACGGCGGCCATGGTGTCACGAATTCTGGGCGGGCACGCGCGTAAACCCCGGGCGTACGACGCGCGTGCCACTACCGTGATCGGACATGCAGAGGTCCGCCTGATGCCTGAGGTGACACACGGCTGGAGCGCCGACGAGGCGCTCGAGGTGCTGTACGTCGCGCACTGGCGGCGGCTGGTGCGATTGGCGGTCATGCTCCTGCACGACCAGGGGGCCGCCGAGGAGGTCGTCCAGGACTCGTTCGTGGCCATGCACTCCAAGTGGGGCCGCCTCCACGACCCCGACAAGGCGCTGGCCTACCTCCGGCAGAGCGTCGTGAACCGTTCCCGCTCCCACCTGCGCCACCTCTCGGTGGTCCGGCGGCATGCCGAGCGGGAGGCCCCGCCGCCGGCCGCGGCGGGCGCGGACCACACGGCGTACGACGTCGAGCGCCGCGACACCGTGCTCGACGCCCTGCGAGACCTGCCACGCCGGCAACGCGAGGTACTGGCGCTCCGCTACTACCTCGACCTCTCGGAGGCGGAGATCGCCGACGTCCTGGGCATCAGCCGCGGAGCCGTCAAGAGCCACGCCTCTCGGGGCGCCGCCGCGCTGCGAGCCGTCCTCGGCCCCACACTCGAGGAGACGCGATGAACGACGACGACCAGCTGCGCCGGCTGCTCTCCGACGCAGTCTCCGACATCGAGCCTCGGGACCGTCTTGCCGAGATCCGTGCCTCCGTGCACCCCGACCCCCAGGTGGTTCCGATGTCACGACCGAGGCCCTGGCTCTACGCCCTGTCCGGCGCCGTCGCGAGCGCCGCCGTGATCGGGGTGATCGCCTACACGACCAACGCGCTGTCCGGTCCCGACAGCAACGGCACCGGACTCGGCGCGGGCCAGGCCGGCGACGACCACTCGAGCGCACCCGTCAGCACGGCGACGGCGACCGACTCCGCCGCCACCCCCACCTCGCCCTCGACCGCGACCTCGAGCCCGACGGTCACAGCCGGCACGCAGGCGTACGCCGTGTACTACGTCGGTGCCAACGGCGCGGGCAAGCCGGTCCTGTTCCGCGAGTGGCACCGCGGGCCCCAGCTCCCCACGGCCGACCCGGCGGGCAACGGCGACGACGTCCTGACCGAGGCGGTCAGCGACGCGATGGCGTCGCTCCCCCTCGACCCCGACTACCGCACGCCCTGGCACGACCTGGCGACGCTCGACCACGCGTCGTACGGCGGGACGGGCGCGCCCGACACCGTGCAGATCGCACTCGAGGACACCGGGATCGCGGACCGACCTGCCGACATGACCGCGGCCGAGGCGAGGGCCGCACTGCAGCAGCTCGTCTACACCGCCCAGGGTGCCATCGGGAAGCGGGTCCCGGTCGTCTTCACGATCGGGCGCAAGCCGCCCGGTGCACACCCGACGCTCCTCGGCGTCGACATCTCCCAGCCGATCGCCAACGCGCCGATGCTCGGCACGCTGTCTCTCGTCAACATCTCCTCACCCAACGAGGGCACGAAGGTCTCCGGTCCGCTGACCGTGACCGGTGTGAACAACGCCTTCGAGGGCACCGTGGTGGTCTACCTCGAACGGAACGGGAAGAAGTACCTCCAGACGCCGACCATCGGCGGCCAGGGGCTGCACCGCCTCTTCCCCTGGACCGTGACGCTCGACCTGAGCAAGGTGCAGCCGGGCGAGTACACCCTGGTCGCCAGGAACGGCGACGGCTCGGGT
>Ga0302323_100003502_pt1 | contig 12749 bp, 12 predicted proteins | sample Fen_T0_3_FD_201950 | JGI IMG/M metagenome (GOLD analysis project Ga0302323, IMG submission 201950) | Peat permafrost microbial communities from Stordalen Mire near Abisko, Sweden - Fen_T0_3 | ecosystem: Environmental > Terrestrial > Soil > Wetlands > Permafrost | place: Sweden: Abisko... | reverse complement strand
GCGTGCTGACGCCCAAGCGCGAGGCCATATCGCGATCGATGAGCAGGGAGAGTCCCAGCGCCGTCGATTGGCGATCGCTGGCCACGTCACGCAGCACGGGCAAGTCTTTCATGGCATTGAGGACACGTGGCGCCCAGGTATCGAGCTCGACGGGATCGGCGTCTTCGAGGGTCAACTGGAATTGCGTCCGACTGGTGCGCGTGTCGACTTGAAGGTCCTGCACCGATTGCAGGTAGACCGCGATGCCCGAAATCCTGCGCAGGCGGGGCGTCAGTCGGGCGATGATGGCGTCGGCGTCCGCCCTGCGCAGATGCCGCGGCTTGAGTGTGATGGAAAGGCGGCCCACGTTCAGCGTGGGATTCGTGCCGTCAGCGCCGATGAAGGACGCTACCGCCTGCACGTCGGGATCCGCGCGGACCACCTCGACCGCGGCGCGCTGAGCGTCCATCATGGCGGGAAAGGAAATCGAGGGTGACGCCTCGGAGACAGCCATCAGCAGGCCGGTGTCCTGCTGGGGAAAGAATCCCTTGGGGACAAGCCATGCCAAGAGCACGGTCAATCCCACGGTGGCCAAGGTGGCGGCCAGGGTGAAGCGCTTGTGGCGCAGCACCCAGCGCAAACCTCGATCGTAAAAGCGAGCCATCGCGTCCCAGGCGTGCTCCAGGCTGCGCGCCAACCGACCGGGTGTCTCGTGCGCGCGCAACAGGTGGCCTCCCATCATGGCGGTCAGGGTCAGCGACAAAAAGGCCGAGATGCCGATGGCAATGGCCAGCGTGACGGCAAACTCACGGAACAGCCGTCCTACGATGCCGCCCATGAAGAGCAGGGGGATGAGCACTGCGACCAGCGACACGGTCAGGGAAACGATGGTGAAGCCGATCTGGCGTGCGCCTTTGAGCGCGGCCTTGAAGGGCGGCAAGCCTTCCTCGATGTAGCGTGCGATGTTCTCCACCATGACGATGGCGTCATCGACCACGAACCCAGTGGCAATGGTCAGCGCCATCAGGGTCAAGTTGTTCAGGCTGTAGCCACAAAGCTGCATGACCCCGAAGGTGGCGATGAGCGACAGGGGAACCGCCACCCCTGGAATAATGGTGGCGCGAAAGGTCCGCAGAAAGAGGTACATCACGCCCACGACCAGAAGGATGGTGAGGATGAGGGTGAACTGGACATCGTCGACGGAGGCGCGCACGGTTTCGGTGCGGTCAGAGATGGTGGTGATGTCGATGCCCTTGGGCATCGAGGCACTCAACTGCGGCAGCAGTGCTTTCACGCGATCGGTGACGGCGATGAGGTTGGCGCCCGGCTGGCGCTGCACGTTCATGATGACCGCGCGGCGTTCGTTGGCCCAACCCGCGAGCTGCGCATTCTCCACATCGTCGAGCACGACCGCTACATCGGACAAGCGCACGGGCGATCCTTGCCGATAGGCCAGCACCAGTGGCTGGTAGTTGACGGGATTGTCGATCTGGTCGTTGACGTTCACCGTGTAGTTCTGGCGCTGCCCGTCCAGCGAGCCCTTGGGTTGGTTCACGTTGGCCGCGACCAAGATGGTGCGCACGTCCTCCAGGGTAAGCCCCCGACCAGCCAGCGCTACCGGATCTACGCGAACGCGCACCGCCGGCTTCACCCCACCGCCCAGGGTGACCAGCCCCACGCCTGCGACCTGTGATACCTTCTGCGCCAGGATGGAATCTACGTAGTCGGCGACCTTGTTCAAGGGCAAGGTGTCCGAGCTGATGGCGAAGGTCAAAATCGGCGTGTCTGCGGGATTGCTCTTGCTGTAGGTCGGGGGAGTGGGCAGATTGCGAGGCAGCAGATTCGAGGCGCCATTGATGGCCGCCTGCACGTCCTGTTGGGCCGAGTCGATGTCGCGATCCAGGTTGAACTGCAGGGTAATGAGCGATGTGTTGAGGCTGGATACCGACGTCAGCTGGCTGAGCGCCGGGATCTGGCCAAACTGGCGTTCGAGGGGCGTCGTGATGGACGAGACCATGGTTTCCGCGCTGGCGCCCGGCAAGCTGGTGGACACGACAATGGTCGGGTAGTCGACCTGGGGTAGGGCCGCAACCGGTAGTTGCAGATACCCCACCAATCCCGCCAGGAGCACGCCGACCATCAGCAAGGTCGTTGCGATGGGGCGCCGAATGAATGGTTCGGAGATGTTCACGGATTCTTCGCCTCGAGGGTGTGGCCCCTCCCCGCGGTTTTGCCGCCCCGGCCGCCTGGCCCCTTGCGTTCGCCTGGCTCTTGGCGCTCGCCCGGCTCGCGCGTTTCCACCAAGGCCCCGGGCTTCAGTTGGAACTGTCCCTCGGTGACCACGATCTCGTCCGACTTCAGCCCTGAACGAATCACGGCGATCTCGCTGTCGCTGTTGTCCACCTCGACGGGGCGAGCCGCAACGGTCCTGTCGTCCTTCACCACGTAGGCGAATGCGCCATTCGGGCCTCGTTGCACGGCTACCGCGGGCACGACCAACGCGTCCTTGCGCAGGCCAAGGTGCAAGCGCGCCTTTACGAACTGGTTGGGCCACAGAACGCGCTCGGGGTTGGGAAACACGGCTTTCAAGCGAATGGTGGCGGTGGTGGCGTTGATCTGGTTATCGATGACCTCGAGGGTGCCGGTCGCCAAGATGGTGCCCCCGTCGCGCGACAGAGCATCGACGGCGGGCTTGCCTTGAGCCAGCGCACGCTGTACGCGTGGAAGCTCGTCCTGCGGTAACGTGAAAAGCACAGCGATAGGATCCGTCTGCGTGACGACCACGATTCCGGAAGCGTCTGCTGGGTGCACCAGGTTGCCGGGATCGACCAACCGGACACCCGTCACACCGTCGATGGGCGATCGGATATGCGCATAGTCGAGCATCAACTTCGCTTGGTCGATTTGCGCCTGATCTGCCCGGACCGAGCCTGCCAGCTGTCCGACCAAGACGCCCTGGTCGTCGGCCTGTTGTTGGGCGATGAGCTTGTCCTTGGCCACGCGAAGGTAGCGCTCGAGGTTGACCTTGCCACCTTGCAACTGCGCCTGGTCGCGGGCCAGGGCGCCCTCGGCTTGGTGCAGTTGGATGGCGTAGGGGCGCGGGTCGATCAGCGCCAGGAGGGTTCCGCGTTTGACGAATTGGCCCTCGCGGAAGGCGACGCTGTCCAGGCGACCGTCGACTTGCGAGCGCACGGTCACGGTCTGGAACGCGGTGACAGTTCCCAGCCCGTCCAGAGTCAGCGGTATGTCACGCGTGACCGCCTTGAAAGCCACCACGGACACGGGGCGTCTGTCGCCGCCGCCAGCGCCAGCCTTGTCTTTGACGCTAGACCCACCACAAGAGACCAGAAGCACGAGCCCCACGCTCAGTCGCAAGCGTCGGCAACCTGTAGCATTCATCATCGTCCTTTCCGCAGCCATCCTGTAGATCATCGCCTAGATCATCGCCTTCCCAGCGCGCCCCACAATGCGGCTCGAGAGCTGGCCAATGCGAAGCGCGCGCCCACTTCCTGAGCAGCAGCCGTGGTTCGGGTTACCTGGGCGTCGCCCAGCTCGATCACGTTGCCCATGCCAGCGGCATAGCGGGCCTCAGCTAATTGCAATTGCTTGTTCGCATTTTCGCGGGCCAGGAGCGCTGCCGCCAGGGTGGCCCGTGCCGCCCTCACCGCCAGTGCAGCCTGCTCCACGTCGATGCGGATTTGCAGGCGAAAGATGTCCTCTTGCGCCTGAATCGCCCGCAAACTGGCCTGCGCTTCGGCGACCTGGCCCTGGGTCAGGCCGCCCTGAAGGATCGGCCAAGTCAAGAGTGCACCAATCCACCAATTGGGCGCTAGATGGTCGACCGTCACGCCTGTTCCGGCGATGCTGGCCTGGGCCTGGAGGCTGGGACCGTAGCTGCCCCGAGCGGCAGCGACCAGCTTTTCCTGGGCCGCGCGTTGATTGGCAAAACTAGCAAGCTCGGGTCGATCACGGAGCGCTGCCGCCAGCAATCGATCGATGGGAGCATCCTCGTCCGCTAGCGGCGGCATGTCGTCGCTGCCGGGCTCGTAGCTGCTGGCCGTGGGGCGGCCAATCGTTTGCGTGAAGGTGGCGCAAGCGAGGTCGTAGGCATTGCGCGTGGTGATCAGCTGCACGCGGGCGTTGGCTAGGCTGGTCTCACCGGTGACTTCGTCGATCTCCGGTCGCATGCCCTGGTGTACCAGTTTCTGGATTTGGTCGAGGTGCCTCTCCTGGTTGGCTACCGCCTCGCTAGCCACGTCGACCAGATCCTTTTGGGCGCGCGCCTGAAAATACGCCTTGCGCACGTTGGAGATGATTTGCACTTGGACGGCGTGCTCGCTGTGCGTGGCCGCGGTTTGGGTCGCTTGCGCCGAGCTCCAGCGGTCCGCCGTCTGACCAAAATCATAGATGAGTTGTGAGGCGGTGGCGCCCAAGGTGAAGAAATCGGACGTTCTGGTCCACGATGGCGAGGCCGCACTGGGAACGGAGACGCCCGGTTTGCCAGTAGCGTTGTAGGTCAGGCGTTGATACTGGCCTGTACCCACGAGCTGAGGAAAGTAGGGCGCGCGGTTCTCTTCCACCCGCGCCACCGCCAGGTCCACGGTGGCGCGAGCCTGCGCTTCCACCGGATGGGAGCGCAGGGCCAGATCGATAGCGGCGTCGAGCGTGATGGCTTGCCTGGCCGGCACTACGGCGCCGGCCCCTCCACCGCAGAGTCCGAAGGCGATGAGCGACAGTGGTGCAAGAAATGCACGTGGCGAAAGTGGCGGTCGACCCGTCATGGGATTTGGAACCGTCCGACGTCGTGAGGTGCGTGCATGCGCAGCGCGCATGCAGGAAGAGTGCCCGAAGCCTTATCTGGACCAAGCGCCGAGCTAGAACCAAGCCTGTTCACGCAACGGCACGGCCGTTCAATTGAGGGAAGAACCGAGAGGTCGAGGAGAGTGTCAGCGAGTGTGTGAAGAGCAACAGCGGTGCTGCGCCGCTGTTGCCAGGGAGGCAGGCGAGAGGTCCCAAGGGAGCGCTGGAGCGCAAGAGTAGCTTGTCTACGATTTGGCACGCATTGTGCTGGCAGGTCAAACGCGCAAAACGGACCCATCATGATTAAATATGCAGCCTCTGGTTCCGAGATCGATCCGATTTCATGAGTCGTTATGCGAGCTCGGGCATGCCACGTGGGCCGCGGGATTTGGACGAGAAGGTGGTCGCCCTGTGTGCCATCATCTTCCTGGCTGACATCGTGCTCGGGATCTTGGTCTCGACCTTTTCCGTCTACGCACGCATCTCCGGGATGAGCGTCGCCGCGATTGGTCTGGTCAACACCGTCTCGGGCTTGACCCAACTGGGCGTTTCGGTCCCGTTCGGCATCCTCTCCGACCGAATCGGGCGAGGCCGCTTGCTTGTCGCGGGGCTGGCCGCTCTGGTCGCCGCCATGTCCATTCTTGCTTTGTCGGCAAGGGTCGAAGCGCTTTGGATAGGCAGAGTTCTTTTCGGTTTGGGCACCGTCGGCGTGTTTCAGGTCGGCCACGCACTGCTTGGCGACCTGACAACGCCGGAGCAGCGTCCCTTCGCCTTCGGCATGCTGTCGACCTGCATGGCCCTCGGGTACGGTGTCGGCCCGTTCTTGGGTGGGATCCTCACCGATCGTCTGGGGCACATCTTTGCCTACCTCCTGGCTGTGGTGGTGGGCTTGGGAGCCAGCTACCTGTCCGCGAAGACGTTTCGTGTCCGATCAAGTGCCACCAAACATGCCACCCGAGCGCCAACGTCGCTGTTCGCTGGCTTGCGGCTGATCTTCGGAACCCCCGATCTGTTGCTGGTCACCTTTGCCAACATGATGATGGGGCTGACCTTCTCGGCCGCGCTGGGGATCTTCCTTCCGCTCTACGGACGGGAATTGTCGCTGTCCCAGACCACCATTGGGACTATGTTCGCGATACGCTCGGGCGTATCGGCGCTGGGACGGATGCCGAATAGCCTGCTGGCGCAGCGGATCGGCAATCTTCCCGTCATGCTAGTCGCCCTGATTCTTGACGCTTGCGCGATGTTTGGGATCTGTTGCACCCGAAGTCCCGGCGCCATCATCGCTCTCTTGGCAATCGACGGTCTGGCCTATGGCGGCTTCGTGGTGGCTGGACAGACCCACCTGTCGAACCACACTACGACGGCGAACCGGGGTTCGACGGGGGGCGTGTACGCCATGGCGGCCGGAATCTCGGGAACGGCGGGGCCTCTTGTGCTTGGGGTCGTCGCCGAGCGCTGGGGAATACGTTCGGTGTTTGCAGCGACGGCGGCTGCCTTGGGGATCGGTTTCATTGCGTTCGCGGGTGGATTGGCTGTGCTGCGGGCCGCGAAAAATTCGTCGTCGGGCAGGCAAGCGGAGATTTCTTTGGTCCAAGACTAGACGAATGCGAGGTGGAGAGACTGTTGCTGGTGCAGCAGCCCTGGTGCCCCACTGCTGCGGGAGCAGCACCTGTCGTGGCGAGTGATGGCTAGGTCGCAAGCAGTACGGGGGGCCAGGTCTTCCGGCTATGGTACGACCCTTGCTAACTTCCTAAGCCGTTCCATACAACGATTGAGGAGCTTGAATGAGCCATCTGTTTACGTCCGAGTCGGTGACGGCGGGTCATCCCGACAAGGTTGCCGATCAAATCAGTGACGGCATCCTCGATGCGGTGCTAGCCCAGGATCCCAATGGTCGGGTCGCGGCGGAAACGCTGGTGACCACGGACTTCGTCCTCATCGCGGGCGAAATCTCCACCACGGCACGGATCGACGCCGAAGCTATCGCTCGGGCCACTATCGAACGGATCGGGTACACCGATGCCCGGATTGGCTTCGACAGCCGGAGCGCCGAGGTCGTGGTCAAGCTGCACACGCAGTCGCCCGACATCGCGCAGGGGGTAGACATCGGCGGGGCAGGGGACCAGGGCCTGATGTTCGGCTTTGCAACGCGCGAGACCGACAGTCTGCTGCCGCTCCCCATCCACCTGGCGCACCGCTTAGTGGAGCGACTGGCGACAGTTCGCGAATCGGGCGAGCTGACGTGGTTGCGACCCGACGGCAAGAGCCAGGTCACGGTGGAGTACGATGGTCGTCGACCCGTGCGCGTTCACACCGTCGTGATCTCCACCCAGCACGACGAGAGCGCGGTGGACGCAGCTACGGGCAAGATCAGTGAACAGGCCCGGCAGGAGATCGTCAGGCAGGTGATCCGACCGGTGATTCCACCCGCGCTGTGGGACGATCGTATTGTCTTGCACATCAATCCTACGGGGCTGTTTCTGGTGGGAGGTCCTCATGGCGACAGCGGGCTGACCGGTCGAAAGATCATCGTCGACACCTACGGTGGGCGCGGCCGTCACGGGGGCGGAGCGTTCAGCGGGAAAGACCCGACGAAGGTCGATCGTTCGGCAAGCTACATGGCCCGCTACATCGCCAAGAATTTGGTTGGCGCGGGCCTGGCCGACACGGTCGAGGTCCAGCTTGCCTATGCCATCGGCGTGGCCGATCCGGTGAGCGTGCTGGTTTCCACCGAGGGAACTGGGCGACTTCCTGAAGCCGAGCTGGCCAAGGTCGTGCGCGACCATTTTCCGCTCACACCCAGGGGAATCATCGAGCACCTCGACCTACGCAACCCCATCTATCAGGCGACTGCCGCCTACGGCCACTTCGGGCGCGAGCCGAAAGACGGTCAATTCAGCTGGGAGGCAGTCGACATGGTTCGTGAGTTGTCAGGCCTAGCCGCCGGCCGAGCAGCAGGTTGATTGATTGGACGCCCCGAAAAGAAAGAGACAGAGATGAGCACGCAGAGCTTGAAGAACGAGATCGATGACTACGTGAAGGAGCTGCCGTTCGTGACACTGGCCTACGTCCGTTCGGATGGAACGCCGGTCCAGCGCACGCTGGGGAGCTTCGTGCGACACGAGAACAGCCTCTTCTTCTCCACCAGGATCGATGCGGCCAAGGTTGGCGAGATCGAGAACAATCCGCGTGTTTCCCTTTTCTTCGAGGCGGAGAATCAGCAGCTGTCGGCTTGGAAGAACGTCCTGTTTCTGGGAAGGGCCTTGCCCATATCCAGCGATTTCGAGTTGAAGCTGGCGACCGAGTTGTTAGGTGCGCGCAGACCCCGCTTCAAGGAACGAATCGCGAAGGAAGGCCTGGCAAATACGCGGCTCTTTCGCTTCGAGGCGGAAGAGATAGAGTTCCTCGATTACGCCAAAGGGACGGGACACAGGGAGAAGATCTCACTTGCCACAGACCACACGTGAGCCTGGCGTGAAAGCAATCGCAATCAACGGCAGTCCAAGAAAGAAGTGGAATACGGCTGTCTTGCTGAACAAGGCCCTGGAGGGGGCGTGCGCCGGTGGGGCAGAGGTGGAAATCGTTCACCTGTATGAGCTCGACTTCAAGGGGTGCCGAAGCTGCTTTGCCTGCAAGGCACGCGGTGGCCCGAGCTATGGCAAGTGCAGTGTCGATGATGGCCTTACCCCGATTCTTAGGAAGATCGAGGGAGCCACGGTTCTCCTTGTCGGCTCGCCAATCTACTTCGGCAGCGTCACAGGCGAGGTTCGATCCTTTCTGGAGCGCCTTCTGTTTCCCCACGTCAGCTATGGATCGCCTTCGCCGACACCCGCATCCCGGCAGATTCGAAGTGGCCTGATCTACACGATGAATGTCAAGGAGGATCAGGCCAGGGTGAATGGCTACTTTCAGCACCTGGAGAACAACGAGAGGGTGCTCAAGCGGTGTTTCGGCCACGCCGAGACGCTCTACAGCTTCGATACCTACCAGTTCGACGACTACGCAAAGGTTGTCGCCGACCGCTTCGATCCGATGCTGAAGGCGAAGCGTCGGCAAGAAGTGTTTCCCGTGGACTGTCAGAAGTCGTTTGAATTGGGCTCAAGATTGGCTAGAGAGGATGCGTGATTATCGATCTCGACTCCTCCATCGACCGCCGTTCTTCCGATAGCGTCAAATGGGGCGCCTACGCGCCCGATGTGTTACCGCTTTGGGTAGCGGACATCGACTTTCGTTCTCCTGCCGCCGTAGTAAGCGCGCTGCACGAGCGCGTAGGGCACGGCATCTTCGGCTACGGCAAGGATCCGCACCAGCTTGCCGAGGTGGTGGCGGCGCGGCTCGCCGCGCTCTACGCTTGGCAGGTTTCGCCGAGCGATGTGGTCTTCCTGCCGGGCGTGGTGCCTGGGCTGTACCTCTCTTGTCGCGCGTTCACGGCCTCGGGGGACAATGTGGCCGTGCAAACGCCGGTATATCCGCCGATTCTGCGCGCACCGCTCGACAGCGAGCGCACCCGTACGGAAGTGGGTTTCATCCGCACTGACGACGGCAAGCAAACCATCGACTGGGACGGGTTCGCGCAGGCCCTCGATGGCAAGACCCGGCTGCTGATCCTTTGCAACCCACACAACCCTCTCGGCCGCGTGTTTTCGCGGGGCGAGCTAGAGCGCGTCGCCGACCATTGCCAACGGCGAGATGTGGTCATTTGTTCAGATGAAATTCACTGCGATCTCGTGTTTCCGGGATATCAGCACATCCCCATCGCATCCCTCTCCCCGGAAATCGCCCAGCGGACTGTCACGCTGATGGCACCCAGCAAGACCTACAACTTGGCCGGCTTGGATTGCTCGTTCGCGGTCATTCAGAACCCACAACTGCGCGCCCGCTTCCAGAAGGCTCGACGGGGGATCGTACCGCACGTCAATGTGCTTGGTCTCACCGCGGCTCTCGCGGCCTATCAAGACGGGCAGAGCTGGCTCGAGGCTGTGCTTGCCCACCTGACCGCCAACCGCGACCTGCTCCTCGACTATGCGCGCGCCCATCTGCCTGGCGTGCGCATCACAGCTCCCGAAGGAACCTATTTGGCATGGCTCGACTGCCGGGACTCGCCAGCGGCAGCGCAGCCTTACCAGTTCTTCCTCGCCCATGCCAAGGTGGCGCTCAACGATGGGGCGCTGTTCGGTCCTGGCGGCGAAGGCTGCGTTCGCCTCAATTTCGGCTGTCGCCGGGCCGTGCTGCTGGAGGCCCTTGGGCGCATGCGGAACGCGCTCGACAATGCGCGGGCGAGGTGATGCACTCAAGTCCGAGTGGGGCTTGCTTCGGTGGCTGAGGTGTCGAGCGCCGACGCCAGGGCCTGTTCGAAGTCGGCGATTAGGTCGTTCGGGTGCTCGATGCCGATGGAAAGGCGTAGCAGATCCGTGGGACAGAAGGTTCCAGGCCCCTCCACGCTTGCCCGATGCTCCACGACGCTTTCCACCGAGCCGAGAGACGTTGCGCGCTTGAACACGCGGAGCCCGGCCGCGACTCTGCGAGCGGCCTCTTCACCGCCGCGAAGACGCAGCGACAACATGGCCCCGTAGCCACCTCGGAACTGGCGCTGGGCAAGTAGATGTTGCGGGTGAGACGGGAGACCGGGATAGAGTACCTGGGCAATGGCGGGATGTTCCTCGATGTGCCGCGCAAGTTGCAGGGCCGATGCGCTGGCTGTCCGAACGCGGGGAAACAGCGTTCGCATTCCTCGCAACAACAACCACGCTTCGAAAGGGCCCAGCACTGCACCGCCAAGGGCTTGCGCGGTGAAGGTTTCCGGTCGCGTTGCAAGGGGGGCACGCTGGCTCATGGGGCGCTACCCACGGAACCATCCATGCGCTCGATCCCAGCGGTGAGTTGGCTCGGTTGGCGCAGGGTTTGGAAGATCACGCAGTAGCGCTCGGTCAGCTTGAGGAGCGTAGCAAGCGTAGTCTCGTCGGCATCGCTGTCCACGACAAAGCGCAATCGGATCGCGGAAAAGCCGACGGGAACGGTCTTGTCGACGCCCAGGGTGCCACGAAAATCGAGGTCCCCTTCGACCATCACACGCGCCGTGCGCACCGGGATTGACATGGCGGTGGCGACAGCGGACAAGGTGACCCCTGCGCAGGCTGCGATGGATTCGAGCAGCATGTCTCCCGAGCACGCCTCTGTGCCGCTGCCTCCCGTTGCCTGGTGTAGCCCGGCCAGGATGCGTCCGTGCCCGGTTTCGATATGGCAAGTTTGCTGGGCGACATCGACCGTCCCGCTAGCATTCAGCGTCCAGCGCGCCCGGTGGGGCTCGTGTCGATACTGGTCCTTCAGTGGGTTTTGGCGTGCTTTGAGCTCATCGGCATTCATGGTGATTCTCTTCTTCCCTGCCGGGTGTCGCGGAAACCAAACGACGTCGATTGGTGAATGGGAACCGCTCGGGCGCCCGTCTCTGCATCGGGAACGTGCCCTGCGTGCAGCATCCTGGTTTCGAATCCAAGAGAGCATGGCAGCGTCATGTCAGATCTCGTACTCCATAGGATAACTCGGCTTGCGACCTGCCAGTCGCAATTTCTCGAGCAGGTGACCGCGCAGGGCAAGGAGGGCCGGCTCGCGCCGGTCACGCGGCCTAGCGATTGGCACGGGGATGATTTCGGCCACCCGTGCGGGCCGTTCGCTGAGAACCACGACGCGATCGCTGAGGTACAGCGCCTCGTCGATTTCATGCGTGACCAAGACCATGGTGAGCTGCGAACGCTCCCAAATGCCCAGGACCAGCTCCTGCAAGTGCATCCGGGTGAATGCGTCGAGCGCGCTGAAAGGTTCATCCAGTAGCAACACGGCAGGCTTGGCCGCCAAGGCGCGCGCCAAGGCCGTCCGCTGCATCATTTGAAAGCCGCCGCGGCAAGAGCTTCTCCGAACCGTCGAGCTGCACACTCGCAAGAAGTTCGACGACCGTGTTCCGACCATGCGCCTTCTGCTCGCGATCGAGCCCGAAGATCACATATCGTTCAACCGATAGCCACGGAGCTTCGTGCTTCCGATCCAGACCTGCGAAGATGCGCAACAACGTCGATTTTCCGCACCCGCTTGGCCCCACCAGGCTGACGATCTCCCTTGTCCGCACTTCCAGGTCGATTCCGGCCAAGACCGGTGGTCCACCATTGACTCGCTTGCCCACGCCCTTCACTCCTATCTCGGCGCTCATCTCTGCTCTCCAAACGTATCGGACCACGCAAGGAGCCTGCCTTCCAGCAGCCGCAGCAGTGAATCGGCGTACTTGCCAAGCAGGGCAAGGGTCAGGATGCTGACCAGCATGAGATCCGGGCGAAGGTTGTTCTGTCCATCAATGAGGAGAAAGCCCAGTCCCCGGGTCGAGGCGATGAGCTCGGCGGCGACCAGGAACAGCCACGCTTGTCCGAGCCCGATGCGCAGCCCGGTCATGGCATAGGGCGCGGCCGCCGGCAGGAAGATCTGGAGTACGCGCTCACGTTTGTTGAGAACGAATATTTCGCCTACTTCGACCAGCTTGCCAGCGTGCCAAGGACCACCCCTATGCACGCTCCAGCGCCGAAGCCAAAGGTTATCGGGCGCAAAGAAGCAAGCAAGTGCCTGGAATAGTCGCCTTGCCGATTCAGTTCGCGAAGCGCCGACAAGAGCCGGCGCAGTGGTGGTAGTTGGTTTTCCGTGAAGTAGTGAGCGACATCGGTACTCCACCACCCCATTGTCAGCAAGAGGACTGGAAGAAGGATGCCCAGCAGGAGCCGGACGATTGAGTTGCGAAGGTCCCGCAAGGCATGGCTCCCGGATTGAAATCATTTCGTAGCCAGCTGTATGGCGAGGGCTGCGTTGGTTGGATCGATGAGGTCTTCAAGGGACTTTGCCGGATCGGTGCCGGGTTTGACGATGGCTTCATCCACGAGGACGGGGATGACGCCTACGAGCGCTGCCTTGAGCTGCGGCCCGGGGATCCC
>Ga0302323_100003501_pt1 | contig 12749 bp, 8 predicted proteins | sample Fen_T0_3_FD_201950 | JGI IMG/M metagenome (GOLD analysis project Ga0302323, IMG submission 201950) | Peat permafrost microbial communities from Stordalen Mire near Abisko, Sweden - Fen_T0_3 | ecosystem: Environmental > Terrestrial > Soil > Wetlands > Permafrost | place: Sweden: Abisko... | reverse complement strand
CGTCAGCCCCGCCAAAAAACGCGCCCAGTTGGGCGCGTTTTTTTTGCGGCGGGGCTGCCGGGACTCGGGCCCGCGAGTGCGGAGACTGCAGCGTCAGCGGAGGCCCTCCAGTGGAGGGCCAGAGTAGCTGTAGGCTCTGCGGCGGATCCTAGCCCGAAGGGCGACGGAGACGCGCTGACTCGGGCTCCGCCCTCGCCCTCCGGGCGGCCATGACCTGCGGTCATGCCGTCCTATTCTCCTTCCGCTTCGCTTCAGTCGAATGGTCGAGCCCGCAGTCCCCCTGGATCAGCGCAGAAGACCCTCCACCTATTCCCGCAGCCCCCACATCCTCACAATCTTCCCAGCCTTCACCTGGTAGATGGTGACGGCCACGAGGGCCTCCTTCCCCGCCCTGCCCTTGATCTTCTCCTTCTGGATCACGAACTCGCCAGACACCATCTGGGCCTCGGCAGAGGCGTGGAGGTCCGGGTTGGCCTGGAAGCGCGCCGCATAGAGTTCCCGCAGCCGGGCCTTTCCGGTGGGCGCAGTGGCACCAGCCGGAACTTCAGACACTTCCAGATCCTCGGCGAAAAGCGCCAGGAAGCCCTCGAGATCATGGGCATTGAACAGTTCGATCTGTTTCCCCACCGTGCCCGCCGGGCTCAAAACCTTCGGCGTGGGCGCGGCAGCCAGCAAGGCCGGGACCAACAGCAGGGTTGAAACGCGAATCATAGACGCTCCCGGGGCAATGGAAGCATCACTGTACCCGCCCCATCAAAATCCGTCCGTGCCCTTTCGGCCTATGCCCGATAGACTGGAAGGCTTGGAACAACTATGAAACTGCCACTCGTCGCCCTCTGCGGACGCCCCAATGTGGGCAAGTCCACCCTCTTCAACCGGCTCACGCGCAGCCGGGCAGCCCTGGTCCACGACCTGCCTGGCATGACCCGCGACCGCAGCTACGGACGCGTCACCTGTCTGAGCGAAGAGGGCGCTCCCGAGGAGATCTTTGAGCTGGTGGACACCGGCGGCCTCGATTTCGAGGGCGAGGATGTCATCACCCAGGGCATCACCCGGATGGCCGAGGCCGCCCTCAGCGAAGCCCATGTCGCCATCCTGCTGGTGGACGGCCACGACGGCCTCACCGCTGGCGACGAGGAAATCGCCTCTCGTCTGCGCCGCCAGGGCAAGCCCCTCCTCCTCGTCATCAACAAGCTCGACGGCATGAAGGGCGGCGCGCCCGATGCCGGTTTCTACGGCTTGGGCTTCGACCAGGTGCTCTCCATCTCCGCGGCCCACGGGGCCGGGGTGCCCGAGCTGATCGAGGCCCTGCGGGCCCGTCTGCCCTTCCATCGCACTCCTGAAGAAGCGGCCATCCACTCGCTTTCGGATGAGTTGCGCTTCGCCCTCATTGGTCGGCCCAATGTCGGCAAGTCCTCCCTCACGAACCGCCTGCTGGGCTATGAGCGCAGCCTCGTCAGCGAGATCGCGGGCACCACGCGAGACACCGTCGACACCGTCTTCCATGTGAACGACAAGGTCTACCGGATGATCGATACCGCGGGCATCCGCAAGAAAGGCAAGACCCACGAAGGCGCCGAAAAGCTGAGCATCCTCAAGGCCAAGCAGGCCATGGCCCGGGCCGACGTCAGCCTGCTGCTGCTGGATGCCGTGGAAGGGGCCACCCACCAGGACGCCGTCATCGCCGGCTATGCCCAGGAGGCCGGTGCCGCCGTGATCCTCGTGGTGAACAAGTGGGATCTGGTCGAGAAGGACACCCACACCATCTACGGCGCCGAGGAGGACCTGCGCCGCAGTCTGGGTTTCCTGCACCACGCGCCCATGATCTTCATCTCCGCGCTCACTGGACAGCGGGTGTCCAAATTGTTCGCCATGGTCGACGAGCTGGCGGAGGCCCACGGCCGCCGCATTCCCACGGGCGAGATGAATCGCTTCCTGCGCGAATCCGTGTCCGCCATGAGCCCCCACGCCATCGATGGCAAGCTGCCCAAGCTCTACTTCATGACCCAGGTGGGGGTCCGTCCCCCCAGCTTCGTCATCAAGGCCAACACGGATCGCGGCCTGCATTTCAGCTACGTGCGCTACCTGGAGAACCGGCTGCGTGAGCAGTTCGGTCTTGCAGGTGTGCCTTTGCGCCTCAGCATCCAGAAGAAGCAGAAGGGCGAAGGCGAGGAGGCGGAAGTCGCAGCCGTGCGCCGGATCCTGGATCCCGGCGAGGGCCTCAAGCCTTCCCGCAGCAACGAATCCCTTCAGGCTCAGCGAGAAGAAAAGGTCAAGGCCCGCCCCCGTCCCAAGAAGAAGGAAGGCCCCAAGCCCGCCGCCAAACAAGCGCCCCGCAAGGGCCCCAGCGGGCCGCCGAAGCGGGTTCGACAGAAATCCACCAAACGTCCCTGATCGGACCAGGGGCACAGCGAAGGCACCGGCCCCAAAAGGGTCAGCGCCACGTCCTGGGAGATTCCACGGAGGGTGTCTGCATCGGCGAAATGGCCGTGCTTGATGCCGCCCCTCGCGTCGCCACCGTGACGGCCCTGGGCGAGGTGACGACTCTGGTCCTGGATGGGAAAACCTTCCGGGATGTGCTCCATGACCACCCGACCGTGGCCGAGGGCGTCCTCAGAGTGTGGACCCAACGCTTGCGAGCCCTGATTCAGGGTGCCCGGGCAACCTAGCATGTTCCTCCTTTCAGGTCCGTTTGCGTTCCCTCCCGCCGCAAGGAGAGGGCGAATTTCGCATGGAAGGAGAGGGAGCAAGCAGGGAAAGGTCTTGAATAATTCCCGCAAATCAGACTCTCTAGTTAATTATTAACTAATTTTAATACAGTGTTTACATAAAAATCGAATAAATAGAAATGATTCTCATAAAAATTAACAACCCTTAACTTGAGAGAACCGGCGTTCCGCCCGGAAGCTGACTGTCTTACCCCCCGGTTCTTTCTACATTCCACCTCAGGGCGCCGCGAACCACTCGCGTCGACCTGAAGCCGTCCTGGTCGGAAGAACCTGGGTGGCTGCGAATCCTCTTCCCCCCGTGAGGAGTTGCCCATGGCGACTTTCAAGGGCCACCTGGCCCTGTCTTTTATAACCGCAGCCCTGGCTGCCGGTTCCCTCTCTGCCCATTCGACCCAGGACACCCTGCGTGCGAATGCGGCCGCCGACCGCCTGCTGGCAAATCGCGCCCAGCTGGGCCTCGACGCCGATCACGCGTTCAGCCTTCGGACTTCCCACTCGGACGACCTCGGACAGACCCATGGCCACTTCACCCAGTTCTACAAGGGCGTGCGGGTCTGGGGTGGCGACGCCATCACCCACACGGATCGCAACGGGGCTGACCTGCCGCTGACCAATGCCCTCCACAAGAACATCCTCCTGAACGTTGCTCCCTCCTTGGGCGCGGGCGAAGCCCTGGCGGCCGCTCAGCTGGACTTGGCCCCCAAGGGTGCGTTCTCCTACGCCCCCACCACGGAGCTCGTCGTCTATCCCGAGACCGTGTCGGTCACCCATCGCGCCGGTCGGAATTCGGTCGATCAGGAACTGAGCGCCACGGACGTCACCCGCGAAGTGGTCCGCTTCGTCCTCGCCTACCACGTCCACACCGAGCTTGAGAACCAGCTGGACGGCATCCGGCACACCGACTACATGGTGGATGCCCATACCGGAGCCATCCTCCAGAAGTGGAACACCCTGCACACCACCGCCGCGGTGGGTACGGGCAACAGCCAGTACAACGGCGTGGTGTCCCTCAACACCAACAGCATCACTTCCGGCTTCGAGATGCGCGACATGACGCGCGGCACCGGCGGAAACTACGTCACGAATGCTGCCCACGCCGCAGACACCTCCACCGCCGCCGGTACCATCTACACCAACACCACCAACACCTGGGGTGACGGCGCCAACTATGTGGAAGGCAGCTCCACCACCGCCGCCAATGGTCAGACGGCCGCCGTGGATGCCATGTTCGGCATGGCCAAGGCCTGGGATTTCTATAAGAACGTCTATGGAAGGAACGGCATCGACGGCTCCGGCACGGCCACCTACAGCCGCGTGCACATCGGCAACAGCTACGACAATGCCTTCTGGTCTGACAGCTGCTTCTGCATGACCTACGGGGACGGCTCCAGCTTCACCACGTTGACCGCCCTGGATGTGGCCGGCCACGAGATGAGCCACGGTGTCTGTGCCCGCACCGCCAACCTCACCTACTCCGGTGAATCGGGCGGCCTCAATGAGTCCAACTCCGACATCTTCGGCACCATGATTGAGTTCTACGCCCGCGGCGGGACCGGCGCCACCATCGGCAACACCGGCGGCAACTGGACCATCGGCGAGCAGCTGGCCACCAGTCCGTTGCGCTGGATGTACAAACCCAGCCTCGACGGCTCCAGCCCCGATGCCTGGTCTTCCTCGGTCGGCGGTCTGGATGTGCACTACTCCAGCGGCCCCATGAACCGCTGCTTCTACTTCCTGAGCGCGGGCGCCACCACCTCGGGCAACACCAGCACCACCTATCTGCCCAGTGGCATGACCGGCATCGGCAATGACAAGGCCTCCGCCATCTGGTTCCGCACCCTCACCACCTACCTCACCGCCAGTTCCAACTATGCCGCGGCCCGCGCCGGTGCCATCAGCGCCGCCAAGGACCTCTACACCGCCGGCAGCCCTGAAGAGCAGGCCGTCTGGAACGCCTTCCACGGCATCAACGTGGGCGCCGCCTGGTCCTCCACGCCACCGCCACCCCCGAGCACCTTCACCGAGGTGGAGACCAACGACACCGTGGCCGCGGCCAATGTCGTCGCCAAGACCTTCACGGCCATTCAGGGCAACCTGACCGTGGCCACGGACAAGGATTACTTCGCCCTGTCCATGAACCCCGGCGAGACCCTCGCGATCGCCATGACCGGCCCCAGCGGTGTGGATTGGGATCTCAAGCTGGTGAACGCCGCCGGTACTCAGCTGGCCATCTCCCAGGGCAGCACCGCCACGGAGAACATCACCTACACCAACTCCGGCACGACTGCCACGACCGTCTACGCCAACGTCTACGCCTACAGTGGCGTCAGCGCCACACCCTATAACCTGGCCCTGACCTACTCCGGTGGTTCCACCGGCGGCGACACCACCGCGCCCACGGCTTCGGCCTCTGAAACCGGCACCAGCGGCACCATCACCCTGTCCTCAACCGCCTCCGACAACGTGGGCGTTACCAAGGTCGAGTTCTACATCGACGGCGCCCTGGTGGGGACCGATACCACCTCCCCCTACAGCGTGACCTACGATTCCACGCTGCTCACCAATGGCACCCACAGTCTGGTGGCCAAGGCCTATGACGCCGCCGGCAACGTGGGCACCTCCACTGCCGCCAGCTTCTCGGTCAGCAACACTACGACCGGCACCACCTTCAACGAGGTGGAAAGCAACAACAGCACCGCCACAGCCAACGTCGTCGCCGACACGGTCACCAAGATCGTCGGCTACATGGGCACCACCACCGACGTCGACTACTTCAAGGTGAACGTCCAGCCCGGCAAGAGCATCACCGTCAACATGACCGGCCCCTCCGGCGTGGACTACGATCTCTACTTCCTCAACAGCAGCGGCACCACGCTGAAGAGCAGCCTGGGCAGCACCGCCACCGAGACCATCACCTACGCCAACACCTCGGCCACGGCCACGGTGTTCTACATCAAGGTGATCGCCTACGCTGGCTCCAGCACCACCACCCCCTACAACCTGGCCCTCACCCGCTGAGGTTGCACGCACCCATGACAGGGCCGCTCACGCGGCCCTGTTTTTTTGGCTAGACTGCCCCCATGGCGATCCTGATCGCAGAACCTGATGAGGCCGAGGCCCGAAAGATGGTCGAGGGACTCACTTCGGAGGGATTCAGCTGTGAGCGGGCAGCATCAGGCCACGATGCCCTGGCGCGCGCCTCCGCCTGTGAAGGCATGATCACCAACATCACCCTTCCCGACCTGCCCGGACTGGATCTGGTGCGGCGCCTGAGGGACTCCGGCATCACCACGCCCCTGATCTTCGTCACAGACCTCTGCACCCCAGAGCACCGGGTTCGGGGCCTGGAAGCTGGCGCTGACGACTATATCAACCGCCCCTTCACCATGCCCGAACTGGCCGCCCGGCTGCGGGCCCTCATCCGCCGCAGCCGGATGCCCGCCCGCCCCCGGCGCCTGGGCATGGCCGATCTGGTCTGGGAGCCCGACCTGCGGCGCGTAAGCCGGGGAGACCACCGGCTTGACCTGACCCCCAAGGAATACGCCCTGCTCGCCCTCCTCTTGGAGCACCAGGGCCAGCTGGTCAGCCGGGAGGAGGTGTCCATGATCCTTTGGGGGAGGGAGAAGAACCGACCCGATCTGCGGAGCCCCAACGCCCTGGACGCCCAGGTCCGCCGTCTCCGTGCCAAGGTCGACGGACCTTTCGATCGACCGCTGATCCACACCCTGCGGGGACAGGGACTGATGCTCGAAGCCCGGTGAGCGGTCTTCCCCCGGGGGTTCCCGCGATCAGCCTTCCAGGAGTACTTTGGCGTGTTCAAGGGCCTCGACGCGGTCGGGGTGGCCCGACAGCAGCCGCGCCAATTCACGGTTGCGGGACTCGCCCGCCACCCACTTCAAGGCGCTGCGAGTTCGCCCGCCTTCGGTTTCCTTGTGCAGTCGACCATGCCGGTCCGCCCGGGCCGCCACCTGGGCGAGATGAGTCACCGCCAGCACCTGATGGGCCCTTCCCAGCTCGGCCACGGCCTTGCCCACAGCCAGGGCTGTCTCACCCCCCAGCCCCGCGTCGACCTCATCCAGCACCAGCGTCAGGCCGTCCCGCACGCCCGCGCCCAAGGCCAGCCCCGCCCCGACCAGAGCCAGCATGAGGCGGCTCAGCTCACCCCCCGAGGCGATCTTGGCCAAGGGACGGAAGCCCTCGCCCGGATTGGGTTCGATCCAGATGGCCAAGGTCGAAAATCCCTGAGCGGTCACGCGCACGGGACGACCGCTTTGCTGAACCGGACTCCCGGATTCCTCCGCCAAGGAAAGACGCAATTGAATCCGCGCCCCCTTCATACCCAGAAGACCCAGGCGCTTCTGCACCTCGGCTTCCAGTTTGGGGATGGCTGCCGTCCGCAGACCGTGCAGGGCTTCCGCCACCACCCGGTAGCTCTCTGCCACTCGTCTCAGCCCCGCCTCCAATTCCTTGATGGAGGCATCCCCGGATAAGAGCGCGCGCTGCTCATCTCTCAGAGTCTGCATACGAGCCGGCAGTTCCTCTGGTTCGCAGCGCTGGCGGCGAGCCTGACGTTCGTACATGGCCAGGCGCGCCTCCATGGCCTCGATGCGGTCTGCGCCCGCCCCGGCCCAGCGCAAGGCCTGATCCTGGGCCAGCGCCAGAAGATCCTCCAATTCCAGCACGGCCGACCGGAGCCGATCCTGCTCCGATACGGCATCGGGCCAGTGCGCCACGGCCCGCATCAGGGCTTTGTGGGCCAGTTCGACCTTGGGAACGCCTTCCTGCAAAGCCTCCGCCGCCTCCCGGAAGGCCTGTTCGAGATGCACCGCATGGCGCAGGGGCTCACGATCCTCTTTGAGCTGGGCCCATTCACCGGGTTTGGGGCTCAGCTTGTCCAGGTCAGCCAGGGCCTCGGCCAACTGCTCCAGGCGCTGCTCGCGCTCGGCCTCGCTGCGGCGGCGCGCCTTCAGGGCGGCCTCCGCCTCCCGCACGGCTGTGGCTTCGGAGTCCAGGCAAGGCTCGATGCCCAGCACCTCGTCGATGAGCGCCAGGTGCCGGTCCTCCCCGAGCAGCGACTGATGGTCATGCTGGCTGGTGAGCCGCATCCACAGGCGGCCCGCGTCCCGCAGATCCGCCAGCGCGCAGCTGGCCCCGTTGATCCAGGCCCGGCTGCGGCCAGAACCCACCTCGCGGCGAAGCACCACGGGCTGTTCTTCGGGCAGACCCCGCTCGGCGAGAAAGGCCCGCCAAGCCTCGAAGCGACCCTCGACCACCGCCTCCACCGTGGCCCGTTCCGACCCATGGCGCACCAGTTCCGCATCCCCCCGGGCGCCCACCAGCAGCGACAGCGCATCCACCAGCAGGGACTTGCCTGCGCCGGTTTCACCGGTGAGCACGGTGAAACCCGGCCCCCAGTCCAGAGACAGATCTTCCACCAGGGCCAGGTTCTGGATTCTCAGCGATGACAGCATGGGATCAGTCTAGCTGGGCTGTGGGCTATGGGCTGTGCGCTCTGGCTTGGATTGATGCCAGGTGGTGGAGCCAGGTTTTTTCTTCTTCCTTGTGCCCTGTCTCGTGTCCCCATTCCGGAGCAGGCCCTGAATCCGGGTGCCACCAATCAGGTTCTACCTGGAGGAACAGCACAGGCTTCCGCGATTTCCTCGCCCGCGCCTGCTTGGCCTGGACAACGATACGGTGGCGGAGGTGGTGATCTTCTGGTTGTCGCTGCCAACGACAGCTAGCTTCCGGCCTTGGTTCGTACCGTCAGACAACTCCAGCAGGCGATCCGCCGAGATTCACTTCACCCAGCACCATCACCCCCATCGCGCCAGGCTGGCGGACCCGTGCAATCCGCTGCATGCGGTTTGGAGTTTTTATGGTTCTGTTTTTGGGTGAAACAAATGTAGTTAATTGCTTAAATAATTAAATTAAATACATCAAAATTATCCATTCAAACAGGGTTACAATTGATTTCAATTTGAAGAACGGAACCGCACCGGATGAATGCCACTCTGCCAGCAATCCAGCGACCACCTGAGGTGCGACAGAGAACCACCGGGATCCGCAGCGCCGGGCTCTCCATGTCGAGATTTCCTGCCGAGCGGAGCTGACGGGTGTCCAAGGCCCGCCCTCCTCGCCCCGATGCCCAAGACACCGCCCCCCGGGCGGGCATTCAGAACGACCGACGGACCCAGGAGACCCTGCTCAAAGCGGGTGCCTTGCAAAACGCCATTTTGAACAGCGCCAATTTCTCGAGCATCGCAACGGACGCCAAGGGGGTCATCCAGATCTTCAATGTCGGTGCAGAGCGAATGCTGGGCTATGAGGCTGCGGATGTCCTGAACAAGATCACCCCGGCGGATATTTCGGACCCCCAGGAGGTGATCGATCGGGCCGCTGCTCTGAGCCTCGAGCTGGAAACACCCATCTCCCCGGGCTTCGAGGCCCTGGTCTTCAAGGCCTCCCGAGGCATTGAAGATATCTATGAGCTCACCTATATCCGCAAGGATAGGAGCCGTTTCCCTGCAGTGGTCTCCGTCACAGCCCTGCGCGACGCTCAGGACGCCATCATTGGCTACCTTCTGATTGGCACAGACAACACTGCCCGAAAGCAGGTGGAGGAAGAGCGGATGAAGCTCGACCAGCGCCTACGGGACCAGCAGTTCTACACGCGATCGCTGATCGAAGCCAATATCGACGCAATCATGACCACCGACCCGCAAGGCATCATCACGGACGTCAACAAGCAGATGGAGGCGCTGACCGGATGCAGTCGCGACGAATTGATCGGTGCCCCCTTCAAGAACTTCTTCACCGACCCCGACCGTGCCGAGGCAGGCATCAAGCAGGTATTGGCGGAAGGGAAAGTCACCAACTACGAGTTGACCGCCCGCAACTGGGATGGCAGAGAAACCGTGGTTTCCTATAACGCCACCACCTTTTACGATCGAGAGCGCAGCCTGCAAGGCGTGTTCGCCGCCGCCCGGGATGTCACGGTAAGCAAGCACCTGGACCAGGTGTTGGTGGAGAGGAATAGCGAGCTTCAGAGTGCCAAAGTGCTGGCGGAAAAGGCGAATCTCGCGAAATCTGATTTTCTTTCCAGCATGAGCCACGAGCTTCGGTCTCCGCTCAATGCCATCCTGGGGTTCGCGCAGCTGATGGAGACCGAATCCCCAGAGCCGACGCCGAGCCAGCAGGAAAGCATCGGCCGGATCCTTCAGGCTGGCTGGCACCTTTTGAATCTGATCAATGAAATCCTGGATCTCGCCAAGATCGAGTCCGGGAAATTTTCCATGTCACTCGAACCGGTTTCGCTTGGGGAGGTGCTGCTCGAGTGTCAGGGCATGGTCGAAGGGCAGGCTGAGAAACGCGAAATCCAACTGGCATTCCCTACCTTTGACGTGCCTTGTTATGTCGTGGCCGATCGCACGCGGTTGAAGCAGATTCTCATCAACCTTCTTTCCAACGGCATCAAATACAACCGTGAACAAGGGATTCTGGAAGTCAGCTACACCAGGATTCTCCCGGGAAGTATCCGGATCGAAATCCGGGACACGGGAGCTGGTCTTCCGCAGGACATGTTGGAGCAGCTGTTTCAGCCATTCAACCGCCTGGGACAAGAAACCAGCGGGGAGGAGGGCACTGGCATCGGTCTGGTGGTGGCCAAGAAGTTGATAGAAATGATGGGCGGAGCCATCGGAGTGGAGAGCACCATCGGAGTCGGCACGGTGTTCTGGTTTGAGCTGAAGGTGGGTATCCAGCCTCAATTCGAATGCGCACCCGCCGATCTTGAAATCCCAGCCCTGGCCCCTGTGGAGGGCGAAGCGGCAGTGCGGACCCTGCTCTATGTGGAGGACAACCCGGCCAACCTTTCACTGGTCGAGCGCCTCATCGCCCGTCGGCCTGAGCTTCGCCTCCTAACCGCGTTGACCGGAAGACTGGGAATTGAAATGGCCCACTTGCACCAACCAGAAGTGATTCTGATGGACATCAACCTACCGGACATCAATGGCATTGAGGCTTTGCATGCCATGCGCAATGATCCCGCCTCGGCGCACATCCCCGTCATCGCCATCAGCGCAAATGCCATGCCCCATGATCTTGCCAGGGGCCTGCAGGCCGGGTTTTTCGATTACCTTACGAAACCAATCAAGGTGAAGGAATTTACCGAGACACTAAATAAGGCCCTGAGCTTCGCCGGAAGGGGAACGGGCAGGATGAAGGGTGGAGTGAGCAGAACATGATCAACATAGGCGATATCCATGGTGCGAATATTCTCATCGTTGATGATCAGGAAGAGAATGTGCAGATGCTTGAACGCACCCTTCGGGTTGCTGGATACACAGGCATCACTTCCACCCGGGATCCCAAGGCGGTTTGCAGCCTTCACGCCAAGAATCGGTACGACCTCATCCTGCTGGATCTCGTGATGCCCACCATGGATGGTTTCCAAGTGATGGAGACCCTCAAGGAGATCGAAAAGGACAGCTATCTGCCGGTCCTCGTCATCACCGCCGAACCGGAACATAAGCTTCGGGCACTCCAAGCTGGTGCCAAGGATTTTCTCAGCAAGCCGCTGGACCTTGCCGAAGTGCTGATGCGTGTCTACAACATGGTTGAAGTGCGCCTCCTACATGTGGCCATGAAGCGCCTGTACGATCAGGTGCTGGATGAGCAGAAGGAGCAAGAGCGCCTGGCCAGTGCGCTGCAGGAAGCCATGGTGCGCGTGACTCACGACTTTGATGAACCGCGGGGGATCGTGGCCAAGAGCTCTCCCATGCGCCAGGTGGTGGATCTGGTCCGTCGCGTGGCCAAGGTCGATTCCACGGTGCTCATCTTCGGCGAAAGCGGATCGGGCAAGGAGCGCATCGCGCGGCTCGTCCACGAGGAATCCACCCGGGCCGCAGGGCCCTTCATTGCGGTCAATTGTGGCGCCCTAACTGAAACACTCCTTGAGACAGAATTGTTCGGCCATACCCGGGGTGCCTTCACGGGCGCCATCGCAGACCGTGCAGGGCTCTTTGAAGCCGCCCATACCGGGACTCTGTTCCTGGATGAAATCGGCGAGGTGTCGCCGGGCATGCAGGTCAAGCTCCTGCGGGCGATCCAGGAGCGTGAAATCCGGCGCGTAGGGGACACCAAGAACCGCAAGGTTGATGTGCGGATTCTGGCGGCCACCAACCGGGATTTGGCCAAGGCAGTGGTGGACGGGACCTTCCGTCAGGACCTCTTCTATCGGGTCAAGGTGGTGGACCTCCGCCTGCCAGCCCTGCGGGAGCGGCGGGAGGATATCCTGCCCCTGGCCAGGGTGTTGCTCGCGGACGCGGCCTTGAGGATGAAACGCAAAATTTCTGGGGTGGCGCCAGAGGCTGCCGATCAACTCCTGCGTTACAACTGGCCTGGAAATGTGCGCGAGTTGGAGAATGCCATGGAGCGCGCGGTGGCCTTCGCGCTTCCGAGCACCACTCGCGTGGAGTTCGAAGACTTGCCGGAAGAAGTGCGGATGGCCGTCGCCAAACCAATGGCAACGAACGGGCAAGCGCTGCCATTGGAAGAGGTGGAAAAGGAACATATCCTCGCCACCCTCGCCTTGAACAATGGCAATCAGACTTTGACCGCCAAGCACTTGCAGATCGGTGCGGCAACCCTCTACCGCAAACTCAAACGATACGGTGTGATTGGAGGAGAGACCCGTCCGGCTGACGCTGCCTCAACCCTTCCGTCCACGTGAGTCCCCATTCCGGGTGGATTTTCAAGGTCTAACGCTGCATCGGAGTCGGCGTGGTCATCCCCCTCATGGCCGACAGCTGCCTGGACACGGGCAGCCTCACGGCCCGGCGGCTACTGAAGGCCTGAAACACGGTGGATGGGGCCCGGCACGCGGTCCCATGTGGCCCACGTAATTGCATACGAGGTGCTTATCGCGTCGTTGTGAGGTGGATGGCATCCGACTGGGGGATCAGGGAGACCGATAAGACCTTGGGTTGCGTCCTGCCACGAATCGTGGAAAGGCCGACTCCT
>Ga0302323_100003500_pt1 | contig 12753 bp, 4 predicted proteins | sample Fen_T0_3_FD_201950 | JGI IMG/M metagenome (GOLD analysis project Ga0302323, IMG submission 201950) | Peat permafrost microbial communities from Stordalen Mire near Abisko, Sweden - Fen_T0_3 | ecosystem: Environmental > Terrestrial > Soil > Wetlands > Permafrost | place: Sweden: Abisko... | reverse complement strand
AGGGGCGGGCCATTCCTATACAGTGGCCGCGCTCGACAACACCGAGGCTGTGGACACGACCTACACGGGCACGGTCACGATCAAGGACGACATGTCGGGCCTGCCCCTCGCCTCGTACGACTTCGTCGCCGGCGACCACGGCGTCCATGTCTTCACGAATGTCGCCGACGGCACGGTAGGCCTCGAGCCCATCAAAGCAGGCAACGGATCCTTCAGCAGCGCGACGATCAACGTCGACGTGCGCGACGTGGGCATAGCCACGCAACTCGTCGTCACGATGAGCGCCTCGGCCCAGGTCAATGTGGCCCAGAACGTCACCGTGACCGCTGCCGACGATTCGGGCACCCCAGCGGATACGACCTACACCGGCACGATCACCTTCGCCAGTTCCGACGGCAGCGCGACTCTGCCGGCCGTCCATTCAATGGCCGGCGAGTCGGGCACACACACGTTCACGGGGGGCGTGAAGTTCATGACGTCCGGCTCCCAGACCGTAAGCGTGTCGGACGCGGGCTCGCCGTCACTTATCGGTACGAGCGGTCCGATCAACGTGGCCCTGGGCGACCAGGCCGTAACCATCACAAGCATCAACCCGGTCAACGGCAACGTGGGTGGCAGCTACTCTGCGGTCGCCACGGCAACCTCCGGCCTTCCTGTGAGTTGGTCGATCACCGGTGACCCGAACGGCATCTGCACGGTCAACAGCAGCACTGGCGCCGTGAGCTTCACCGGCCCCGGCCTCTGCCAGGTGAACGCCGCCCAGGGGGGCAACGCCAACTGGAACGTGGCCACAGGGGACAGCCAGTCGATCAACGTGAAGAACACCCAGACGATCGATTCCCACAGCACAGCACCCGTCGGGGCCAAGGTTGGTGACGACTACACGACGTCGGCGCACGCCACGTCCGGACTGACGGTCAACATCGCCGTCGACTCCTCGACCTCAGCGGTGTGCTCGATGGCTGGAGCGGTCGTCCACATGGATCGGCAGGGCACCTGCCTGGTCAACTTCACGCAGGCCGGCGACACCAGCTACTGGGCTGCGTCCATCCAGCAGTCCTTCGGCGTTGGCGTTGGCGACACAACGACCACCGTATCGTCAGTCACGCCGTCCGACTACGGCAGTTCCGTGACATTCACGGCAACGGTCAGCGGCGGCGGCGCTACGCCCACCGGCACGGTCCAGTTCAAGGACGGCGGCGTCGACTTGGATACCGCGAAGACCCTCAGTTCGGGAGCGGCAACGCTGACGCTTTCGAACCTGCCGGCCGGGACACACACGATCACCGCGGTCTACATCGGAGACGCCAACTACGCCGGCTCCACGAGCCTCGGCCACACGCATGTGGTCAACCCGGTAGCTCTGACGATCACTGCCTCTACCACCTCGATTACACACGGCTCGGCTAAGCCCTCGATCACGGCCGGCTACGCCGGCCTCACCAATGGGGATTCGAAGCCGGCCACGACTCCTACATGCGGCGTCACGGGCTACACCCCGACCAGCCCGGTGGGCGACTACGCGACTAGCTGTAGCGGCGCCAGCGACCCCAACTACTCAATCACCTATGCCGCGGGCCTGGTACACGTGACACAGGCATCGAGCAGCACGGCCGTCGGCAACGTGCCAACGACCACGACATACCTCGGCTCGGTGACCTTCACCGCGACGATCACCTACGCCGGAGCCGCGCCCACGGGCACGGTCCAGTTCAAGGATGGCGGCGCGATCCTGGGAGCCGCGCAGCCCCTGGACGGAACCGGCCACGCGACGCTGACGATCTCGACCCTGTCGATCGGCGACCATGTGATCACAGCCGACTACACCGGCGACACCAACTACGCCGCGTCCACCGGCGGCCCGATCACGCAGCACGTGGTCGGCCGCTTTACTCCCACGGTCACGGTCACCAGCGGCGGCACGCCCTCGGTCTACGCCACCACGGTCACCTTCACGGCGACGATCGGCTTCGGCTTGGGCGTAACGCCAATAGGCACGATCCAATTCTGGAGTGACGGGACCGCCATAAGCGGCGCGATCACCGTGGACGGCTCCGGCCAGGCCCAGTACGCAACCCCGGCGTTGACGGTAGGTACGCACTCGATCACGGCGGTCTATAGCGGCGACACCAACTACGCCCCAGAGACGAGCCCCGGCTACAGCCAGGTCGTCAACGTCGGAGTCTCGACTACGACCCTCAATACTTCGGCCTCGCCTACCGCCTACGGCGCCTCGGTCACCTTCACGGCCACCGTCGGCGGCGCTGGAGTCATGCCCACGGGCCAGGTCCAGTTCAAGGACGGCGGCATCAACATCGGCTCGCCCGTCTCGCTCAGCGGCGGCGTGGCACAGTACACGACTGCCTCGCTTTCGGTTGCCACTCACCCGATCACGGCGGTCTACCTTGCCGACGGTAACTACGCGGCGTCGACGTCCAACACGATCAACCAGGTCGTGGCGCTCCGCGTACCGACGCAGATCGTCGTAAGCGCTCCGGGTTCGGCAGCAGCCGGAACTCCCATCTCCGTGACGGTGACCCTCGAGGACGCCGGGGGCATCACGGTGACGACCTACACGGGGACGGTCCACTTCACCAGCACAGACGGCGCGGCCGTCCTTCCGGCCGACTACTCGTTCACCGGCGCCGACGCCGGCGTTCACACCTTCGCAACCGAGGTAACGCTGAAGACGGCCGCCACTCAGGCGGTTACCGTCACCGACGGCGCCAACCCGTCCGTCCACGGCACCTCGAACGGGATCGCCGTGAGTCCCGCTCCGGCGAGCAGGTTCGTCGTGACTCTCGGCCCGGGACCTGTCATTCCGGGCGCGTCCGTGTCCGTCACCGCCCTCGCTCAGGACGCATACGGCAACACCGCGACCGGCTACACGGGCTCGGTTCATCTCACCACATCCGACGCCGCGGGAACTGTGGCCGGCGATTACGCTTTCACGGGCGGCGACGCCGGATCGCATACGTTCGCGACCGGCGCCACCCTCAATACGCCGAGCACACCCGGCTCAGCCGCAACCGAGCCCACCGTAACCGTGACCGACTCGGGCAACGGATCTATCACCGGCACGTCCGCGTCCATCTACTGCGGCTACCCCGGCAGCACCTACACCGCCATCCAGCCGTCGCGTGTGCTGGATACACGCACAACCGACACGAAGAACGGCGTGTTCAACATGGGGCTGTCGGGCCAGTTCGTCGTTGGAACAGTGCGGACATTCCAGGTGGCGAACGCTCCGTACGTGGCCGGCGGCAGCGCTGTGGCCGTTCCCGCGGGTGCGATTGCCGTAACCGGCAACCTGACGATCACGAGCCAGGGTTCTTCCGGCGGCACGATCTCACTCGGCCCCAAGGTTGTCTCCGCGGCGTCGAGCTCCGACCCAACCACTGAGCCCACTTCCATCAACTTCATCGCATACGAGAACCGGGCCAACAACGTGACCGTCGGTCTCTCGGCGAGGGGGACACTCGACGCGGTCTATCGCGGCGCGGCGGGCAAGAGGATGGACCTGGTCTTCGACGTGACCGGGTACTTCCTGCCCGGCCTGACGGGCAACCGTCTGACTACAGTCTCGCCCGGTCGCGTTCTCGACACCCGCCCAACCGGCCAGGGCATCATCCACATGGACCCGATGACGGGCGGCGTCCAGCCGTTCCGCCAGCAGCAGGTCCGTAACGTCAAGGTGGTCGGCGCCGCCGGCACGGGCTGGAGCGGTCCGATGGTGCCGCCGAACGCTACGGCAGTCACGGCGAACGTTACGGTGACCATGGCGACGACGAACGGCTACGTGTCGTTCGGACCCACGATGGTCTACAACCCAAAGACCTCGACGACCAACGTCAACAAGATCAACGCAAGGGACGTTTACGCTCCGGACACGGCCAACGGCATCACGGTTGCCCTCAACGGAAGCGGCAATCTCCAGGCCGTGTGGATCGGCGGCGCGGGTTCGAGCGCCAACGTGATCCTGGACATCACCGGGTACTTCACTCAGGACGGGGCCGGCATGGCCTACTACCCGATCATTCCTACGCGAATGATGAATAGCGGTTATGGCGGGTCCCCCATCCGTGGTGGCGTCCATATCTTCTCGAGCTCCGAACCCCAGAACCTCACGCTCGGTGGCGTGGGCCAGATCCCGTCCGACGCGGGCGGTATCAGCGGCAACGTAACCCTGCTTACTCCGTCCACAGCCGGCTTCGTGTATGTGGGCCCATCGCCGATCGTATGGGCGAGCACGTCCACGGTGAACGGCACAGTGGGACGCGGAGTCGCGAACGGATTCGACGTGAAGCTGAGCCTGCCTTCTAACGGACGCATCGGCGTCACGTGGTGCGGAGTCCCGCAGATCCACTCGAATGTGGCTCACGTCTCGGTCGATGTAACCGGCTACTTCAAGTAGCCCCACCTCGCAGATCTCAGAAGAGCCCCGGCAACGTGCCGGGGCTCTTCTGTCGCAACGGCAACCTCTAGGTAACCCTTCGGCATTGACCGGGTAGTACATTCATCGTAGGGTGCGCCATTGAATGGGCTATCGTGCCCTGATCGACGCTAGCTCGTGAACCCGGGGGCCTCCCTAGAGTGCTCCGTTCACGCTCTACGACAGGAGGAGTCGGATGAGACGTCGCGTATTGGCTTGCCTGAGCATCTGCGCTCTGGCGTTCGGACTCATGGCACCGGGAGCCGCCGCCGCGGGGCCCGTCGTGAGGTTCCAGAAGGTCACAACGGGGAAGATCGATCCCCAGGTTCTTCCCTTCCTGATCGACAAGTCACGCCAGGTCAACATCATGGTCGAGATGGCGGACCAGCCTGTGGCCGCCCTCGCAGGTGACGCCGCCGACAACGGCACCCCGGCCACGACTGCCGACAAGAACGGCTGGCGCAGCACCATCAAGGACGCCCAGACGCCCGTCGTAAGTGCCATCAAGAGCCACGGTGGCGTGGTGGTCGGACAGATGCAGGACGCCTACAACGGCATCCACATCCACGTGGCGGCGAGTGCCGTCGCGTCGATCGCCGCACTGCCGGGCGTGGTGGGAATTCATCTCGTTCCCACGTACAAGCCCCTCCTGACCGAAAGCGTTCCGTACGTCGGCGCGCCTCAGGCCTGGACGACGTCCGCCGGAACCGGCGCCGGCGTGAAGGTCGCCGTCATCGACACCGGCGTGGACTTCTACCACGCCGACTTCGGTGGTTCCGGTAACGTCGCCGACTACACGTACGGCCTCGCGCACGACACGGTCGTCCCGGCTACGAACGCCGACGGAACGACGGTCGCATTCCCGAGCGCCAAGATCCCGGTTGGATACGACTTCGTGGGCGATGCCTATGACGCGTCCGCCGCGGCCGGCTCTCCGGCCACCATCCCGCATCCGGATGGCAACCCTCTCGACTGCAACAGCCACGGCACGCACACGGCCAGCACGGTCGCGGGTTTGGGCGTGCTGTCCAACGGCGCCACATATGCCGGTGCATACAATCCGTCGATCTACGGCACCACCGACTTCCGCATCGGCCCCGGAGTTGCTCCGGGCGCTTCCCTGTTCATCTATAGGGTCTTCGGTTGCACCGGCTCCACGGACGTGGTTACCGAGGCGATCAACAAGGCCGTCCAGGACGGAGCCGACGTGATCAGCATGTCGCTCGGATCCGACTTCGGCACGAGCGATACCCCGGATGCCGTCGCGGCCGAGAACGCTTCTCGAGCCGGCGTCGTCGTGGTTGCCGCTTCCGGCAACGCGGGCCCCAACGCCTACATGACCAGCACCCCGGCGTCCGCCAACCGAGCAATCTCAGTTGCGGCGCTCGACTCCAACGCGACCTTCCCCGGCGCAACGATCGTTCTGCCTTCGGGCAGCCTTTCCGCTCTCAACGCGAACAACGGGCCGCTGCCCAAGACCGGCAAGCTCAACGTGCTCATGTCCGGCGGTTCGCTTTCGCTTGGTTGCGCTGCCGCGGATTACGCCGGCGTCGCTGCAGGTGACATCGTTGTCGCCGTCCGAGGCGTCTGCCCGCGCGTCGACCGCGCCAAGCTCGGTCAGGCGGCCGGCGCCGCGGCCGTGATCATGGTCAACAACTCCACCGCGCTTCCGCCCTTCGAGGGCCCCATCCCCGGCGTCACCATCCCGTTCCTCGGCGTGGGCAGCGGCGATGCCGGCGCCCTCGTCGCCGCCAACGGCACCACCGTCACGATCAACGCGGCTGCCACGTTTGCCAACCCGGCCTACAAGCAGCTCGCCGACTTCAGCTCGTGGGGCCCGCGCTACGGCGACAGCGCACTCAAGCCTGAAGTCACAGCACCCGGCGTCAGCATCGTGGCCGCCGGCATGGGCACGGGCAACGACATCCTCGTCGACTCGGGGACGTCAATGGCCACGCCGCACGTCGCCGGAATCGCCGCCCTCGTGGTGGCTGCGCATCACGACTGGAGCGTCAACGACGTGAAGGCCGCGATCCTCAGCACCTCGAGCGCGAGCTCTACCAAGATCATCGGCTACGACCCGGTCGGCGCCGGTTCGGGCGTCGCTCAAGCGCAGCTGGCCACCACCACGGCCGCCTTCGTGCTCACCCGTGACCACCTCGACACCATTTCCTTCGATTACCAGCCGCTCGCCGGCGCGTTCTCGTCGGTGAAGAGCTTCACTATCAACAACAAGAGCGGCAAGGCGATCACGTACAACCTGGCCGCGAGCTTCACCGGCTCGGCGTCCGGGGCAAAGATCTCCGTCACTCCGTCGAAGATCACCGTCCCGGGTCATCAGTCGCGTGATGTCTCCGTGAAGATCTCCCTCACCGCGTCCGCAGTGGCAGCCCTGCCCACCGCCGATACCTTCGGCGGCGTAGGCCCGGGTGCCGTCCTCACCGTTCGCGGCGCCGTGACTGCCACACCGACCACCTCCGCGGCCGGCGTGTACCAGCTGCGAGTTCCGTTCCTGCTCGTGCCGCGCGGCGAATCGAACGTCGTCGCCGGTCCGCCCGCCCCCTACACCCTGGCGAGTGGCGTTGCCACTTCCAGCGTCGCGCTCAAGAACAAGGCCGTCCACAGCGGCACGGCCGACGTCTACGCGTGGGGCCTCTACGACAAGGATCACACCAAGGGCATCGCAAGCGTTCGTTCCGTGGGCGTTCAGTCGCAACCGGCTGATTTCTGCGGAGCCGGAGCGGGTGACGCCTGTCTCGTCTTCGCGATCAATACCTGGCACACGGCGTCCAACGCGGCCGCCGCCGAGTACGACATCGCGATCGACACCACCGGCGACGGCAATCCGGACTTCATCGTCGTCGGGACGGACCTCGGTGCCATCACCACGGGCTCGTTCAACGGCATCGAAGCCTCGTTCGAGTTCGACATGGCCGGGAACCTCATCGACGCGTTCTACGCTGACGCGCCGATGAACGGCTCGGTCATCGAACTGCCGGCAATCGCCAGCGAGATCGGGCTCAGCTCGTCCTCGCCGATCTTCGCCTACTCGATCACCGGCGTGGACCTCACGACCGGCACCATCGACGCCGTGCCGGGCACGGCCAAGTACAACGCCTTCAGCCCCAGCGTCTCGAACGGCCAGTTCGTCTCGCTTGCGGCCGGGGCGTCCGCAACGCTCCCGATCAGCGTGGACGTGGCCCTCCAGACTGCGACCCCGGCCCTCGGCTGGATGATCGTCAGCCTCGATGACCCGAACGGTGCCGCTCAGGCGCCGCTGATCCCTGTCGGCAAGCTGCCGTCTCACTGACCTCTCGACGCTCCTGGTACGAAAGGCCCGCCGGCAAGGCGGGCCTTTCGATTCCCGCCCCGGCTCAGTCGGCCGATGCCGTTGTTGAACCTGCGCGTGCTCGGCTTACGCACCTTTGGTGCGCGCGCCTCACATGCTCGGTTCGCCTAGGCCTCGACCGCCGGAGCCGGGCGTTCTGATTCCCGCCCCGGTCTGGTGGCCGATGCCGTTGTTGGCCCTCCGCGCGCTCGGCTTACGCACCTCTAGGTGCGCGCGCCTCGCGAGCTCGAGCCAAGCCTCGCTTGGCTTTCCGCCTAGGCCTCGGCACGCCGGCCCGGGGCGTTCTGATTCCCGCCCCGGTCTGGCGGCCGATGCCGTTGTTGAAGCGGCGCTCGCCCGGCACGGCGTCGGAGTCGGGCGTTCTCGATTGATCGAACCTACGCCTCGCGAGTGCGGTCTAACACTTGGTGAAAGAAGCTGGGACGCCGGCAATCAACCGGCGCGATATCGCGGACATTGCCCGTAATCGGTCGGCCCAGGGATTACCATTGGCATCGACTCAGAAGGCATGTTCGGAGAGGAAACACAGTGTCGTACGACGTCATCGGCAAGATGGGGCGCGTCACGGCTGACATCACCCCGGGGCACCTAGGCGAGGTGCTGATCGAAGTCCGGCAGGGAACGGAGCGCTTCCTTGCGTCCGCCTCTGATCCGGAAGCGACGATCAAGAAGCACACCCAGGTTCTGGTGGTCGGCAGCCTGGGGGGACGTACTGTTGAGGTGGCACCGACCGATAGCGTGAGGCTTCCTCGATGACGGACTCTCAGATCTTTCTGGCGGCGGTTGGAGTGGGCGTACTCGTCGCCATAATCCTGCTCATCGCGTTGTTCAAGTCCTGCTGGCGCATCGCCGAACCGGATGAGGCCCTGATCATCTCCGCGATCCGCAAGGGTCACGAAGAGGGAATGGGTTTCCGCATCGTCACGGGCAGCGGCACGTTCGTGATCCCCGGCCTGCGGAAGGTTCGAACGCTCTCCCTGATGGCCCATGAGAGCGAGATCACCGTTCCCTGCGTCAGCCAGCAGAAGATCCGCCTCGACCTCCGCGGCGTCGTCGTCTACAAGGTGGGCGATGACAACCGCTCCATCGCGAACGCTGCCCGCCGCTTCCTGGACCGCCCGGCCCAGGAGCTCGAATCCAAGGTCATGAACGTCTTCGTCGGCCACCTGCGGGCGATCGCCGGATCGATGACCGTCGAGGAGATGATCAGCGACCAGGACAAGTTCGCCCAGCAGGTCCGCGAGCGCTGCACGGTCGAGATGGAGTCCTTCGGTCTCGTAATCGACAGCTTCCAGATCCAGGCAATCACGAGCCCGTCCAACTACATCGAGAACCTCGCCGTCCCGCACCAGGCGGAAGTCGAGCAGAACGCCCGCATCGCACGCGCCCAGGCAGACCAGAACGCCGTCGCGCAGGAGCAGACCGCTCAGGGACAGATCGCCGAGTCCATCCGGGGCACCGAGATCAAGAAGGCAGGCTTCCAGGCCGAAATCGATCGCGCCCAGAAGCAGGCCGCACAGCAGGGCCCTCTAGCCGAAGCCCAGGCTCGCCAGGCGGTCGTCGAGCAGGAAACGCTCGTCGCTCAGCTGCAGGCCCAGCGAACCGAGCAGCAGCTTCAGGTAGACGTCCGCAAGCCGGCGGACGCCGAAGCCTATCGCCAGACAACTCTCGCGACGGCCTCCCGCGACGCCCGCATCCGCCAGGCGGAAGCGGCCGCCCAGGAAGTCAAGCTCGCCGCCGAAGCACAGGCCGCGGCCGTTAGGCTCCAGGCCGAGGCACAGGCGAATGCCACTCGCATAAACGGCCAGGCCGACGGCGATGCCATCAAGGCTCGCGGTCTCGCGGAAGCCGATGCGATCAAGGCAAAGGCAATGGCCGAAGCCGCCGGTATCGAAAGTCGCGCGGCGGCCCTCAGCCAGAACCAGGAAGCGGTCATCGCCCAGCAGATCGCCCAGACACTGCCCGACATCGTCCGCGCGGCGGCATCGCCGTTCGAGCACGTCGGCCAGTTCACGGTCCTCAACGGCGCGCAGGGTGTAACGAGCGCCCTCTCGGAGATCATCCAGCAGGCCGGCGCCCTCGCGGGCGTCGCTCGCAAGACGATCACACCGCTCCTGATGGACACCATCAAGGACGAATCCGGAACGTCGCCGAAGCCTGTCGCTCCGGCGAAGGCCGCTCCGACTGCCAAGGCCGTCGCGGCCCCCAAGGCGGAGTAGCCGGACCATCGCTCCGTTGAGCAACCCCGACAAGTCGCGGAACCCGGCCGGAGCCCACAAAGCCCCGCCGGGTTCCGTTTCTATCCCCGGTGAGGAGTACCCGCCGCCCGCCATCGACCCGGACGCGGTGAAGCGCATCGAGGATCTCGTATCCGGCTATGTCGAGACGCTCACCTCGTTGGATTCGGGGACGTCCGAAGGAGCTCGCGCCCTCGACGCGATCGCACGTCTCGGCGAGCGCGATTTCATCGTCACGGCATCACTGAGCGGCCGCCTGCTGGACCGCCGCTTCAAGGCGATGAACGAGCACCTCGCGTCGAAGGCGCCGATGGCCCGCCGGCTCACCGACCTGCGCAAGGCCGCGGACGAGCTCGACCCGTCCAGGCTGAGGCTCGGCGGGGGCCGGTCGCCGTCAGACGAGATGCGCGAGCTCGACCGCTACTTCGAGCGCTTCTCGCGTACGCAGCCGAAGCTCGAGTCCATCCTGGCCGACCTGACCCAATCGAGATTCGTGCTCGAACAGGACAACGCGGCCATCGTCACCGAGCAGGAGGCGCTGGCCGCCGAGGTGGATACGCTGCGGCAGTTCGCGTTTCTGGCGGAGCGCCTGGACTCGGAGCTGGAGACGCGGATCCGCCTCATAGCGGAATCGGATGCGGCTCGGGCGAAGAGCCTGAAGGCGCAGGCGCTCACCGTCGTGAAGCGGCGCCGCGCCGAGATCCTGATGCAGCTGACGATTGCCACCCAGGGCTACGCGGCGCTCGAAGTGGTTGAGTCGAACAACGCCGAGGTCATCAAGTCCGTTGCGTCCGCGATCACGACCACATCCACGGCTCTGCGCACTGCCGTCGTGGTTGCTCAGGCCGCCGCGAGCCAGCGGATGGTCCTGGAGCATCTCGAGGCAGCGCGCATGGCGGCAACGACGATGGCCGGCAACGCGGCGACTCTGGAAGCCGAGGTCGCGGGCCCGGGCGGGCGCATCGACGAGTTCAAGCAGGCCTGGACCGAGGTCCGCGCGTCGCTGGATCGAGTGGACGCGCAGAAGGCCGAGGTGTTGCGCTCCATCTCTTCCGCAGATAGGGAGTTGACCCACCCGCCACATTCGTTCCGGTAAAGTTGCCGGCGTCCCGGCAACACGCGGTGCAAGCAGCACCTGATGAGAGTCAGTATGTATTGACAGAGACTCTCATACGGTAGACACTACCACCCGATGGTCAAATCGGAAAGGTGGTGTCTCTCATGTCTAGCGTCGCGACCCGACACGGAGCGATTTCCAGCCGCTGGCTTGCCATGGCTGCCTTGTCGCTTGCCCTCATCGCGATCGGTCTCGACCAGACTGTCCTGAGTCTGGCGCTCCCCACGCTGTCAACGTCGCTGCACGCCTCCGAGGCGCAGTTGCAGTGGTTCGTGACTTCGTACACGCTCGCGCTGGCCGCAGCGATGCTGCCGGCGGGGCTCCTCGGCGATCGCATCGGCCGCAAGACCGTACTCATCGGGGCGATCGCGCTATTCGGCGTGATGTCGGTGGCGTGCGCATTCGCTCCGGACGCAAACGCGTTCATCGCCGCTCGCACGATCCTCGGCGTCGCCGGGGCCGCGCTCACGGTGATGTCGCTCTCCGTGGTAACCGTCCTCTTCGACGAGAAGGAGCGACCGCGAGCGATGGGTATCTGGGCCGCCGGAAGCTTCCTGGCGCTGCCTCTCGGGCCCATCCTGGGCGGCTACATCCTGACCCACTTCTGGTGGGGCTGGGTGTTCCTCATGAACGTGCCGGTGGTCCTGATCGGGCTGACAGTGTCCTTGCTCTTCGTTCCGCAGTCACGCAGCGAGAAGCGCCCGAGTATCGACGTCCTGGGTGTGGTCCTGTCCAGCGCGGGGCTCGCGATGCTGATGTACGGACTCGTCGAGGCCGGCGACAACGGCTGGGGTTCCAGCAGCGCGATCATTCCGTCGATCGCGGGCGTGGCCGCGCTGGCGGCGTTCGCCGGCTGGGAGATCCTCGTGACGGCACGAGGATGGATCCAGCCGCTCATCGACGTGGAGGTGTTCCGCTCCCGCAGCTTCAACGTGGGGGTCGTTCTCGCGGCCGCGGGGATCTTCGGGATGTTCGGCGTGCTGTTCACGCTCCCGCAATACCTGCAGGCGATCATGGGCGTGGATGCCCAGGGCGCCGGCCTGCGCTTCCTGCCGATGATCATCGGCCTGGTGATCGGCGCCGTCACGGCCGATCGGCTGGCGGCGCGATTCGGCGCCAAGCTTACCGTCGCGTTCGGCTTCGCTCTGATGGCCGCGGGCCTGGTGATCGCCAGCGGCATGACCGTGACCGCGAACGACGCATATATGGCCCTGTTCACGATCATCGTCGGCGCCGGAGCGGGTATCGGCCTTGCCACGGCAGCGTCGGCCGCGATCGTCGAGCTTTCGGCGGAACGCGCCGGAGTGGGCGGAGCTCTGGTCCAGGCGATCATCAAGCTCGGTCCCGCATTCGGGGCCACGATCCTGGGCAGCGTCCTGAACTCCACGTACCAGGGACAGGTCCAGGTGGCGGGCCTTCCGCCCGATGTCGCCGCGACCGTACAGAGCAGCGTCTTCGGCGGTCTGGGAGTGGCCCGGCAGATCGGGTCGCCGGCGCTTCTGGATTCCGTCCGATCGGCCTTCGTGGCCGGCATGGACGACGCATCACGCGTGGCCGCGATCATCGCGGCCGTGGGGATTGCCGGAGCTTTGCTCCTGCTGCCTCGCCGTTCACGCAG
>Ga0302323_100003499_pt1 | contig 12755 bp, 12 predicted proteins | sample Fen_T0_3_FD_201950 | JGI IMG/M metagenome (GOLD analysis project Ga0302323, IMG submission 201950) | Peat permafrost microbial communities from Stordalen Mire near Abisko, Sweden - Fen_T0_3 | ecosystem: Environmental > Terrestrial > Soil > Wetlands > Permafrost | place: Sweden: Abisko... | reverse complement strand
CGCGACCGCGCTACCCACCGAGGAACTGTTGACCCGACTCAAGGCCGATGCGGAAGCGCCGTGGGCGACCTGGGGCGGGCGGCCCGAAGGACTGACCGCCGCCAAGCTCGGCGCGATCCTGCGCGAGTACGACATCCGCTCGGTCACCCGCCGATTCCCCGAACACACATGGCCCGGCATCGGCCAGGCCAAGGGCTACGAACGCGACACGTTCACCGACGCGTGGGCCCGCTACTGCCCCCAGGAGGAAGACCCACAGATCACCGACAGCGACGACCCAACGCTCGCGCTGCCGGGGGTGGTCGCGTTTCGACCCTCAAGCCGTACCAGCCGTACCAGCCGTACCAGCACCGCGTAACCCCAGCTCAACCTGCTGATGACCTTGGTACGGCTTGATGCCCTGGTACGGCTCAAGCCGTACCAGGGACGTTGTTGGTACGGCTCAAGCCGTACCAGCCTTTCAAGCCGTACCAAGGTCATCAGCCACGTGAGCTGCACAGATGCCCGAATCGGTACGGCTGGTACGGCTGGTACGGCTCCCCCCTCGGTCCTGTGCCCAGGAAACTCCCAGGAACGGCCCTCGCTCACCCTCCGTCGCGACCGTCAGGGGTCTGCGACGCGTTGGCATCCGCCCCATCTCCCGGCAGGAGAACACCCGTTGGCCTCCCAACAGCCCGCCGCTCAACCCCCGACCCTGCTCACCATCGAAGCCGCCGCCGCACAGGTGAGCATGAGCACCCGCTATGTCCGCCGGCTCATCGCCGAACGGCGCATCGTCTTCTACCGGCTCGGCCGCGCCGTCCGCATCGACCCGGCCGACCTGGCCGACCATGTCGCGGCCGGCCGCATCGAACCCATCACCCGTGAATCCGTCTGGCGAGACCTCAGGAGGGCTGCCTAACCGTGGCGAACAAGGAAGGGCACCGCCGATTCGGGAGCATCCGGAAGCGGGAGTCCGGTCGGTTCCAAGTTCGATACCCGGGACCTGACGGGATGATGAGGAGCGCGCCGCGAACCTTCGCCACTCAAGGGGAGGCGGAGCGGTATCTCACCCTCGTTGAGTCCGAGATCATCCGAGGGGAATGGCTCGACCCGGACAAGGGGGCCATTCTCCTCAAGGACTACGCGGAGCGGTGGATTGCCCAGCGGCCGGGCCTCCGGCCACGCACCGTACAACTCTACGGATGGCTGCTCACGAAGCACGTCACGCCGTACCTCGGAAACGTGACCCTGGCCAAGCTGACGACGCCTATGGTCCGTGATTGGCGGACGAAGCTCCTCAACAACGGGGTGTCGGTGGGGCAGGCAGCCAAGGCATACCGGCTGCTCCGTGCCGTTCTGAACACTGCCGTCAAAGAGGATGAGCTCATCCGCACCAATCCCTGTCGCATCAAGGGGGCAGATCAAGAGCATGCGGGCGAGCGGCCCACGCTCACACTCGCCCAGGTCATGACGCTCGCGCGCAAGGTGCCGGAGCGCTATCAGGCGCTCATCCTCGTGGCGGCGTTCGGGTGCCTGCGCTGGGGTGAGGTGAGCGCACTGCAGCGGTGCGACGTCGACCTGACGGTGGGCACCGTCCGCGTGCGGGTCGCCTTCACCGAACAGAGAGGGAAGGGGAAGGTGCTCGGGCCCCCGAAGTCTCGGGCCGGCGTGCGCACGGTGTCCCTTCCGGCAGCCATCCTGCCGGTGCTCCGGGAGCACCTCCGAGTGCACGTCAAGGAATGGCCGCACTCCTTCGTCTTCACCACGGAGAGTGGCAAGACCATCTGGCGAGGCAACTTCAACAAGCTGGTGGCCTGGCGTGCGACCGTGGCCAGCATCGGGGCGCCGGATCTCCACTTCCACGACCTCCGGCACACGGGGAACACGCTGGCGGCGCAGACCGGAACGAGCCTGCGGGACCTGATGGCGCGCATGGGCCACGACAGTCCGCGCGCGGCCCTGATCTACCAGCACGCCACCTCCGATGCCGACCGAGCTGTGGCGGCTGCGCTGGACGCCCTCCTACAGGCCCTCAACGGCCCCCAGGCCGACGAGGAGAGCGGGCGAGAGGCACGGCCCGGTGGCGACGACGACGGCGACGACGGGGCCGCTGGCGTGCTCGCCAAGGTGGGCTAATGGCCCGCTAATGGCCGATGGCGGGTCCGAAGATCACAAAGGCTCCGGTTCAGGATCAGAGAGTCATGCCTCTGACCTGGGCCGGAGCCGGTGGAGCGGGTGACGGGAATCGAACCCGCACTGTCAGCTTGGGAAGCTGATGTTCTGCCATTGAACTACACCCGCAGCCCGAAGCCGCCGGGAGATCCCGGGCAACCTCGCGGAGACACCCTACCAAGCCGGGCCGCCCGTCTGCGCGCCCTGGCCCGGACGGCGGACACCGTCACCGACCGTAGTTCCTGAGGTACCCGACGCGGCTGGGAGTGGAGCCTCGCACCGGCTAACCTTTCGCGGGTGCTCCTCTCCGACCGCGACATCCGCGCCGAGCTGTCCTCCGGCCGCGTGGTGCTGGAGCCGCTCGACCTCGAGATGGTGCAGCCGTCGAGCGTCGACGTCCGGATCGACCGCTACTTCCGGCTGTTCGACAATCACAAGTACCCGGTCATCGACCCGTCGCTGGAGCAGCCCGAGCTGACCCGCCTCGTCGAGGTCAAGCCCGACGACCCGTTCGTGCTGCACCCCGGGGAGTTCGTGCTCGCGAGCACCTACGAGACGGTCACGCTCCCCGACGACATCGCCGCCCGGCTGGAGGGCAAGTCCAGCCTCGGTCGGCTCGGGCTGCTGACCCACTCCACCGCCGGCTTCATCGACCCCGGCTTCTCCGGCCACGTGACGCTCGAGCTGAGCAACGTGGCGACCCTGCCGATCACGCTCTGGCCGGGGATGAAGATCGGCCAGCTGTGCTTCTTCCGCCTCTCCAGCCCGGCCGAGCACCCCTACGGCAGCGAGGGCTCCGGTTCCCGCTACCAGGGGCAGCGCGGGCCGACCGCCAGTCGTTCGTTCCGCTCGTTCCATCGAACCAGGGTCTGAGGAGGTCACGTGGTCCTGCGGGCACGGCGTCAGGCGCGCATCGCGACCCCGGCGCGCGGCGCGACGGCGGAGATCGCCGCCGCGGTGGAGCTCAGTGCCATGCACCTGCTCCTCGTGCCGAGCACGGTCCACCCGGACGACGTCGGTGACCTGGTCCGGTCCCGCGTGCCCGGCAGCGATCTGGGGCGCACCGGGTTCGCGAGCCTCGGCCGGTACAGCCGCCTCTCCGGACCGTACGAGCTCTCCATGGAGGAGGCGGTCGACGCCGCCGTCCCCATGCCGTGGACCGTGGTCTACGCCCTCGGCTCGCCGATCGAGCGCGAGGACCCCCCGCTTCCCGACCTCGACGACCGGGACGGCTTCGCCCGGGCGTTCCCCCGCGGCCTGCCGTGGCGGGAGGAGGGCCGGGCCCTCCACCTGCTCGTGGCGATGGCGCGCCGGATCTCCGGCGCCGTCCGGGTGGCCGGCGGCGGTGGGCTGATCCAGCCCGATCCGGACCGCGCCGTCGACGTCATCGTGCACTCCCCGTACTGGCTGGACCCCGACGTGCTGCTCGGCGTCGTCCAGCGGGCCCTGCCGACCGCCCGCCTGGACGTCGAGGGCGCCGACTGGAACGGCCCGTCGGACGACTCCTACTCCGGCACCGCGGTCGCCGACTACCTCGCCGAGAACCCGATCAGCACCCAGGAGCTCGCCGCCCTGCACCACCTCGCAGACAAGCACGACATGACGACCCTCGCCGGGGAGCACGTCATCGACGGCTTCGCGATCGCCGGTGAGCTCGGGGCCGGCGGCGGGGACGGCGCGGTCGAGGTGCTGGTCCACGTCGGCCGGGAGCGCGAGCCCGCCGTCATCGGGCACCCCTGGGCGGAGAGCCCGTTCGTGACGTACGAGGTCCGCTGGGCGTCGACCGCGTGGGAGGAGCGCGAGCGGCGCCTGCCCTCCTCCGGCTACCTGGCCTCCCGCGACCGCGTCCAGCCCGTCGTCCGGGCCGTCGCGCGCGTGATCGTGGAGGCGACCGGCGGGGTCGTCACCGACGAGGACGGCTTCTGGCTCGACCGCTACCTGCTCTGACCGGCTCCGACCTGCTCCGGGCCAGGCTCCACGCCTGCTCGGACCGACCGAACGGCTCCACCCTCGTCGCCCCTGCGCTCAAGTTGATCCGCAGTGCGCCGATGAACACCTCGTCCCTGTGCGGCGAGGAGGAAGCCACGTGGAAGCGATCGACGAGATCGTCGCCGAGTTCCTGGTTGAGAGTCACGAGAATCTCGATCAGCTGGACCGGGATCTCTTGGCGTTGGAGCAGAATCCCGGATCACGGGAACTGCTGGCCAGCGTCTTCCGGACGATTCATACCATCAAGGGCACGAGCGGCTTCCTGGCGTTCCACCAGCTGGAGAAGATCACGCACGTCGGCGAGAACCTGCTCAGCCGGCTGCGCGACGGTCGCATCGGGCTGACCGACGAGCGGGCCACCGCGCTCCTGAAGATGGTGGACGCGGTGCGTGGCCTCCTGGCCAGCATCGAGGCCACCGGGCTCGAGGGCAACGCGGACCAGTCCCACCTGATCCAGACCCTCTCCGCCCTCCTCGAGGACGGCGCGACCCCGCCGCCCGCCGCCGCGCCGCCGGCCGAGGCAGCTGCGCCCGCAGCCGCTCCGGCTGCTCCGGCCGCATCCGGCCAGCCGGGTGCCGAACCGGCGACCGAGCCGGCCGGCGAGCCGACGGCCGCGGGGGAGCCGGCCGCCGCGGCGTCCGGTGCCGCCACCAAGCGTCGGGCCACCAAGAAGGCCACCGCTCCGGCGGCGCAGGCCCAGGCGACCGACGCGTCGCCGGCCGCCGCCGGGAACGAACCCCCCGCTCCACCGGCCTCCCCGCCCCTCGGCGCGGTGCTCGTCGAAGCCGGTGCCACCACCAAGGACGCCGTGGAGATCGCGCGCATGGAACAGGACCTGGGCGATCAGCGCCCCATCGGCTCGATCCTGGTCGAGCACGGGCAGACCACGCCCGCCGCGGTCGACACCGCCCTGGAGACGCAGAGCGCGCACCGGTCCGTGGTGGACAGCTCGGTGCGGGTCGACGTCGAACTGCTGGACTCGCTGATGCGGCTGGTGGGTGAGCTGGTGCTCGCCCGCAACCAGCTCGTCAGCCGGCTCGACGACTCCACCGACACGGCCAAGGACTCCTCGCTCGCCCGCTCGGCCCAGCGCCTCAGCCTGGTGACGAGCGAGCTGCAGGAGCAGGTCATGAAGACCCGCATGCAGCCGGTCGACGCGGTCTGGAGCAAGATGCCGCGCGTCGTCCGCGACCTCGCGAAGACGTGCGGGCGCCTGGTCCGGCTCGAGATGGAGGGCCGGGAGACCGAGCTCGACCGCTCGGTGCTGGAGGCCATCAAGGACCCGCTGACCCACCTCGTCCGCAACGCGGTCGACCACGGCATCGAGGCCCCGGAGGTCCGCAAGGCCGCCGGCAAGGCCGTCGAGGGCGTCCTGAAGATGCGCGCCTACCACGAGGCCGGCCAGGTCCACCTCGAGATCATCGACGACGGTGCCGGCATCGACCCGCAGAAGATCGCCTCCAAGGCGGTCGAGCGCGGCATCGTGTCGCAGGGCCAGCTCACGACGATGACCCCGCGGGAGATCCTGCACCTGATCTTCCTGCCCGGCTTCTCGCTGGCCCCGAAGATCACCAACGTGAGCGGTCGCGGCGTCGGCATGGACGTCGTCAAGACCCGCATCGAGGCCATCGGCGGCTCGGTCGACGTGACCAGCCGGGTGGGCCGGGGCTCCACCTTCCGGCTGACCATCCCGCTGACCCTGGCGATCATCCCGGCCCTGACCATCGGCTGCGCCGGCCGGCGCTACGCCGTCCCGCAGGTCAGCGTCCTGGAGCTGGTCCGCCTCTCGGGCGAGCACGCCCGCGGCGGCATCGAGCTGATCTCCGGTGCACCGGTCTACCGGCTGCGGGACATGCTCCTGCCCCTGGTCCGGCTCGACGAGCAGCTCGGCCTGGTGCCGATGGGCTCGGCGGACGCCGACAGCGCGATCAAGGACGACGAGCGGGGCGGCTTCATCGTCGTCCTGCACGCCGAGCAGCAGCGCTTCGGCCTGGTCGTGGACGACGTCCTCGACACCCAGGAGATCGTCGTCAAGCCGCTGGGCCGCCACCTCAAGGGCATCCCGGTGTACGCCGGCGCGACGATCCTCGGTGACGGGTCCGTCGTCCTCATCCTGGACGCGGCCACCCTGGCCCGCCGGTCCAACGTGCTGGCCAACGCCCAGGGGGCGGCGACCGTGGAGAACGACAAGGACGACGAGACGGTCGACCCGGTGCTCGTCGTCGAGGTCGGCGGCGGACGGCGGGCCGCGATCCCGCTGGAGATGGTCACCCGGCTCGAGGAGATCCCGGCCGAGTCCATCGAACGGGTGGGCGGCCGCGAGGTGGTCCAGTACCGCGGGCACATCATGCCGCTCATCCGGCTGTCCAACCTGCTGGGCGCCTACGGCGACACCCCGATCGAGGGTGTCGGCATCCAGATGGTCGTCTACACCCGCGGCGAGCGCAGCGTCGGCTTCGTCGTGGAGCGCATCCTCGACATCGCCAGCGAGCGCAGCGGCACCCGCAGCGACATCGACGACCACGCCCTCATCGGCAGCATCGTCGTCGGCGAGAAGGTCGTGGAGCTGCTGGACATCCAGGCGGCGGTGCTCTCGGCCGACCCGCACTTCTACAGCGCCGGCGCCGACACCGACGCCAAGACCCCGATGGAGGCCCTCGCATGAGCCAGCTGTCCACGTTCCACGTCGGCAAGTACCTGTTCGGCGTGGACGTCTCCCTGGTGCAGGAGGTGGTCCGGCTGCAGCAGATCACGCCGGTGCCGCTCGCCGTCCCGGAGATCGCGGGCCTGATCAACCTCCGCGGCGAGGTGCTCACGGCCATCGACCTGCGGTCGCGGCTGGGGCTGCCGCCGGCCGAGGGCGGCCGGGAGCCGGTGAACGTCGTCGTCCGGGTGGACGACGAGCCGGTGAGCCTGCTGGTGGACGAGATCGGCGGGGTCCTGGAGGTCTCGCAGGTGCCCTTCGAGCAGACGCCGAGCACGGTGGACGAGCGTGTGCGGGACCTGCTCCTGGGCGCCTACACCCTGCCCGACCGCCTCCTCCTCGCGCTGAACGCCCGGCAGGTGCTGGACGTCGGCCAGGAGTCGCGAGCGGCCTGAACCTCCGTCCCCGGGGTGCGGCAGGCCCGCCCCCGGGGACGGGCGGTACCACCACCCACTCGGTCTCCCCACTGACTCCCCGGAGCTCCCCGTCCCGGAGCGGAGGATCGGATCACGATGACGACCCAGACGCCGGCCGAGGCCGGAGGCATGCGGGTGCGGGCACGTTCCCGCTCCCGCGCGCGCGCCGTCCCACGACCGTCCCGCCGCTCCGCGTCAGGCCGCCGGGGGCTCCGGGCCCCCGCGCTCCGCGTGCCCGGGCCGGGGTCCACCAGGCACCGTGGGCTGGCGGACCTCTCCGTCCGCTGGAAGATCTTCTCGGTGCTGATCCTGAGCACCCTCTCGCTGGTCGGGGTGGGGTTCACCGGGCAGTTCGGCATCCAGTCGGTCAACGACTCCGGCTCCTCGGCGCTGGTGACCGTGGCGGTGCCGGCGGTCGACCTGGGCAACACCCGTGAGAAGTTCGCCGCGGAACGGTTCCGGCTGTTCCAGACCGCGTTCCACAAGTTCCGGACCCAGAAGGACAAGGCGCTCGCCCGCCTGCAGGAGGACCAGGCCGGGGTCGACGCCGGGCTGGACGAGCTCCACAAGGCGCCCCTGTCGGCGGAACAGCGCCGCCTCCTCGACGAGGTGACGACGGACGTCGCGGCCCTGCACAAGTTGATCAACAACGATCTGGTGCCGTTGGTCGACCACGTGGCGATGGCCGACGAGGTCACCACGTTCACCCGGCGGTGGACCGCCGACGGCCAGCCGCTCTCGGACAAGGTGGAGGGCGACTTCGCCGCCCTGTCGAAGGCATACACCACCCAGATGACCACTGCCGGCCAGCAGATGAACCGCACCGGGACGACGTCCATCCTCGTCCTGTGGGCCATCGGCGGGGTCACGGCGGTGCTCGTCTTCCTCATCGGGGCGGTCATCGCGCGGATGGTGACCCACCCCCTCGCCGAGGTGCGGCGGGTGCTGGTCGCGGTGGCGCACGGCGACCTGACGCAGCACGCGTCGGTCACCTCGACGGACGAGATCGGGCTGATGGCCCAGGCGCTCGCCGAGGCGCAGGAATCCCTGCGGGCCACGATCACCACGGTCACCGGCACGTCCGAGACCCTTGCGGGCAGCGCCGGCCAGCTCAACGCCGTCAGCGTCCAGGTGGCCGCCGGCGCCGAGGAGACCACCAAGCAGGCGAGCCACGCGGCCGAGACCGCGGAGCTGGTGTCCCGCAACGTCCAGACCGTGGCCGCGGCCACGGAGGAGATGACCGGCAGCATCCGGGAGATTTCGCAGTCCTCGGCCGAGGCCGTCCGGGTGGCCGCGGCCGCCGGCGTCACCATCGCCAAGCTGGGGGTCTCCAGCGCCGAGGTGGGGGAGGTCGTCAAGGTCATCACCTCGATCGCCGAGCAGACCAACCTCCTGGCGCTCAATGCCACCATCGAGGCGGCTCGCGCCGGCGACGCCGGTCGCGGCTTCGCCGTGGTCGCGGCCGAGGTCAAGGAGCTCGCCGGGGAGACGTCGCGCGCCACCGAGGACATCTCCCGGCGCATCGAGGCCATCCAGGCCGACACCCGCGCCGCCGTCACCGCCGTCAGCCGCATCACCACGATCATCGAAGAGGTCAACAGCTACCAGACCACCATCGCCACGGCGGTGGAGGAGCAGACGGCCACGACCTCCGAGATGGCCCGCAGCGTGAGCGACGCCGCCGGCGGGGCGGCGTCCATCGCCGAGAGCATCGAGTTCGTCGCCGCCACCGCCCACGGCTCCAGCGCAGGCATGGGCGAGGCCCGGCACGCCGCCGAGGACCTGGCCCGCCTGTCGGGCGAGCTGCGCCTGCTGGTCAGCCGGTTCCGGATCTGATCGACCCGCACCCGTCACCCGCACCCGTCACACCGAACCGCCGAACACAGTCCAGATCCGGTCCGAAGCTGCCGAAGAAGAAGACAGCAGACGCCGGTACCCCCCGAACCAGCCAGTCCTGGCCACGGCCCAGATCATCAAGGAGCTCCGATGTTGGCACTCGTCGTCGACGACTCGCGGGCCATGCGGTCGATTCTCACCCGCCTGCTCAGCGGTCTGGGGTTCGACGTCGCCCAGGCGGGCGACGGCGCGGAGGCGCTGTCCGTGCTGGACGCCGGTGCCCGCCCGGACGTCATCCTCGTGGACTGGAACATGCCGGTCATGGACGGGCTCACCTTCATCAAGAGCGTCCGCGCCCGGGAGGACCTGCGCGACATCTCGCTGATGATGGTGACCACCGAGAGCGAGCAGGGCCAGATCGTCCGGGCGCTCGCCGCCGGCGCCCACGAGTACGTGATCAAGCCTTTCACCGACGAGGTCATCGCGGAGAAGCTGGCGCTGCTGGGGCTCGTGGCATGAGCACACCGCCCCCGCGGATCCGGGTACTCGTCGTCGACGACTCCTCGACCATCCGGCGCATCGTGACCGAGGCCCTGGCCGCGGACGCCCAGATCGACGTGGTGGGCGTCGCCACCGACGGCAGGTCGGCGATCGAGCAGGTCGCCACGCTCAAGCCGGACGCCGTGACGATGGACATCGAGATGCCGAACATGAACGGCATCGAAGCGGTGCGGATCATCCGCCGGACGAACTCCCGGCTGCCCATCGTGATGTTCTCCACGCTCACCGAGCGCGGCGCGTCCGCCACCCTGGACGCCCTCGCCGCCGGTGCCAGCGACTACGTGACGAAGCCGTCGAACACCGGCAGCTTCGAGCAGAGCAAGAAGAACATCCGCGACCAGCTCATCCCCAAGCTCAAGGCGCTCACCGGGACGCACCGGGCCGCCGGCGGCGCCGGCGGCGCCCCGCGCGTCGTCCCGCCGCCCCGCCCGGCCGGGGACCGGCTGCGGCCGCGTGGCGGGCCGTTCCAGGCCCTGGTCATCGGCTGCTCGACCGGCGGTCCGGACGCGCTCGCGCAGCTGCTGCCGGTGCTGCCGGCCGACCTGCCGGTGCCGGTGCTCATCGTCCAGCACATGCCGCCGCTCTTCACCCGGCTGCTCGCGCAGCGGCTCGACGGCCACTGCAAGCTGTCGGTCCACGAGGCCGCGGACGGCGACGCCGTCGTCCCCGGACGCGTGCTCATCGCACCCGGCGGCAAGCACCTGCTGGTCCGCCGCGTCGGAGCCTCGGCGCAGGTCCAGCTCACCGAGGACCCGCCGGAGAACTTCTGCCGGCCGGCGGTCGACGTGCTCTTCCGCTCGGCGTCCGCGCTCTACGGGGACCGCCTCCTGGCAGCCGTCCTGACCGGGATGGGCCGGGACGGCGAGAAGGGGGCCACCGTCATCCGGCACGGCGGCGGCGAGGTCATCGCCCAGGACGAGGCGACGTCCGTCGTCTGGGGCATGCCGGGAGCCGTCGCCATGTCGGGGCAGGCAGACAGAGTCGTTCCGTTGCCGCGGATCGGCCAGGAGATCGCCGCAGCGCTGTCGCGCGGCCCGACACCCGTGGGGGTGGGATCGTGACCCTACAGGCGACGGACTTCTCGTTCGTCACCCAGATGGTCCGCCAGCGCAGCTCCATCGACCTCCAGCCGGGCAAGGAGTATCTCGTCGAGTCTAGGCTCGCGCCGATCGCCCGGTCGATGGGGGAGAAGGACGTCGCCGGCCTGGTGGCCAGGCTCCGCAAGGGCGATCCGTTGCTGTCCGACGCCGTCGTGGACGCGCTGACGACCAACGAGACCTCCTGGTTCCGGGACAGTCACCCGTTCGACGCCTTCACCCAGCACCTGCTGCCCGACGTCGCGAAGTCGTCGTCGACGAAGCAGATCACCATCTGGTCGGCGGCGTGCTCGAGCGGTCAGGAGGCCTACTCACTGGCCATGCTGCTGCTGGACTGGTTGCCCGCGCATCCCGGCTTCACCGCTCGGATCGTGGGCACCGACATCTCGCAGAAGATGGTGGACCGGGCCCGTGCGGCCCGTTTCTCCCAGCTCGAGGTGAACCGGGGACTGAAGGCGCCCTACCTGGTCAAGTACTTCGACCAGTCCGGCCGCGACTGGGTGCTGAGGCAGCCACTGCGCGACCTGTGCCGGTTCGACCGGGGCAACCTGGCCCAGCACCCGACCGGCGTCCCGACCTGCGACATCGTGTTCCTCCGCAACGTGCTGATCTATTTCGACCTGGACACCAAGCGGACCGTGCTCTCGCACATCCGCAAGGTACTGCGGCCCGGGGGCTACCTCGTGCTCGGCGGTGCCGAATCGACCCTCAACCTTGACGACGCCTTCCAGCGCATGGAGCTGGGCCGGGCCGTCGTCTTCCGACACACGGGAGGTGCCGCGTGAGCGCGATCGACGAGTTCGAGGCCGCCCGCGAAGATCTCGAGGCCCTGCTGATCGAGGTGCTCGGCACCGTCGCCGGCGAGGAAGCGATGCCGGTCTGGGACGACGTCCTGCCGCCGGGCCCTGTGGTCTCCTCGCGCCTGGCGATCCACGACGAGGACGACGACTCCTACACCATGGTGTCGATCCGGACGAGCTCGATCGTCGCCCGGGTGCTGGCCAGCCGGATGCTCCTCACCCCGGACCCGGGGCCGGACGACCTGCTCGACGCCGTCGGCGAGCTGGGCAACATCGCCGGCGGCAACGTCAAGTCGCTGCTACGGCACTCCTGCCGGCTCTCGCTGCCGACCGCCGAGGTCACCGAGAACGACGGTGCCGCGCACGGTGACAGCGGGGTGACCGTGCGGGCCTCGGTGCTCGGCCAGGTCGTCGAACTGACGGTGGACGTGGCGGGCGACTTCAGTGCGCTCTACTGGCCGGGCTCGGCGCCGGCACCGGACGCTCTGGGGTCACGGCCGTGAAGATCCTTGTCGCGGACGACAGCCGGGCCATGCGCATGATCGTCACCCGGACGCTGCGGCAGGCCGGGTTCGCCGGCCACGACATCATCGAGGCCGAGAACGGCAAGGAGGCGCTCGAGACCGTCGTGCGCCAGAGCATCGACCTGATCCTCTCCGACTGGAACATGCCGGAGATGACCGGGATCGAGTTCCTCCGTGCCCTGCGTGCCAAGGGCGTCAAGACACCGTTCTGCTTCGTCACCTCCGAGGGTTCCGAGGAGATGCGGGAGCAGGCTCAGGCCGCGGGAGCCGTGGGGCTCATCGCCAAGCCGTTCACCCCAGAAGCATTCGTCGACATCCTCTCCCCGGTGGTGACCGCATGAACACGATGACGGAACAGACGCCGCTCCCGAGCCGGCACGCCGTCCGCACGCTGATCGAGGGTCTAGTGGGTCGGGACGTCGTCGTCCGGGACGCCGACGTCCTCGAGTCGAGGCCGTCGAACCTGGTGGCCGCCTACGTGACCGACAAGCTCCAGGTCGCGCTGGTCATCGTCGTCGACATCGAGTGCGCCGCCCGCCTGGGCGGGGCGCTGGGCATGCTGCCGCGCGGTGGCGTGGACGACGCGATCAAGGAGCTGGACCTCTCCGGGCTGCTGCGCGACAACGCCTACGAGGTGCTCAACGTCCTCTCCGCGGTCTTCAACGTCGGCGAGG
>Ga0302323_100003498_pt1 | contig 12757 bp, 7 predicted proteins | sample Fen_T0_3_FD_201950 | JGI IMG/M metagenome (GOLD analysis project Ga0302323, IMG submission 201950) | Peat permafrost microbial communities from Stordalen Mire near Abisko, Sweden - Fen_T0_3 | ecosystem: Environmental > Terrestrial > Soil > Wetlands > Permafrost | place: Sweden: Abisko... | reverse complement strand
TGCCCCCCGGTTCGTGGCGTCCGCAAGCGTCGGCGTGTGGACTTAGGCGGACGGACGAGACGCGCATCGGCCCACGGCCCAATACGCCCGCAAGCTCATGTTGCCAAGCCGCCAGCGTCTCCTCTTGCCGTTGGGCTTCCGCTTCCCGAAACACCCCGGTGGGGCTTCTGCCGTCCAACTCGGCGGCTAGAGCTTTGCGTCGATAGATGGCGCTTACCGCATCCCAAGTCGGGACCGATTGTGCTTCGAGCAGGGCAGCCGCCATGGTGCCAGAAAGCAGAGCCGTGCGGTCCCGATTGCCGAGGTCGAACGGTTCGTCCTCGACGTCGGCCAGGCCTTCGTCGTCGTCGTCGCGCAGGCCCAGCCGGAAGCGTGCCGAGCCCTGCAGCGGATCTTCGAGAAACCGTCGCAGCGATGACAGCGGGATGCTCAGCGGTCCGGACGACGGGTCGGGTCCTGGCCGGGGCAACGACGGCAGCGCCAAGATGCGGCCGAGCGCGCTGCGCGCATCGAGGGGTAGCGACGCCACACTGTCGGCCACCGGCGCGGGATCGTAGGGCCGAGGTCGTACGATTTGCCCGAGCGCACGGGCGCGATGCTCGGCCTCGGCGGCGGGAAGAACTTGCCTGCGCTCGGGGCTGTCGTCGTGCCGGCGCAGCGGCGGTCGCTGGTCCTTCGGCTTACCGAAAAGAGGGTCCAGCGCGGCTGCATCGAGGACGCCCTGGCTGAGGACCGCGCGCAGCTCCGACAGCACTGACGACGGGGGGAGTTCGTCACCGGTGACCTCGTCGCGCGCCACGTACGAGAGCACCACGTGGTCGCGCGCAGACAGCAGGGTTTCGAGGAACATGTAGAGATCCTGCTCGCGCCGGTCCACGTCGCCTGCGCGCCGGCCGCCTTGGCGTAGATCGAGCTCGCTCCGTCCCGCGGGTCGCGGAAAGGCGCCCTGGCCGAGGCCCAGCACGAACACGGCTCGGAAGGGAATCGCCCGCATGGGCACGAACGACGCGACGGTCACGCCGCTCGACAGGTAGCGACCGCGGCTCCACGGCAGCGCCGCAAGCTCCCGCTTGGCCAGCTCGGCTGCCACACGGTATGAAACCAGGCCATCGCCGAGCCCGATGTCGGTGAGGTCGTCGAGGCGCCGCAGGAACTCCCCAACCGCGGCTTGCCCGGCATCGTCGTCACCCAGCACCAGGTAGCTTTCCACCATTCCCCGCACGAACCCGAGCCACTGCGGCAGCGACCGCTCGGGCGGGCTTTCGCGTCGCCAGGCAAAGCGCGCGTCGGCCAGCAGTGACCGCGCCAGCAATCCGAACCCCAAGCGGGCGCTGTCGTCGGTGGAGATGGGAGGTCCCGGCAAATACGACTGACCACCCACGGAAAGGGGACCCACCGCATCCGCGTTCGACGCGTCTGCCAAGGCGCCCAAGGCCAGGCGCCGCAGCCCCTGATCCCAACTGAAGAGGTCGCGCGCAGGATAGTGCGGGTCGAAGTCGCCGCGATCCACACCGCGCACGATGCCGAGCTCGGCGGCCAGCTCGAACCACATCTCGGGTGTGGCATCGGGAAAGCGCGCCATCACGCAAGGATGCGTGAGCAGCGGCAGCACGTTCTTGCGTGACATGGACGAAAAGGGCAGGTCGAGCAAGAGACCTATGGCCTGCAGGGCGCGATGCCCGGCCGTGGCCGGAAGATCGGCGACGTTGTGGGGCAAGTCCGAACTCTGGCGAAACACCGCCGACAGTTGCGTGAGGTAGGGCTCCTTGCTGGCCTCGGGAACGATCACCGCCACGTCGCACAGGCGCAGCGACGGATCCTTGCGTACCAGCGACCAAATCTCCGCTGCCACCACTTCCAGCTCTCGGCGCAGCGATGGACAGGGAATCACGCGCAGGCTGTGGTCGGGTTCATGCAATGCCGGAGGAAGGTGCGGCACCGAACGGCTAATAATTTGTGACTGCAAGCGACAAAGGACGGTCGGCTCGTCCTGGAAGCGCTCGAATCGCGCGTCGACCATGGCACCTGGCAGGGCCGCCAGCAGGCGCAGGCTTTCTCGCCCTGGTCGGCCCCACAGCCGAAGGGCAAGCTGCGGGTCTTGGTTTAGCCGGAACGGATCTTCGGGTTGGTTTTCGGATTGATTTTCGGATTGACCTTCGGGCGGCGCACCGGCAGCGCGGGCAAGCTCTGCGCTGGACTCCTCGCAGGGACTGAGCGTGTAGATCAGCACCTCGGTTTCGCGGCCAAGGTCGGCGAGCATGCGATGGTACGCGGGGGCCACGTACGACAGACCAAAGACGTGAACCGCCTGCCCGGCCAGGGGCGCGGGTTTCTGCGCCAGGGCCAGCGACCAGAGTGCACCCAGTGCCTGGTACCTCCGTGCGTCCGTTGCGCCAACGCCTTCGCGCGCCAGGCGACCTGCCGGTCCGAACACTTCGAGCCAAAGCGCCCGTTGCCACACGGCGGCTGGATGGCTGGAAGCCACGGCCTTGCCTTGGGACCACGACGAAAGCAGATCCGGCCGCGCCCCGGCGTATTCCTCGAAGAGCTGCGCAAGCTGGGCGGCCAGCTGGCAGCGACGACGATCAAGCGCATCGCGATCGCCGTAGGCGGCGCCCAAATAGGTGCGCACGTCCGCCAGGTCGGGCTGTGCGAGCACGGCGTCGTCATGGAGCAGCGCGAGCAAACAGCCTTCCACGTACGCTGCATCCGCCACACGCACACCGGGGCTCGCCGCCTCCGCGATGCCAGCCAAGAACCGGCGCAGGAACATCGTCTCCAGGTTGGCCGCGATTCCGCATTGCTCGCACAACTTCAGGCGCAGGTACGTCTCCACGTTGCGGTTCGGCACAATCACGCGCACGGGGGAAAATGGCCCCTGCCGGGTGCGCTCAGCTGTCAGATTTGCGGCGAACGCATCCAGCAACACCTCGGTGCGATGGGATGTGCAGATACGGATCACGGGCGACAGAATACAGCCGGCGCTGACAAGGATTTCCGAATTCGAGGGCCGCGGGGCCACTGCCCGCCAGGATGACGACGGTGCTTCAGTACAAAAGTGTATCTTCCGATGTAGGGTCCGCCGGTTCGATGACCGATCTCGAAGCACCTCCGTCGACGCGAAAGCTGGCCGCGTACTTCATTCCCCTCGCGTTGCAGGCGGCGTCCCAGAGCCTCAGCTATCCGCTCGTCGCCATGGTTGCGTCGCACGGTCCAGGGGGCGCCTTGGCGCTGGCGGGCGTTGCGCAGTCGAACATCATCATGTTCTTGGTCGCCACCCTTGGCGCGGGCGTGGTGACGGCGGGCATGGTGTTCGGCAAGACCAAGGCCGGCTTCGCGCGCTTTCGCGCCATCAACAACCTGCTGTCGGTCGCGATGGTGGTGGTCCAGTCGCTCATGTGCGTTCCCTTCGTGGGGCGCCTGATCTTCGGCACCTTGCTGGGCCTGCCCGCTTCCATTCAAGAGCCAGCGATGCAGGCCTTTCCGCTCACCGTTCTGCTCAACGTCTTGTTCAACGCTCGCAATCCCTACCAGGTGCTGCTGTACAACAACGAGGCGCCGGGAAGGGCCAGTGCCGCAACGTTCGCGCGCATCGGCGTGACCCTGGCACTGTCTCCACTGTTTTGTTCCTGGGGCCTGGTGGGACCGCGCTGGGCTATGGTGTGCCAGACCATCCCAGTGGGCCTGGAAGTTCTGGTTTCCTGGTGGTACAGCCGTCCGTTCGCTGCGAGGTTGGCCGAGGACGTCGCGCCGCCGCCGACCGTCGGAAGCCTTTTGGCCTTCACCATGCCGCTTTCCCTTGGCGGATTCCTTATGACCTTGTCGAGCATGATCCTAGGCGCGATCATCGCCCGAAGCGGCAGCCCCGAGCACATGCTGCCTGTCTACTATCTGGCGGTCGGCATCGCGAATCCTGCGGCCTATGCCGCAAGCCGGGTACAGAACGTCATGATTTCCTTCCCGCCGCGATCCTACGATGACAACCAAGTCTTTCGTTTCTCGCTTGTGGCGGGCGCCATGCTGTCGTTCGTTCCGCTGTTGTTCGTCCTGCCGGGCGTCGCGGACTGGTATTACGTTTCGGTGCAGAAGCTGCCACCGGCCGATCTGCCGCTGGTCACCACGACGGCGCTGCTCTTGCTGGCTTTTCCGTTCACGGTCGCGCTGCGCTGCCACCGCGAGGGGCTGGCCGCCCTCGACCACCGCACGCCGACCATCTTGGCCGGTGATTTCGCGTACATCGCTTCGCTGGCCGTGTGCTCGAGCGCCTTCTTGGCGCTGCGAATCCCGGGCAATATCATCGGCCCGCTGGTGATCGCGTGCAGCAATCTCGCAAGTCTAGGCATTTTGGTGCTTTTGTTGCGGGAACGCCGAGCCGATGCCAAGTCCGCGGTGGCGCCCGTCGTTAGCCAAGAGCTCTAGCAAGACCTGTAGCAAGACCTGTAGCAAGACCTGTAGCAAGACCTGTAGCAAGACCTGTAGCAAGACCTGTAGTAAGACCCGTAGGTGCAGATACCCAAGTTTTCGGACCTGAGTTTTTTCCGGGAAAATCCGATACTAGGGCGTATGCTCTAAGCCCATTTTTCGTCGGAAGGAAAGCGCATGCAGATTGCCGAACGTTCTTTTGTCACCATCCACTACACGCTGACCGATCCTGCCGGCAAGGTGCTGGATTCGTCGGAAGGCCCTGACGGTGCCGAGCCGCTTTCCTACCTGCACGGGGACGGTATGATCGTGCCAGGACTGGAAGCGGAGCTTCTGGGTAAGTCCGAAGGCGATCACATCAAGGTGACCATCGGCCCCGAGGGTGGTTACGGTTTGCGGCAGGATAGCCTGGTGCAACAGATCTCTCGCGACGAGTTCCCCGAGGGCGAAGTCGAGATCGGCATGCACTTCCGCGCACACACGCCGCAGGGCCCTCGCATGCTGACCGTGGTAGCCACCGACGCCGATACCATTACCGTGGACGGCAACCATCCCCTGGCGGGCACGACGTTGAACTTCGACGTCAAGGTATTGTCCGTGCGCGAGCCCACCAAAGAGGACCTGCACAGCATCGGCCAGGGCGACCACGACTGCTCGTCCTGCCACGGCTGCGGCGGACACGACCACTAGGATCGGCTGCGAATCCGGATCCGTGGCCGCAGCCGGCAATGGATCCGGAACCATCTACAGCTTGGCGGGCTCGTTGCCGCTCTCGCCCGTCGTGGTGGGACGTGGTCGTGGCTTCTTTCCGGGTGTGGCCGACGGCCTCTCTGGCTGGGCTTCCAGCATCACCGACAGGTTCGAGTCGGCGTCCACGGTGGCCTCGCGTAGGGCGGGCATGTAGCCCTCCTTTTCGAATCGCAGAGGCAGACTGCCGGGCGCCGCCGCGAGCTCGATGGTTTCCGGCGTGGTCCCCAGAATCACACCGTCGGTGACGCGGACGATGCGCGCGCCCCGAGGCGTGCTGTCCAGGCGGAGCCGCACGGACGTCGGTACTTTGGGAGGCGGTGGCGGAGGAGGTGGCGCGACGAAGGTTGCCGTGGGTGGAACCACGGCTTGCGTTGGCGGCGGGCTCTTGCGCAGGAAAACCGTAGCGCCGGCCGCCACGACTACCACTGCGGCCACGCCGCCGTAGAGCAGCCATGGCTTGCGCTTGACCTCGATGGTTGTGCCGCGGCCGACGGCGCCCTGCAATCCACTCGGCGTTCGGGTGGTCGGCGGCACCGTCGAGGGTCTGCCGTCGTCAGCGTGGGTCGCGAGCGTCGCGCGAACCCCGAGCTGGTCGGTGTTGCCGAGCTTGTGCTCAGGCACCACGGTGTGGGGAAGCCCCGCCGCGCTCGCCAGCGCTGCCCGCACCTCCGCCATCGACTGGTACCGCTGCTCGGCCTTCTTGGCCAGCATGCGGATCACCGCGAGCTCGACCGCGGCGGAAATCTGCGGTGCGAACTGGCGCAGCGGCGGCGGCGCCTCGTTCAGGTGCATGTTGAGCAGCTCGCCAAATCCTTCCGAAACGAACGGCGTCCGTCCGGCCAGCATCTCGTAGATGATGATGCCCAGCGAATACACGTCGCTGCGATGGTCGACCTCTTTGGTGCCGAGGCACTGCTCGGGCGACATGTAGACGGGCGTGCCCATCAGGGTTCCGGTGCGCGTCTTCAGCGAGTCACCGGCGGTGACGTGCAGCTTGGCGATGCCGAAGTCGAGGATCTTCACGCGCTCGCGCGAGGCGTCCGATTCCTCGGGGATGACGAACAAGTTGTCGGGCTTGAGGTCGCGGTGAATGATGCCCTTGGCGTGCGCAGCACCGAGCCCTGCCGCGGTCTGCATGGCAATCTCGATAGCGCTTCGCTCGTCGAGCCGAGACAGGCGCCGGATGCGCGCCGAGAGCGCTTCGCCCTCCAGCAATTCCATGACCAAATACGAGGCGCCCCTGGCCGTGGTTCCGGAATCCAGCACCTCGATGATGTTCGGGTGGCGGATGGCGTTGGCCGCGCGGGCTTCGTTGAGGAAGCGCGTAAGCAGCTGCGGATCGTGGTCAAGCTCAGAGCGTAGGACCTTGATGGCAACCTTGCGCCCGATGCCCGGGTGCTCGGCCAGATACACCGCACCCATGCCGCCCTCGCCAAGGAGGGAGAGCGCCTGATAGTTGCCGTACCGTTCGCCGATCACGCGCCCCGTAGTGTAACGCTTTTTCGGCCGCAGGGCAGCGCGATAGCAGGGTAGGAAGTTGTTATCCCGCGGCGTGTTGTGGCTTCGCTCGGTTTGTCTGAGGCCGAAGCCGACATGTTGCACGGACCGCTCAAGCCTTGACGCATCTCCGGTTTGCGGCGACGCTACGGCCTTCACCATTGGAGAAGACTTACCGTGGCTAAACTGACTCCCCTCTCGAAGGGCCTCATCACCCTGCTCGTTCTCGGCGCGGTCGGCGCCGCTGTCTATACGAATCGCGACAAGCTGTCGAAGTTGGCGCCCGAGGCCGAGCACCAGAAGTCCGCGGTCCCGCCCAAGGCAGAGCTGCCCTCGGATCCGTCGTTGGCCGTGCCCGCCGCGGGAGCGCCCGGCTGCGCCGACAAGCCCGAGGTGCGCTTTTACCACTGGGCCTGGAACGCGCAGATGGGCCTCATCTACGCCACCGGTGGCAAGCAAGCTGCCCAGGGCAGCTTGATGTGCAAGAACGGGGTCAACCTGAAGCTGGTTCGTGAGGACAACACCGATCAGATGGGCAACCTGATGGCCAGCTTCGCCGAAGGGCTGAAGAAGGGCGAGGCGAACCCGTCGCAGGGCGCGCACTTCATCGCCATCATGGGCGACGGTTCGGCCGCCTTCCTCAAGGGGCTCAACGATCGCTTGCGCAAGATCGGCCCCGACTACGTCGCGCAAGTGGTGGGCTCGGCCGGCTACAGCCGCGGCGAGGACAAATTCATGGGACCGGCAGTGTGGAAGCAAAACCCGCAAGCCGCGCGCGGCGGGTTGGTGGCCGGCGTGCTTCGCGACGGCGACTGGAACATCGCCCTCAAATGGCTGGGTGACAACGGCATTCCCAACAACCCCGACGAGACCACGTACGATCCCGACGCCCTCAACTGGGTCAACGCCTCGGATTATATCGAGGCCTCCCAGAAGTACGTCAGCGACTTCTGCACCGAGCTCAAGAACATCAAAACCGGCAAGAAGGAAAAACACTGCGTAAACGGTGTGGTCACCTGGACCCCGGGCGATGTGACTGCGGCCGAGAAGAAGGGTGGCCTCGTCTCCATCGTGTCCACCAAGGAATACCGGTCGCAGATGCCGAACGTCATCATCGGCAACAAGAAGTGGATGGCCGATAACCGCAAGCTGGTCACCGGCATGCTGGAGGCCGTGTTCGACGCGGGCGATGCCCTGAAGAGTGACGAGGAGGCCCTGCGCCGGGCGGCCGCCTTGTCGGCGCTCGTGTACAACGAGAAAGACGGCCCCTACTGGTACAAGTACTTCCGGGTGGTGACCCAGGCCGATAAGCAGGGCATCCAGGTCGAGCTGGGCGGCTCCGCGGTGAACAACCTGGCCGACAATCTCCAGCTGTTCGGTATGGTGCCGGGCTCGACCAACATCTTCGCCGCCACGTACACAGTGTTCGCCGAGATCGTGAAGTCCCAGTACCCCAAGCTCGTGCCCAGCTACTATCCGGTGGCCGACATCCTCGACACGAGTTACGTCAAGGCGGTTTCGGAAGGTTCGAAGAAGACCACCCAGGCGGATCTGCCCACCTTCACCGGCGAGCGGGTCAAGCAGGTGGTCAGCCGCCGCTCGTGGGATATCAAGTTCGCCACCGGCAGCAACAAGTTCCTGGCCGAGGCGCAGGCGCAGTTGCGCTCCATGTTCAAAGATCTGGTGGTGGCCGGCGGAACAGTGGTCGAGGTGCATGGCCACACCGACAACGTGGGCTCAGTGGAAAAGAATCAGCAACTCTCCGAGTCGCGCGCATTCGCGGTCAAGAAGTGGCTCGAGGAGCAATCCTCGACGAACTTCCCCGAGGGGCGCGTGAAGGTCTTCGCCCACGGTGCCACCGAGCCGCGCGAAGCCAACGACAGCGCCGAGGGCCGCGCCAAGAACCGTCGGGTCGAGCTCGTCCTCGGCTTGGCCCAGTAGCGGAGCGCCATGGCCGAGGCCGCCAACAAAGCACCCGGCCGTTCCGAAGGGCAACCGGTAAAAGGGCGGGCGGCGCTTTGGCGGCGCGTGTTGCTTCCCAACCAGCTCCTGGAACGGCCGTTCCTGCTCATGGTGACAGCCTTCTGGCTGGCCATAGCCCTGGTAATCTGGACGGCCTCGCCATGGGCTAGCCTGCCGGGCCCGGGCGAGGTGCTGCACGCCTTCGGCACGTTGTGGTGGCAGCAGGGCATGGGCCCCGAGCTGTTCGCGACGCTCAAGCTGATCTTCCACGCCACCGTCCTGACAGTGCTCATCTCGATGGTCCTGTCCTACGCCAGCATCGTCGCGTTCTGGCGGCCGATGGTCGAGGCGGTCAGCAAGCTGCGTTTCCTTGGGCTTACCGGACTGGTGTTCCCCTTCACCTTGCTGGCCGGCGGCGGCTATTCACTGAAGGTGTGGCTGCTGACCTTCGGCATGTCGACCTTCTTCGTGACCGCCATGGCGCAGGCGGTGCTGGAAATTCCGCGCGAACAGTTCGACTACATGCGGGTCCTGGGCGCGAGCGAGCTGCGCATCTTCTGGGAGGTCGTGGTGCGCGGGACCTTGGACAAGGCGCTCGATACGCTTCGCCAGAACCTGGCCATGGGTTGGGCGATGATCACCATGGTCGAGGGCATCTCGCGCGCCGAGGGCGGCGTGGGCGCGCTCATCCTGAACCAGAACAAGCACTTCCACCTGGCGGAGGTCTACGCGCTGCTGATCGCCATCCTCGGGGTCGGGCTGCTGCTCGATTACCTGATGGCCGTGGTGGTGCGAGTCGTCTGCCCACACGTTTTTCTCCAAAGGGTCAAGCGCTGATGGCTGCAGGCGACGTTCTGCTTTCGGTTCACGACGTCTGGCAAAAGCTGGGCGACGCTCAGATTCTGCAGGGGCTCGACTTCGAGGTGAAGGATCGGGTGCGCCCGGGCGTGGTGACCGGCCAGGTGGTTGGCCTTCTGGGTCCGTCGGGCGTGGGCAAGACCAGGCTCCTCCGCCTTATCGCCGGCCTCGATCAACCCGACCGCGGCAGCGTGACCGGCCCCGACGGCGTGGCGCTGCCGGTGGGCAGGGTGGGATTCGTGTTCCAAAGTTATCCCCTGCTCGCCCACCGGACCGTGCTTGATAATCTGTGCGTTGCGGGCGAGGCCAACGGGCTGTCCAGCAGCGAATCGCGCAGCAAGGCCCTGGCGCTGCTCGACAGGTTCCGCCTGTCCGAGCGCGCCCGCTATTTTCCGGCGCAACTTTCGGGCGGGCAACGGCAGCGAGTGGCCATCGCGCAACAGCTGGTCAAGCAGAAGACCTTCCTGCTGATGGACGAGCCATTTTCCGGGCTCGATCCGGCGGCCCTCGAGGACGTCACCAAGCTCATTATCGAGGTCGCCAACATGGACGAGCTCAACACTGTGGTCCTGGTGACCCACGACATCCGCTCGGCCCTGCTCATCAGCGACACGCTGCTGATGCTCGGTCGTGATCGCGACGACAAGGGAAGGGTCATCAGCGGCGCCCACATCCAGAAGATCTACGACCTCGTGCAGATGGGGCTCGCCTGGCGTCCAGATCTGGAGATGGCTCCCGACTTCCCCGCCATCGAGCGCCAGGTGAAGCAAATTTTCAAAGTGCTGTGATTGGCCGTCGGCGGGTGAAGTGGGCCACGACCGCCATGGCGGAAGCCTGAATTCGGGTCTGGCATATCGGATTTGGGCGAAAACGTGAATCGTTGGCGCCGCGTCGGACTCCAAAATACGGCAGACCTCGACCGACGTTGGGGTTTGGAAATTCCCTCAGCGATTTGGAGAATAATGACAATGCGCCTTCATCCGATCGTCGCCCTTGGTGTCTTCTCGCTGGCGGCCTGCGGCTCGTCTACGAATTCAGGCCCCGCCGGTAAGGGCGGCGCCACCGGCGCCGTCAGCCAGGGCGGCTCAGCTGGCCAGGGCAGCTCTGCTGGCCGGGACGGCTCGACCGGCATTCTCGGAAACCTGGGTGGCGCTGTCGGCACGGGCGGTGCGGTTGCCACCGGAGGCGTCGGCGCTGTCGGCACGGGCGGCGCTGTCATTGCGGATGGCGGTCTCGGATCCAAGGACGGAGCTGCGGACTCGACAAGTGGAGCCGCGGGCTCAACCGGCGGAGCCGCGGGCTCGATCGGCGGAGCATCGGGCTCCCCGGCGGGTGGATCCAGCGGAACCGGTGGGGCCCGCAATCAGAGCTGCAGTTGGCTGGCGGACTGCCTTGCCGCGGCCAGCTGCTCGGATGAGGCCTGCGTGGCAGCCTGCGCGCTCCAAGCCAGCAACACCGCCATCAGCCAGTACACCGCCCTCATCGACTGTGTCGCTGCGAACCCGCAGTGCACAACGAGCGACTGCCTGGCCGTGGCCTGCGCCAGCGAAATCACCGCGTGTATGGACTCGTCCGTGGTGCCTATCGATGGCGGCGCGCCAGGTCCGGCGGACGCCGGGATCACGACAGGCGACGCTGGCAGTGCCGGGACGAAGGATAGCGCGAGCGATGGCCTGACCCGGGATAGCCCCATTGCCCCCGACGTGAGCCCATCCGGCGACGCCGACGCCGTCGGTCCTGGCCCAGGCCAGGGCTACACGACCTCGGGAAGCTGCGACATCGTGACCAAGATTCCCGGCATCGTGGACTCACACACCTGCTGGGACTACACCCTGGCAGTGACGACCAACCACAACGACGGGACCGAGCACTACGTGGCGTATACGCCCGACGACGTCGCGGGGACCCAGTCGGCCTGCACCTCCCAAAGCTACAGTGCCCGCCAGCCCGGACCCTGGGATTCGCCGTCGCTCTCGGCGTCCAATTTGAGTCACAAGAAGCAGGCCTGCGACCTCTCGGGCACAAGCTATGGCACCACCGCGACGTGGACCGAGGGCGGCGTCTGCACCATCGCTGGTTCCCTGGGCCACTGTACAGACGCGGTGACGAACGCCTGGGATCCGACGACCCTGGTGCTCTCGAGCTCGCTGGTCGGCGTCTGGTCGGTTCCGTAGCCCAGGCCGAAGCAAGCGCGCCGGCGCGGGCCGCGGATATCTGCTCGATCCGCCGCTTTCAAGTTGGCTGAGTCAGCAGCCGATACCTAACCGTCCAAGGATCGGCGAGGGTGACACGTGGGGACTAGTTTCCTCCATGTTCTCTCCATTCAGAACCGACGAGCCGCTTTCGACGCGGCTGCACAGAATGCTGCTGAAACCAGTGTCCTGATTTCATCGGCGATAACTTTTTCCATGAGCCAGGGTGCCCAGGAGATCGGCCCGCTCGTCGAATCGCTGAAAGGCATTCGTACCCTCAAGCAGATCGCCTGACACCCGCCAATGCGGTTCGCGCGCGTGCCGAAGACAGCCTCGACGCCTCCGAGAAGGCGGTGTTCGCCTCTCGCCAGCCGGCATCTGGTCACGAAGTTTTCGAGGGCGAACCGGTGATCAGGGCCGTCCGCCCCCTGCTTTCCGGAGAGAGCTGCCAGGGGTGCCATGAATCAAGGAAGGGAGCGCCCCTCGGCATCTTGAGCGTCCGCTACTCGCTGGCCGCAACAGCCGCGGCCGCGGCGCAACAGCGTACGATTTCGGTAGTCGCAGCCGTGGCGACCATCCTCGTCATCTTCGTGCTCATCTGGGTGATGATAGACCGCAAGGTGATCCGGGGCCTCTTGCGTCTGGACCGAGTCATTCTCTTGGTCGCCGAGGGCGATCTGCGCGCCGAGACCCAGATCGAAGGGAACGATGAGTTGGGCAGATTGGCCAACTCGTTCACCAGAATGCGTGAAAACACCCGGACGTTGGTGGGCGAAATCTCCGGGAAGACGACCGCGCTGAACAAGAGCGCGCAAGGCTCCGCCGAGATCTCTGGACACCTCAGCGATAGCGCGAGCCGAATGAAGGAGAATTCCAATGCTGTCGCACGCGCGGCCGAGGCGCTGAGCGTGGGGACGACTTCCGTGGCGTCGAACATGGCCGCGGCAACTGAGGAGCTTTCGTCGGTTGCAGCGGCCACTGAGCAAATGAGCGCGACGGTGGGTGAGATTGCCGCGAATACGGAAAGGGCCCGCAGCATTAGCGGCTCGGCCACGGAGCAGAGCGACCAACTTGCT
>Ga0302323_100003497_pt1 | contig 12757 bp, 9 predicted proteins | sample Fen_T0_3_FD_201950 | JGI IMG/M metagenome (GOLD analysis project Ga0302323, IMG submission 201950) | Peat permafrost microbial communities from Stordalen Mire near Abisko, Sweden - Fen_T0_3 | ecosystem: Environmental > Terrestrial > Soil > Wetlands > Permafrost | place: Sweden: Abisko... | reverse complement strand
CAGCGATGCCGCCACCGCGATACAGGCCAGCACGCCCAATCGAGCGCGCCTGCTACGGTCCTTCGTCATCCGTTCCTCCACAACCTTCCAATGCCGCGACCGGCATTCCACCGGAGAGTGAACAGCTAAATCCTGCCAGAAATCGATGCCGTAGATGTTCTGCCGACGAAGCCCGGGGTTCAGGACGGACGAGCCGCCGGAATGTCAACGCGATCAACCTTCATGTACGGCCGCAGAGCTTCAGGCACGATCAGGCTGCCGTCTGCCTGCTGGTAGGTTTCGAGAATAGCGGCCACGGTGCGGGCCAGCGCCAGTCCCGAGCCGTTGAGCGTGTGGACGAGCTCCGGTTTGGCACCCGGCTCGGGCCGGTAGCGGATGGCCATCCGCCGGGCCTGGTAGTCGCGGAAGTTCGAGCACGAGCTGACCTCGAGCCAGCGCTCGACCCCGGGCGCCCAGACTTCCAGGTCGTACTTCTTGGCCTGGACGAAGCCCATGTCCTTGGTCGCCATGAGCAGGACCCGGTAAGCCAGGCCCAGCCGCTGGAGGATTACCTCCGCGCGCTCGGTCAGCCACTCGAGCGCTTCGGTGGAGGCCTCCGGCTTTTCGAAGAAGACCATCTCGACCTTGTCGAACTGGTGGACGCGCAGGATTCCGCGCGTGTCCTTGCCGGCGGCGCCCGCCTCCCGGCGGAAGCACGGAGAGTACGCGGCGTATCGGACCGGAAGTTCGGATGCCTCGAAGATCTCGTCGCGATGGAGGTTCGTGACCGGAACCTCGGCCGTTGGGACCAGGTACAGCTCGTCGCGAGTGGCGATGTACATCAGGTCTTCCTTGTCCGGGATCTGGCCGGTGCCGCGCGCCGACGCCGCGTTCACCATCGCCGGGGGCCAGACTTCGGTCATGCCGTGCTCGCCCGTGTGGATATCGAGCATGAAGTCGATGAGGGCGCGCTGGAGGCGGGAGCCCTGGCCGGTGTAGACGGGGAAACCCGAGCCGGTGATCTTCGCGCCGCGCTCCAGGTCGAACATCTTGAGATCGGCGGCGACCTCCCAATGCGGTCGGCGGCTCCACGCACCGCCGTCGCCGGTGACTTCGCGGGCGAGGATCTCGCCCCAGGTCCGGACGATCCGGTTGGCCGACTCATCGCCGACGGGCACATCCGCATCGGCCGGATTGGGTATGCGGAGCATCAGCTCTTCGAGCTCGACCTCGGCGACGGCAAGTTCCGCGTCCACCGCCTCGATCTTCGTGCCCGCGTCCGTGGACGCCTTGCGGAGCGCCGCAACCTCGGGCCCATTCGGCGCGGCCCCGGCCCGGATCGCCTCCCCGATCTCCTTGGAGGCGGCGTTGCGCTCGGCTTTGAGCGTGTCCGACTCGCCGAGCAAGCGGCGGCGCTTACCCTCGAGGGCGAGGGCTGCGTCGACGATCGATGGGTCCTCGCCCTTGTCGATGGCGCCTTGCCGGATGCGATCCGGCTCCTCGCGCAGCCTTGCCAGCCCGATGCTCATGCGTTGCTCACTCCTGATGCTCTTCGCGCCGTAGGGCTCGTCCGTCAGCGGGAAGTGTAGCCCGGCCGCGATCCCGGGCCACCTGCAGGCTGATCCGACGTCTCCGCCGCCCACCGGAGGGCGTCGGCCGGTGGAGCGAGGGCCTCGTCGGGCGGCACGTCGGCGCGGCGCGAGGTCACTGCGTTACGCCGGCGCGACTACCGCCGCCGCACGCAACCGTTCCACGACGAAGTCCGGCTCGAGGCTGGCCAGCAGCCAGCCGGCGCGCGGTCCGTTGCTCCGGCCCAGGAAGGCCGCGTACAGCGCCCCGAAGGCCCGACCCGAGGCCAGCCCCGTCTCCGAGGCCACACGGAATATCAGGTTCTGCCAGGCGTCGCCCGACCCGGGCTTCTCCGGCCCGGCGGCATCGGCCAGCGCGGCCAGGTAGCTCTTCTGGGCGTCGTCGAGGCCGGCGACCTCCGCCGGCACGGCATCGTGCTGGATAACCAGCCGCGCCCGCTCCGGTGCATATGACTCCAACCAGCCGCGCGCGGCAGCGATCCGTTCCGTTAGGACCGCGGCCTCCAGATCGGAGAGCGGCGAACCCTTCTCGGCGGCCATGCGCTCGGCGATGTTCACGCCCGGAATCTGCAGCAGTAACGCCAGGTGGCCAAAGGCTGGCCGGAACGCGGCCGCGGCCGCGGCCACATCGGGATCTGGCCCGAGCAGTGAGTACTCGAAGACCCGCTCGTAGTCGGAGGGAAGCTCGCCCTTGACCTCGCGACCGGCCGTGGCGCTGGCGATCCTGTCGAACTCGTCGAACAGGCGCGGGATGGTGTCGCCCTCGGGATCGAAGTCGATGACCTGGTTGGGCCGCGGGCGCAGGAACATGAACCGGAGCTGTTCGGGCGGCAGAACCTCGGCGATGGTGTGGGCCGCGGCTCCCTGCCCCTTGGAGGTCGACATCTTCTTGCCGCCGATGTTGAGGAACTCATAGGTCACGTTGCGCGGCGGCTCGACCTCGAAGACCTCGCGGCTGATCGCATCGGAGCGATCGCGCGAGCCGCCGGCCGTGGCCAGGTCTTTGCCGCAGCCTTCGATCGTGACCCCCAGCAAGCCCCACTTGGCGGCCCATTCCAGATTCCAGGGCAGCTTGGCATTGCCGCCGAGTGGCGAGACTCGACCTTCATGGCCGCAGCCCTTGGCCCAGGCGACCATGTCCGGCTTGCACTGGTAGGCGACCGTGGACCCATCCCAGTCGGTGGCGTAAGTGGTCCCGATCTTGCCGCATTGCTCGCAGATGACCTGGATCGGCAGCCAGATGCTGGGCCGGTCGACATGGCTGACGCGCATGTAGATCTCGCGAACACGATCCGCTCGATCGAGGGCGAGCTTGACGTACTTGTCCATCTGCCCGGCCGCGTAGAGCTCGCTGACCCAGTAGAACTCGGGCTTGATGCCGAGCGGTTCGAATGTGCGGAAGAAGATCTCGCCCACGAAATGGCGGGCGTAGTTGGCCGCGGTGCTGCCCTCGGGAGCGGGCACGCGCGAGAGCGGCGCCCCCATGTAGCGCTCGACCGCGTCCGGCGTCAGCTTCGCCTGCGAGTCCATGGCGTCCATGTCGTCAACGCCGTAGAGGAACTTACTGGGATGGCCGGCCTTCTGGACTGCCCGCTGGATGGCGTCGTGGAGGACGACGCCTCGCAAGGATCCGACGTGGACCGTGCCCGACGGGGACTTGGAGTCGTTGACGATCTGCGGTCCGCTGACGGACGCCGCAAGTTCGTCGGCCCAATACACGTCGGCCTGCTAGCTGATGTCGAGGATCTTGTACGAGAAATCGCCGGCCGGGACGTGGACGACGACGGCATCACCCTTGCGCTTGCCCAGAAGGGCGCGGCCGACGGGCGACTCGTTGGATATCTTGCCGGTTCCGGGGCTGGCCTCAGTGGAGCCGACGATGGTGAAGACTTCCTTGCCGTCGCTGCCGTCAACCTTGACGGTGCTGCCGATCTGGACGTGATCGGTGCCGTGCGTCTCGTCGATGATCGTGGCGTTTTTGACCAGGGCCTCGAGACGCTGGATCTGCCCCTCGACGAAAGCCTGTTCGTTCTTGGCGTCTTCGTATTCGGCGTTCTCGGCGAGGTCGCCATGCTCCTTGGCATCGTGGATTCGCTGAGCGATCTCCTGACGCCGAACGCTGACGAGTTCCTCGAGGTCGGCCCGAAGCTTGACCAGGCCTTCTTCCGAGACGTACTGAGTTTTGTTGTTCACCGCGGAAGGCTCCCGTTTTCGTTCGTCCGACGCTCGCCGGCGAAACTCCGGCGCCTCGCGGCCCGGGATATGGAAAAGAACTCCAGGCGCACCGTTCGTCGGTGCCCTGAAGTTCGACCGGCGCGTATGCTAGCCGCCGCCCTTGCCCATGTCAAAGCCCAAACGGCCGCTTCCTGTGGATTGAGGCCTGTGCGGCCGTCAGCGGCCGGCTCGCGACGCGATTCGAGCGCCTACGCCGTTCGAATGGGCCGACCACCCCTCTTTGCACCAGGACGGAGGTCCCCGGTGGGGAGGGACGAACGAGGGCTGGATAACTGAAGCGAGTCTGATCAATATTCGGACTACCACAGCTTGATAGCGGCCCCGCCTTCCGGAACTCCTCCCTCCTCCTCCCCGGAAGACGGGGCCGCTCCGCGAATCGGAGTCGGTCAGCGGCCCAGCGCTGAGAGCCGGCCGCGGATGCGCTGCATGGACATCCTGTCGGCAAAGGCCACGAACACCGTGTCGTCGCCGGCGATGCTGCCTACCACCTCCGGCCAGCGGGTCCGGTCCAGGGCCGCAGCTATGGCATGCGCGGATCCCGGCAGGGTCTTGAGCACAAGCATCAGCCCGGCCTCGCGGACCTCCACGGGGAGATCGTGCAAGAGCGCCCGCAGCCGCTCCTCGCCGGTGCTTTCGGCTTCGGTGACGCGAGCCGGGACCACGTACGTTTGAACGCCGCCCTGGCTCGCCTTGATCAGCCCAAGCTCGGCAACGTCGCGGCTGATTGTCGCTTGAGTGGCCCGGAAGCCACGTTCGCGCAGGGCGCCCGCCAGTTCCTGCTGCGTCCGAATCGGGCGCTGCCCGAGCAGGTCGCGGATCTCCCGCTGTCGGAGTTGCTTGATGACTTCCATCGGTGGCGGCGGGCCGCTGTCAGGCGCCGTGGGGCGAGAGGAGGATTAGGAAGACGGCGATCGCGGCGAGGACGCGATAGACCACGAACGCAGTGACCGGTTGCCGGCGCAGGAAGGCGAGCATGAAGCGGATAGCCAGGAAGCCCGACACGAGTGCCGTCAGGAAGCCGATCACGATGACGTTCATCTCGGGGCTGGGACCGGCCTCGTGAGTCAGGAACTTGCGGGCCTCCCAAACGCCCGCACCGCCGATCACCGGGGTGGCCATGAGGAAGCTGAAGCGGGCGGCGGATTCGCGGGTCAGGCCCAGGAACAGCCCGGCGGAGATACTCACGCCGGACCGGCTGATCCCGGGCACGAGGGCGACCACCTGAGCGACGCCGATGATCAGCGACTCGCGGAACGTGAGCGAGTCCATGTCGCGCTCTTTGGAGCCCCACCGGTCGGCCAGCCACAGGATCGCGGCACCGACGCACAACATGAGTGCGATGCGGGCCGGTTCACGCACCAGGTCCTCTAGCTTCGATTCGAAGATCGGCCCGACGAGAACCGCCGGAATGGTGGCGACCACGAGCATGAACGCCATCTTGCGATTCGGGTCGTTCTTGAACGAGCGGTCGCGAATTGCGGCGAAGCCTGCCGGAATGAGCGTCATCCAGTCGCGCCAGAAGTAGGCGAGCAGGGCCAGGAGCGTGCCCATGTGGAGAATGACCGTAAACGCTACCGAGCTGATGAACGGGTCTTTCCACCCAAACAGCCACGGAACCAGGACCAGGTGGCCGGAGCTCGAGACGGGTATGAACTCGGTCAGACCCTGAACGAGCCCCATGATCAGCGCCTGGATGGACAGGTCCATAGCGTCTCCTTGGTGCGAGTGTGGTTCAGGGCCGTAGATATGCGCGAGCCGGCGATCCTGCGACCGCCGGCTCGACGCTGAGTGACAGAACTAGCGGATGAAGAGCGGGGCCATCACCAGGGTGATGGTGGCCAGCAGCTTCACGAGAACGTGGAGAGACGGGCCGGCGGTGTCCTTGAAGGGATCGCCGACGGTGTCACCGACCACGGCGGCCTGGTGCGCGAAGGACTTCTTGCCTAGGACTTCGCCATTCTCGTCGAGGAGGTGACCCGACTCGACGTACTTCTTGGCGTTGTCCCACGCGCCGCCACTGTTGTTGAGGACAGTAGCGAGAAGGACGCCGGCAATCGTGCCGACCATCAGCATGCCTGCAACGGCTTCGTAGCCGAGGAGGACGCCGACGGCGATCGGGGTGGCCACGGCAACGATGCCCGGGAGCATCATTTCCTTGAGGGCTGCGCGGGTCGTGATGTCAACGACTCGGGCGTAGTCCGGGCGGCCTGTGTAATCCATGATCCCCGGGATCTCGCGGAACTGGCGACGGACTTCGACGATGATCGCCTGAGCCGTGGTGCCGACTGCGCGGATGGCCAGAGAGCTGAAGAAGTAGACAAGCATCGCCGCAATCAGCGCTGCGACGAAGACGTTCACATTGGCCAGGTTGACCGAGGTCATCAGGCCCTGTGCGGCCGTACGAGTGCCGTCGGCAATCTGTCGGGCCAGGATGAGGTTGACCTTGTCGATGTAGGCAGAGAACAGAAGGAAGGCGGCCAGGGAGGCAGACGCAATCGCGTAGCCCTTGGTGAGCGCCTTGGTCGTGTTACCGACAGCGTCGAGGCGGTCGGTGATGTCGCGGGCGCCTGCCTCGGCACGGCTGAACTCGGCGATACCACCGGCGTTATCGGTGATGGGGCCGAAGGTGTCCATCGCGAGGACGTAGGCAGTGGTCATGAGCATGCCCATGGTGGCGACGGCGGTGCCGAAGATGCCACCGATGTCCTTGCCCGCGGCGTCGTGCAGGCCGGCCTGCGACCCAAGCCAGTTGCTGGCCAGGAGCGCGGCACCGATCGTGAGCGCGGTAACCGCAGTCGTTTCGAAACCAACGGCAATGCCGGAAATGATGTTCGTCCCCGGGCCGGTCTTGGAGGCCTCGGCGATCTCCCGAACAGGTCGGAAGCTGCCGGCGGTGTAGTACTGGGTGATGTAAACGAAGGCGATGCTCGTCGCAAGGCCGACGATGCCGCAACCGAAGAAGTAGACCCAGGTCGCGATGCCGTTGCTGCCCGTCTGTGTACCGGTGTTCATCATCACGTTGGTGACGAGAGCAAGGGCAGCTGCGCTGAGGATCGTGGTGACCCAATAGCCGCGGTTCAGGATGTTCATCGGATTCTCGTCTTCCTTGCCGCGGATGAAGAACATCGCGACGATGGTGGAGACGAGACCGAAGGCTCGAATGACGAGCGGGAAGAAGATCCAGGCAGTGGGGTTGGCCCAGTGGGCGTTCACGGCCAGGGTGTACACCGCGACGCCTAGGATCATGGCGCCGATGTTCTCGGCGGCGGTGGACTCGAAGAGGTCCGCGCCACGGCCGGCGCAGTCGCCGACGTTGTCACCGACGAGGTCCGCGATGACGCCCGCGTTGCGCGGGTCGTCCTCCGGGATGCCGGCCTCGACCTTACCGACGAGGTCCGAGCCCACGTCCGCGGCCTTGGTGTAGATACCACCGCCGAGCTGGGCGAAGAGGGCCACAAAGCTGGCGCCGAAGCCGTAGCCGACGATCAGGAACGGGGCGTCCTTGGTCGAGTCGCCGCCGGACAGACCGCCGTTGATGGCGAAGATGGTCCAGACGCCGAGGAGCGAAAGGGCGACGACGAGGAAGCCGGAGACTGCGCCACCGCGCATTGCAACCTGGACGGCCTCGACGAGGCTGCGCCGAGCGGCTGAGGCGACGCGAACGTTCGCCTTGACGCTGACGAGCATGCCGATGATTCCGCAGGCCATCGAGCAGGCGGCGCCGATGAGGAAGGCTCCGGCCGTGCGAATGCCGATGTCCATCCCGACGTGCGATGTATCCGCAACCTTCGCGGTCTCCAGCAGCGAGATGATGCCGAAGATCACGACCGTGCCGACAAGCGCGAGGCCGCCGATGGTCAGGTACTGGCGCTTGATGAACGCAACCGCGCCCTCGTTGATGGTCGCCGAGACTTCCATCATTTCCTTGGTCCCGGTGTCGCGGGACAGGACGTCACGGGCGAGGAAGATCGCGAACCCTACCGCGAGAAGGCCCGCGATGGGAATGAACGCTTGGAGAATTGTCGGGTCCATGGGGTGCGAGCGGCTCCTTCTCTTAGCGGTCGCGGGCGGAGCGCGGGACGGCGCGCCTCCGGCATGAGGGCCTTGATCGGCGATTGTGCGCATAGAGGCCCGGCGGAGTGTATCAACGGCCCAAAGGGCGGGTCAAACTGCGAAATGTCCCATGAATATGCAATCGTGCGGCCCGAACCGGGTCTTTCGGCCCGGTCCTTTTGTCCGGTGGCGAGTGCAAGCAGTGGTCAGGGGACCCAATGCGGGCGCGAACCGTCGGTGGCGAGCACCGTAAGGCCGGTCCCGTCGACGTTGATCTTCCAGATGCCGGCCGAAATGAGCGGCGAATTTGCCGCGACCCTCGCGACGACCACCTGGCCGCCATCCGGGGAGAACGAAGGCGACGCCTCGCTGTAGTCGGGATCTGTCATTAGCAACCTGGACGAGGCCTGGCCCAGAACCTCATATGAGACGTGATAGGCGCCGTCGTTGCCGTTGACGACCACAGCCAGGCCGGTACCGGAGCCGGCGACGTCGCTGCGGGCTGCGCCGCAGCTGGTCAAGGACCCATCCAGCTCCACTCGCCAGCAGCTCCACGTAGCCGCCCGGTCCATCGACGCGGCGAGGTAGAACGCGGAATCGGCCTGCGACCAGACGGGCCTCGAGTCTCCTTGAATGCTCAGCCGGATTGCCTTGGATGGGTCGGCGATATCGACCAGCTCAACGAGGTCATCGGCGCCGCGGACCACGAGCATCTTCTTGCCGTCCGAGCTGTATGCCGCTCGCGGCATCCAGGCGGTCATGCCGACCGCGCCGGTCAGGCCGTCGGGGTTGAGCTGCGCACTACCCGGCCCCGGCGCGCCGTCGAGAGCAACCTGGCGGACATCGGTGCCCGTCACGAGCGGATACCGCCAGTAGCCCTTGTCTGCGCCACTCGTGTCGCGCCGACCCACGATCACGCCCGTTCCGTCCTGGGTGATGGTCGGCGCGTACTCGAACGAGCCGCTCGGCGTCAACGTATTGAGGGCGGACCCCGTGATCGACATGGTCTTGACGCTTCCACCGGCTCCGTAGGCGAGGGTCGTGCCGTCGCCGCTGATGTCGTAACCGCTCACGGGGACGAGCTCCCAGGTCAATTCGCGCTGGTTCGAACCATCGGGGTTCATGAGCCAGACGTTGTCCACGCCGCTGCGGTGCGAAATGAACGCGATCTGATTCAGGGCGTTCGCGGCCGGCTCTCCGGTGATGAACCGCCACGTCTTGCCCTCCTCGACCTGCCCGTCGGTGGTCTTGACTGTGGCTTCGAGGGTGACCGTGTAGGTCGTGTCGGGAGCGAGCGCCGCGTCCGGCGTGAATACGAGGACCTGCGGACCCGAGCCGGGCGCCGGCGTTGCAGCCGCGGAGCTCGAGGGGCTGTCGTCGGACAGGCTCACGGCGTTGATCGAGCCGGACACGGAAGGAGAGAGCTTGATCGCCCCGGTGATCGACGAGGGTTCGATCGGGCGGTCGAAGGTGACGGCGATCTGGCTGTGGACGCTGACGCCGTCGACATTCGGGGCCGGCACAGACGAGGTGACGCGAAGGCCGATCCCGACCGTGCGGAAGCTGGTCGTATAGGCCGCCAGCTTCGTGCCATCTTTGTCGACCGCGGGGTCGCCGATGGTGACCGTGTAGGTGGTGCCGTAGATCATGGGCCGCGTCGGTACAAGAATCAGAACCGGGCCGTTCCACGAAGCCTGATAGGTGATGTCCGGCTTCAGGGTCACGCCGGCTATCACCTTCTGAGTGTCCATGAGGCGGTCGAAGGTGATCTTGATCGAGGCGTCTACCGGCACGGCCGTGGTGTCGGGCGCCGGATCAGCGGCGACGACGACGGGCGACCCTTCGGTCGTGAACTCGACGTCCTGGCTGCCGGATTGGACGTTGCCGGCGATGTCAAGGACACCGGGCCCGAGGTGGACGTGGAACTTGGCGGCAAGGGGCAGCCTGGCCGACGGCGTGAAGATGAGCGTCAGACCCTGCCAGTGGAACGCGCCTGCGACCTTGGACGTCCCCGGCAGCTGAGTCATCGCGAAGGCGGCCTCGGCCGAATCGTGCCGGACCTCCTCGCTGAAAGTGATGTCGATCGACGTCAGCGTCGTCGCCCGGCCGTGGCTATCGAGGCTGCTGACCGTGAGGGAAACGGTCGGCGGAAGGCGGTCGATCATGATCGCGTTGTAGAGAATCGCCGACAGCACTGCCAGCGCCACCAGGCTCGAGAGCAGGCGAATGAAGCGGCCGCTCTGCAGCCAACGGAGTCGCTTGGGTAGTTCCACGGGGCAGGACGATAGCACAGCCCCTATACTCGCGACCTTGTGAACCGTCGAACCCTCGGCTGCTTCCTCGAAATGCTGGAGACGTTTCTGGTCGTCCTGGTAGTCCTGCTACTCGTCGGCCTTTTCGTCGTCCAGCCGTTTCAAGTGCAGAAGCACACCATGGAGAACACGCTGATGCCGGATCAGTACGTTCTCGTGGATAAGCTGACGCCTCGTTTCGACGACTTCCATCGGGGCGACGTCGTCGCCTTCAATCCGCCTGCCGGCGCGACCCAAGATCAATCAGGGGCGCTCTACGTCGATCGCGTCATCGGCATCGGCGGAGATACGGTCGACATCCACGGAGGCCATGTGTATCTGAACGGCTCCCAGCTCACAGAGTCATACGTGCCCTCGACACAGGCAACCAGCATGTCCGGAGGCGACAGCAAGACATGGAAGCTGACCGCAGGACAGCTGTTCGTAATGGCCGATAACCGCGGCGACAAGACCCTCCCCGACTCCCGGGTCTTCGGGGCCATCGACAAAGCGTCGGTCGTGGGTCGGGCGTGGCTGCGTTATTGGCCGATAGGCAAGTTCGGGTTGATCCCGAATGCCACGCAAGCGCCCGCCTCGAGCGGCTCCCCGGCGGCGTCGAACGCCCCGTGGTGAACGGAACACGACCCGGGCGGATCTCCGTCGTGAGCGTCGCATGATCGGGCTGGCAATGGTCGGCGCTCTCGTGGCTATCGGCGGCAGCCTGGCGGCCGTTGTCGCCCGCGACAGTCGGCTGGTGGCCCTGGGCCTCCTGACGGCCATGGTGGCAGCGCCCATCGCGTCCTCGCCCGAACCCGGGTACCTGACTCTGGTTTTCCGATTTCTGGGTGCGGTCCTGGCCGCGTACCTGCTTTGGACCGCCACGCGCTCACGGTCGATCGACAGCGAGGGCACCGGAGTCGGCGTCATCGCGGAATTGGCCGTGGCCGCCGCCGCTTTCTGTGTCGGTTGGTTCGCGATACCGGTCAAGCCTCTCGCCGGACCACTGGCCGCCCAGGCCGCCGGGTTTGCGCTAGTCGGCCTGGCGATCGTGCCGCTCACGAGCCGCAATGTGCTGAGGGCCGGCACGGCAGTCGTCATCCTTGGACTGGGACTCAACTTCCTTCTGGTGGCCTGGATAGGCCCGGCGTCGTCGCTGCAGCAGATCGTCACCACCGCGCTGCTGGTCGGCGTGGCAGGCGCAACGAGCCTGCTCATGGCCCCGGCCGAAGAATCGGGCGTGGCCCCTGACGAGTACGACGAGAGCGACTACGAGCTGGAGATCGAGCCGGGCGAAGACGAGATCGAAGAAGAGCCGACGCCCTCCCTGCCGGACCCGGGGCCGGCCGGCAGAGCGCGCCGCCTGGGCGTTCGGGAGTCGCGCCGATGAGCCTGCTCGCCTTTCTCGTCGCCTGTGGAGCCGGTTCGCTCATCGGCCTTGCCCTGAAACCGTCCGGGCCTATCGGGAAGCTCGTCTGCCTCGCAGCGCTCGGCTCGGCCTTCGTCTTTGCGCTGCTGATCGGAGCCCACACCACCCTCACCATCGGTGAAGTCGTCCTGAAGGGCAGCCAGTACGCCGGCCTTTTCCTGGCAGTTGCCACCGGCTCGAGCCTGCTGCTTTGCGTCGTGGCGCTGGGTGCGGGCTGGCCCGACGAACTGGCCCCGGCCGCCCTGGCGTCCTTCGCCGGTCTTGCCGTAGCCATTACGGCCGCCGACTCCGGAGTGGCGCTGGCGGCAGGAGCGGCGGCGGCAACCGCCGGAGCGCTGGTGATCGTACGAGCCGCTCCCGAGAGCGTCGGCGTGGACGGCGGGCTGGCGGAGATTCGCACTATCGGCCTGGTCGCCGCCGGCTTCCTGTTCGCCGGCATCGCCGTGCTCCGGCCGCCCTGGGGCGGAGCAAGCGACAGTCCGGTCATGGTTCTGGCCTTCCTCGGTGTCGCGATCGCACTCGCAGTTCGAAGCGGGGCAGTGCCGTTCCACATCCCCGCCTCCCACCTCGGTCAGACCGGCACAGCGTTCGCGCCGGCACTGATCCTCGTCTGGATCCCCGCCGGCCTGGGAATACTGGCCCTCAGCTGGAGTGCGGTCGTCTTCCGGGACGGCAGTGACTGGCTCAACGCCGCGGTCCTTCTGATCCAGATCGTCGCTGTAGCCACTCTGGTGCTCGGCGGCCTCGCCGCCCTCGTACACGACGAACTCGACGAGGTCGTGGCCTATTCGATCGTTGCCGACGCCGGGTTCGTGCTTCTCGCTCTGTCCGCCCGCAGCGACGCGGCTGCTGAGCCGGCGAGACTCTGGCTGCTGGTCTTCGTGGTCGCCAAGACGGGGCTGGTGGGTTGGGCCGCGGCCGTCGTCCATGCCTTCGGGACGAACAACCTGGGGCAACTGAGAGGCTGGCTGCGGCGCACTCCATTGCTCGGAGTCGCCCTTGTCGCGATCTTGATCGCGACCGTTGGCTGGCCCGGCGAGGCGGTCTTCGAAGCCCGCGCCAGCCTGGTCCGCCTGGCACTTCCGGGCGCTCTTCAACTTCTCTTCTTCGTGTCGATCTTGCTGACGATCGCCTACGCCGGCAGGATCCTGATAATCGGTGCCTTCCGTCCCGGCGCCGACGTC
>Ga0302323_100003496_pt1 | contig 12758 bp, 10 predicted proteins | sample Fen_T0_3_FD_201950 | JGI IMG/M metagenome (GOLD analysis project Ga0302323, IMG submission 201950) | Peat permafrost microbial communities from Stordalen Mire near Abisko, Sweden - Fen_T0_3 | ecosystem: Environmental > Terrestrial > Soil > Wetlands > Permafrost | place: Sweden: Abisko... | reverse complement strand
CCGGCCGCGCCGTTGCCGCCGAACGCCGCCGGCACCGACATGGCCAGTGTCACCGACCGGCTGGCCCACGTTGCCGAGCTACGTCCCGAGATCTGCTCGCTCGACGCCGGCACCATGAACTTCGCCGCGGGCGGCGACTACATCATGGTCAACACGCCCACGATGGTGCGGGCCATGGCACAGGGCATCAAGGACCTCGGAGTGAAGCCCGAGGTCGAGGTCTTCGACACCGGCGACCTGGTGCTGCTCAACGAGCTCGTGAACGAGGGTCTGATCGACGACCCGGCTCTGGTGCAGCTGTGCATGGGCATCCCCTACGGCGCGCCGAATGACGTGCTCACGCTGCAGGCGATGGTCAACAACCTGCCGACCGGCGCGAACTTCTCGGCCTTCTCGATCAGCCGGTTCCAGCTGCCGTACGCCGCGCTGGCGCCGCTGATGGGCGGCAACGTCCGCGTCGGGCTCGAGGACAACCTGTACGTCTCCCGCGGTCAGCTGGCGACCAACGGTCAGCTCGTCTCGCGGGCCAAGACCCTGCTCGAGGCGATGAACGTGCGGGTGATGACGCCGGCCGAGGTGCGCGACAAGCTGGGCCTGGTCAAGCATGGCTGAACCCGTCCTCCCGACCGACCTCACGACCGCTGGATTGCTCGGCGGCGGGGTGATCGGTGGCGGCTGGGCAGCCCGGTTCGCGCTGAACGGGGTCGACGTGCGCCTGTTCGACCCGGACCCCCAGGCCGAGCGCAAGGTCGACGAGATGTTGGTCAACGCGCGGCGGGCGTGGGGGTCGTTGACCGACGCCCCCATGCCGCGCGAAGGCGAGATCCGGGTGGTGCGCTCGGTCGCCGAGGCGGCCGCCGACGTGCAGTTCATCCAGGAGAGCGCGCCGGAGCGCGAGGACCTGAAACGTCGACTACTGGCCGAGGCCAGTCGCACGGCCCCACCCCACGTCGTCATCGGGTCGTCGACATCGGGTCTGCTGCCGACCACGTTGCAGGCGGACATGGAGCACCCCGAGCGCCTCGTCGTCGGCCACCCGTTCAACCCCGTCTACCTGCTGCCGCTGGTCGAGGTCGTACCCGGCGCGCAGACCACGTCGGCGGCGGTCGAGCAGGCCGTCGCGGTCTACCGGCACATCGGCATGCGCCCGCTGACCGTTCGCAAGGAGATCGACGGGTTCGTCGCCGACCGGCTCCTGGAGGCGCTGTGGCGCGAAGCGCTCTGGCTGGTGGCCGACGGGGTCGCCACGGTCGAGGACGTGGACGACGCGATCCGGTTCGGTGCTGGCCTTCGGTGGGCCGCAATGGGCACGATGCTCACCTACCGGATCGCCGGCGGGGAAGGGGGCATGCGGCACTTCATGGCGCAGTTCGGGCCGGCCCTGCAGTGGCCGTGGAGCAAGCTCACCGACGTTCCCGAGCTCACCGACGACCTGCTGGACCGGATCGAGAAGCAGTCCGACGCGCAGGCGCGTGGCGCGTCGGTTCGTGACCTGGAGCGGCTTCGCGACGACTGCCTGGTGGCGATCATGTCCGGACTGCGCACCACCGACTACGCGGCCGGTGCGGTACTCGCCGCCTATGAGCGCGACCTCGAGGCTCGTGCCGCGGAGCCGGACCCGAAGCCGACCAGCAGCTAGCGCCGGGGCGCCCCGACCCCGGCACCGAGATGAGAAGGACGCTCGACGACGTCATGAACTCGTTGCACCTGCGCCAGCCTGGCCGACCGGTCCTCCGGGAACGGCGACACCTTGTCGGCCCCCTGGTCGACGTTCAGGTACAGCGACTCCCCGGTTGCGACGGCCGCACCCGTGGCGTCGACCAGCAGGGTGTGCAGCCGCACGCGCTTGGCGTCGTGGTCGACGAGGATCGTCCGCGCGGTCAGGACGTCGGAGCGAGACACCTCGCGGACGAATCGAATGTGGGTCTCCACCGTGTAGAGCCCGCAGCCGGTGGCCTCGCGGTAGCTGGCGCTCAGGCCCAGAGCGTCGAGGAAGCACTCGTTCGCGTCGGTCAGCACCTGTGCGTACGCCGCGTCGTTCATGTGCCCGTTGTAGTCGATCCACTCACTTCGGACCGTGGTCTGGTAGGCCGTGTAGGGCGCCACAGCCGTCGCGTCGTCGGGGTCGGCTGCAGTCGTCTCGTCTCGCGTCACCAGCCGATCGTGCCACGAGGAGTCTCGCGATGAGCCAGCCCCACGACGATCCGACGACCAAGCGGGTGACCACACCGCGCGAGGGCGTGCTGCACTCGGGCTGGGACCCGACAGCGCCGATCGACGCCCCGCTGCGGCTGCACGAGACTCCGGTCAAGCCGGATTGGGTCGACTACAACGGACACATGAGCGAGTCGTGCTACCTGCTCGCCTTCGGCGACAACGCCGACGCCTTCTTCCGGTACTTCGGGATCGACGAGACGTACCGGGCCGAGGGCGGTTCCCTGTACACGGCCGAGACCCATTTGCACCATCTGCGCGAGGTGTCCGAAGGTGATCCCCTCGCCATGACCCTGCAAGTGCTCGGCGTCGACGCCAAGCGGGTGCATCTCGTGCACGAGATGCGTCGCGGCGACACCGGCGAGCTCGTTGCAACCGCAGAGCAGATGCTGCTGCACGTGGACATGGCGGCCGGGCGGGTGGCGCCGATGCCCACGTACCTGCTCGAGCGGCTGCAGGCGATCCGTACGGCCCACGCCGCACTTGACGTGCCCGACTACGTCGGGCACGTCATGCACCTTCCCGAGCCGAGCCTGTAGGCCGGCGAGGTTCCTTTCCACCGACCCGACCGACTCGAGAGGCCTCCATGGACTTCGAACCCACCGACGAGCAGCGAATGGTCGTCGACAGCGTCAGCGACTTCGTGGCCAACGAGTTGATGCCGCACGAGGACGAGGTGGAGCGGCTCGACGAGGTTCCCGCCGAGCTGCGGGCGAGCATCCGGGCCAAGGCGCTGTCCTCGGGGCTGTACGCCGCGAACATGCCCGAGGAGCTCGGCGGCGGCGGACTCGACCCCGTCACCTTGACGCTGGTGGAGCGAGAACTAGGGCGCACGTCGTTCGCCCTGCACCATCTGGTCGCGCGCCCGAGCAACATCCTGCTCGGGTGCACGGGCGAGCAGGTGGACCGCTACTTGCTCCCGGCGATCCGGGGCGAGCGGTTCGAGTGCCTCGCCATGACCGAGCCTGGAGCCGGGTCCGACGTCCGCGGCATGACCACGCGCGCGGAGCACGACGCCGACGGCTGGGTCATCAACGGCACCAAGCAGTTCATCAGTCACGCCGACATCAGCGACTTCATCATCTTGTTCGCCGCAACCGGTGACGAGGAGACGCCCCGCGGTCCGCGAAAGCTCATCAGCACGTTCCTCGTCGACACCGACGTGGCCGGTCTGACGATCACCAAGGGCTCGCCGAGCGTGTCCCACCGCGGGTACCACCACTGCGAGCTGCACTTCGAGAACGCTCGCGTGCCCGAGACCGCGCTGCTGGGTGCGGAGGGCCGGGGGTTCGATCTCATGGGTCAATGGCTGGGGGCGACCCGTCTGGCGGTGGCCGCCAACTGCGTGGGCCGAGCCCAACGCGTGCTTGCAGCAGCCCTGGACTGGGCTGCGACGCGTGAGCAGTTCGGTCAGCCGGTCGGCCGGTTCCAGGGCCTCGGCTTCCAGCTCGCCGACTCGGCTGTCGAGATCGAGGCAGCCCAGCTGCTCACCTTGCAGGCGGCATCGCGGGCCGCATCGGGGAAGCTGACCGACACCGACGTGGCCATGGCCAAGCTCTATGCCACCGAGGCGCTCGGCCGCGTCACCGATCGAGCGGTGCAGGCGTTCGGGGGCATGGGGCTGGTGCGTGAGTACCAGATCGAGCGGTGGTGGCGTGATGCCCGGGTCGAACGGATCTGGGACGGCACCAGCGAGATCCAGCGGCACATCATCTCGCGCGCCCTGCTCCGGCCTTTGGAGGCGAAGACCCGATGAGCGTCATCACAGCAGTCGACGACGGCGTCCTCGTCGTGACTCTCGACAACCCCAAGGCGAATGCGATCAACGTCGGGGTGAGCAACGACCTCTACGCCGCCTTCGCCCGGCTCCGGGACGACCCGTCGCTTCGGGTGGCGGTCCTCACCGGCGCCGGCGAACGGTTCTTCAGCGCCGGCTGGGACCTGAAGGCGGCCGCTGCCGGGGAGGCGGTCGACGCCGACCACGGGCCGGGTGGATTCGCCGGGCTCACCGAGCTGTTCGACCTCGGCAAGCCGGTCATTGCGGCCGTCAACGGAATCGCCTTCGGGGGTGGCTTCGAGCTCGCGCTCGCCGCCGATCTGGTGGTCGCGGCCCACTCGGCTGAGTTCGCGCTGCCCGAGGTGGGGCTCGGGATCGTGCCCGACTCCGGAGGCCTGCTCCGCCTGCCGCAACGGCTGCCGCGGGCGATCGCCGTCGAGCTGCTGTTGACCGGACGCCGCATGTCGGCCGAAGAAGCTGCTCGTTGGGGTCTGGTCAACCGCGTGGTGCCCGGCGACGAGCTGCTGCCGTCCGCCATGCAGATGGCGCGGGCCATCGTCGCTGCCGCCCCGCTGGCCGTGGCTGCCGTTCTGGAGGTGCTCCGCGAGACGTCGTCGCTGGACGTGCGCTCCGGCTATGCCCGCATGCGATCCGGAGGTCTGTCCGCGTACGAGGCCATGCTGGGGTCGCAGGACGCCCTCGAAGGCCCGCGCGCGTTCGCCGCGGGGCGCCCCCCGGTCTGGCAGGGCCGCTGACCCGCCGACCCGCCCCAAACCCGCGTTGATCTTGGACTTCATGGGTAAGTTGATCACCTGAAGTCGACATCTTCTCCTTGATCAACACCGACGTCGTTGACCGCCGTCAAGTTCGCGGAGTCGGTGCGAGCTGCTCAGTGCGAGCTGCTCAGTGCGAGCTGCTCAGCTCGGTGAACGCCAACATCGACAGCGCCGTGTAGTCCAGGGACGGCTCGACCGTGGCCCACGACGACACGCGGTCGACGTAGCGCCACTTCGGTCGGTTGAAGGCCGCGAAGGCGTTGCCGCCGTGCTTCGGGCACTTGACCGCGTTACCGAAGAAGCCGGGGCCAGGGATGTAGTCGCTGGGACCGTCGACGGTGGCGCCGAGCAGCAACGGAGCCGAGCCATTGGTCGATCCGACCAGGTTGGCCACGGTGTGTTGCATGCAGTGGGGGAAGGTCGACCCCGCCCCGACCACGAACGACGACCCCCAGGCGTTCGCGCCCAGAGCCCAGTCGACCTGCGACCGGACCAGGTTCGCGTACCGGGTCGTCCCGGTCAGCCGGTCGTACGCCAGGGCCTCGGTGACCAGGCCGAACGCGTGCGGACTCGGGTCCCACGGGTAGGCGCCGAAGCCGAAGACGTCGTGCTGGGACTTGCGGTCGCGCGAGTCCAGCTGCTTGCGCAGGTCCGCAAGCAGCCCGTGGGGCCCGATGGCCAGCTTCGCCGCCCCACCCGCCGAGTGCCGGATGGCGTCGATCAGGTCGATGTGCGCCAGAGCCGAGACGTCGTACAGATTCAACGTGTCAGTACCGTCGAGCGGACTGCGTCGGTAGTTGACCGCCCACCGCGCCGCCCGTCCGAGGTAGTAGTGCTGGTTGCGCTGCACACCGGTCGACGACGGCGCGCGCCGCAAGGCGCGAAAGATCTCGATCGCTCCCCACTCGAGGTCGTCGCGCCATTGTGGCTCGCGGTAGTAGCTCACCGGTGACGCGGTCACCTGGACCCCGACGTGGGACTTGCGGGCCAGGTCGTAGACGTGCACTGCCGAGTGCAGACAACGCCGACCCAGTGGCCTTCTGGGCCATTCCTGGGCACAGAGCCCGAACGCAGCCGCCAAGCGGCCGGCCAGAGATGGTGCCACCGGGTGGCCCGGCCGGGCCGAGCGGAAGACCGGTCGGTGCGCCAGGTAGCGACGGCTGGGGGCCCTCATCGCGTCGTCGCGTTGGGGCAGTCGCCACACGTCGTGGTCGGCCACGATCTTGGGGTTCCCGCTGCCGATCCCCACTTGGTAGTAGACGACCCGGTGTTTGTCGTCGTACATCTTCAACAGCCACTTGATACCGCGGAGAGCCTCGGGCCCGAAGGCGGGGCCGGCACCGCCGAACAGCTTGGGGTGGTCACGCAGGGCGGTGAGCATCACGCCGACCGTGAACGCGGTGGTACCCGTGAACTTGACGTAGTCGCCCGCGTCGAACCAGCCGCCGGCCACGTTGACCCGGCCGCCCACGGCATGGAGGTCGTGCTTCAGTCGCTCTCCGCGGTACTTCGGCGTCCGGTAGACCCTCGCCCGGCGGTCGTTCAGGTGGGACGGCTTGCGTTGCAGCACGGAGCGGATCACGTCGCGACCGTCGCGCTGCGCCTGGTAGAAGACCAACGAGTTGGCGACCAGCCCGCGGTAGAGGTGCCGTGCGGTGCCAATCCGAAACGGTGCCGAGGTGGCACCCATGGTCCGCACCGTGTACAAGCCGGGATGGGTCCAGGTGAAGGGCAAGGCGCACACGTGGGTGAACGTCGAGTTCCACCGCCCCCGGTCGTGCCCGGCCGTACCGACGAGCACCTGCGTGGTGGCGTGCCACACGTGGAAGGTCGCGCCCGTGCACGGTGCCGAAGACATGACGAACGCCCGCTTGGCGCCGGACGTGGAGTACCCGACCTGGTTCACCCGCACCTCGGTGACGACGGCGGCCGCTACGACCCCCTTCGCGGTGGTCGGGCCGGCGAACGCGGGGCCGGCCGACTGGACGACGGTGACGAGTGCGACGACGGCGACCAGCCAGCGCAGGCGCGGCAGCTTCCGTCCGGAGTTCGACATGGCCCCATGGTGACCCATGGCACCCGGGCGCGTCAGGAAGTTACCCGAAGGAGGTCGAGCGCCTGTCGGACGACGGGCACCAGGGGATCGTCGGTCAGTCCCGCATCGTCTTCGGTCTCGGCAGCCACCGTCTCCAGCTCGTCGCGCATCACCGGACTCCAGAACGTGCGCAGATGTGCAGCTACCATCTCGGCGGCCTGATCTGTAGGCAGGTAACGGCTGTTCGCCGCGATCTGGTTGGCCATGAGGACCAGCTTCTCCGGGATCACACGCGTCCTTGACTCTTCGTCAGTGCCTCGGCCGTGTCCGGCACCGGGGTCACGGGTCGTACCTGCACGGCGGTCACCTTGTACTCGGGACAGTTTGTCGCCCAGTCGGAGTATTCGGTGGTCACCACGTTGGCGCCGCTGACCGGGTGGTGGAACGTGGTGTAGACCACTCCGTGCGGAACGCGGTCGGAGATCTTCGCGCGCAGCGTGGTCTCACCCACGCGGCTCGCGATGGACACCCACGTGCCGTCGGCCACTCCCCGCTCCTCGGCGTCGTAGGAGTGGATCTCCAGCACGTCCTCGGGGTGCCAGGCGACGTTGGCCGTTCGGCGCGTCTGGGCGCCCACGTTGTACTGGGACAGGATCCGGCCGGTCGTGAGGATCAGCGGAAACCTGCGGTTGGTGCGCTCGTCGGTGGGTACGTAGGGCGTCTCGACGAAGTGGCCGAGCCCTCGGACGAAGTGGTCCACGTGCATGATCGGGGTGCCTGTGGGGTGCTCCTCGTTGCAGGGCCACTGGATGCTGCCGAGCTCGTCGAGCCGGGCGAACGACACCCCTGCGAAGGTGGGGGTCACGGCAGCAACCTCGTCCATGATCTGTGACGAGCTGTCGTAGTGCATCGGATAACCCATCGCAGTCGCGAGCGCGCAGGTGACCTCCCACTCCTGCATCCCGGTGCGCGACGGCATCACCGGACGGACCCGGTTGATGCGGCGCTCGGCGTTGGTGAACGTGCCGTCCTTCTCCAGGAACGACGTGCCCGGCAAGAAGACGTGGGCGAACGCCGCCGTCTCGTTCAGGAACAGGTCTTGGACGACCACGAGCTCCATGGCGGCGAGTGCGGCCTTGACGTGCTTGGTGTTCGGGTCGCTCTGGGCCAGGTCCTCGCCTTGGATGTACATGCCCTTGAAGGTCCCCGAGAGCGCCTCGTCGAACATGTTCGGGATGCGTAGCCCGGGCTCGGACTGCAACGTGGTACCCCACATCGACTCGAACTGCGCGCGGACCACGTCGTCACCGACGTGTCGGTAGCCGGGCAGCTCGTGGGGGAACGACCCCATGTCGCACGAACCCTGCACGTTGTTCTGTCCGCGGAGCGGGTTGACGCCGACGCCCTCGCGGCCGACGTTCCCGGTGGCCATCGCCAGGTTTGCCATGCCCATGACCATGGTCGAACCCTGGCTGTGCTCGGTGACGCCGAGACCGTAGTAGATCGCCGCGTTCGGTGCCGACGCGTAGAGCCGCCCAGCCTCGCGCAGCATCTGGGCCGGGACCCCGGACACCGCCTCGACCGCCTCGGGACTGTTCTCGGGCAAGGAGATGAAGTCCGCCCAGGCGGCGAAAGCGTCGGCCTCGCACCGCTGCGCCACGTACTCGCGGTCGACGAGCCCCTCGGTGACGACCACGTGGGCCAAGGCGTTCACCACGGCGACGTTGGTTCCCGGCTGAAGTTGCAAGTGGTGTTTGGCCTCGATGTGCGGGGTGCGGACGAGGTCGATCCGGCGCGGGTCGATGACGATGAGCTCGGCGCCCTCGCGCAGCCGTCGCTTCATCCGCGATCCGAAGACCGGGTGTCCCTCGGTCGGGTTCGCGCCGATCACGACGATGACGTCGGCCTTGGCCACCGAGCGGAAGTCCTGGGTGCCGGCCGAGGTCCCGAACGTCTGCTTCAGGCCATAACCGGTCGGGGAGTGGCAGACCCGCGCGCACGTGTCCACGTTGTTGTTGCCGAATGCGGCGCGAACCGCCTTCTGCACCACGAAGACCTCTTCGTTGGTGCACCGCGACGAGGTGATGCCACCGATCGACTGGGGTCCGTACGTCGCCTGGATCTGCTTGAACCGGGTCGCCGTGTAGTCGATGGCTTCGTCCCACGACACCTCACGCCAGGGGTCGTCGATCGACTCGCGGATCATCGGCGAAAGCACGCGGTCGGGGTGGCTGGCGTAACCGAAGGCGAACCGGCCCTTGACACACGAGTGACCCTCGTTGGCGCCGCCGTCCTTGTACGGCACCATCCGGACGAGCTCGTCGCCGCGAAGCTCAGCCTTGAACGAGCAGCCCACTCCGCAGTACGCACAAGTCGTCAGGACCGTCCGGGTCGGCATCCCGAGGTCGATGACCGACTTCTCCTGCAGCGTGGAGGTGGGGCAGGCCTGGACGCAGGCACCGCACGACACGCACTCGGACTCCATGAACGACTCACCGGCACTGGCCGCGACCTTCGAGCCGAAGCCGCGTCCTTCGATCGTCAGGGCCAACGTCCCCTGAACTTCGTCGCAGGCGCGGACACATCGGGAGCAGGCGATGCACTTGGACTCGTCGAACGAGAAGTACGGGTTGCTGGAATCGGTGGGCGCGTCCAGGTGGTTCTCGCCCGCGTACCCGTAGCGAACGTCACGCAGACCGACGACCCCGGCCATGTCCTGCAGCTCGCAGTCACCGTTGGCCGGACAGGTGAGGCAGTCGAGCGGGTGGTCGGAGATGTACAGCTCCATGACTCCGCGGCGCAGCCGCTCCAGCCGCTGGGTCTGCGTGCTCACCTTCATCCCCGGCTCGCACGGGGTGGTGCACGAGGCCGGGGTCCCCTTACGGCCGTCGATCTCGACCAAGCAGAGGCGACACGAACCGAAGGCGTCGAGGCTGTCGGTGGCGCACAGCTTGGGCACCGAAAGGCCCACTTCGGCTGCCGCGCGCATCACGGAGGTGCCGGGAGGAACCGCAATGGCGTGGCCGTCGATCTCGAGGTGGACCGTTGCCTCGCCCTCGATAGCGGGCGTGCCGTAGTCGGGCTCGTGCAGCAGCGTCATGACGGGTCTCCTTCGGTCATCCGGGGCGTGGTTCCGGGTGACGGGCGATCAAAGTCCTCGGGGAAGTGCGCGAGAGCACTTCGCACCGGTTGTGGGGTGAGCCCACCCATGGCGCACAGCGAACCGTCGGTCATCAGCTCGCACAGGTCGTCGAGGAGCACCAGGTTGGCGTCGCGCTCGTGGCCGCCGACGATCTTGTCGATGACCTCGACACCGCGGACGGCTCCGACCCGACACGGCGTGCACTTGCCGCACGACTCCTCGGCGCAGAACTCCATGGCGAAGCGGGCCTGCGCCGCCATGTCGACGGTGTCGTCGAAGACCACCACGCCACCGTGGCCGAGCATCGCGCCGGCAGCCGCGAAGGCCTCGTAGTCGAGCGGCAGGTCGAGCTGGTCGTCGGGCAGGTAGGCGCCCAGTGGACCACCCACCTGCACCGCTCGCACCGGGCGACCAGAAGCCGTGCCGCCGCCGAAGTCGTCGATGAGCTCGCGCAGGCTCATCCCGAACGCGGTCTCGACGATGCCGCCCTGCGCGACGTTGCCGGCGAGCTGGAACACCTGGGTGCCGCGTGAACGCCCGACGCCGAGGTCCTGGTAGGTCGCGGCCCCCTCGGCCAGGATGCCGGGAACGCTGGCCAGGGTCAGCACGTTGTTGACCACGGTGGGCTGCCCGAACAGTCCCTCGAGCGCGGGCAGCGGTGGCTTGGCACGCACCATGCCACGGGCGCCTTCGAGGCTCTCGAGCATGGCGGTCTCTTCCCCGCAGATGTAGGACCCGGCGCCGATCCGAACGTCGAGGTCGAAGCTGTGGCCGCTCTCCAGCACGCTCGGTCCCAGCCACCCGGTGGCGTAGGCGTTGGCGATCGCGGCGCGCATGACAGCCACCGCGTCCGGGTACTCCGAGCGGATGTACACGTAGCCCTGGGTGGCTCCGACGGCAACGGCCGCGATCGTCATGCCCTCGATCAGCAGGAACGGGTCGCCCTCCATCAGCATGCGGTCGGCGAACGTGCCGCTGTCGCCCTCGTCGGCGTTGCAGCAGATGTACTTGGGGGTGGCCGGCGCCTGTGCCACGGTCCGCCACTTGATGCCCGCGGGGAAGCCCGCCCCGCCGCGGCCGCGCAGGCCCGAGTCGGTGACCTCGGTGACGACGCCGTCGGGCTCCATCGCGAGTGCTCGACGCAGACCGAGCAGCCCACCGTGGTTCTCGTACTCGACCGTCGACAACGGGTCGATCACCCCGACCCGGGCGAACGTCCATCGGTGCTGGCGGGACAACCACGGCAGGTCATCCGTGCGTCCGTGCCCGAGGGGGTGTGGTCCGCCTTGCAGGAAGTCGGCGTCGAACAGGTCTTCGACGTCGTCGGGGGTAACCGGTCCGTACGCCACCCGGCCGTCGGGTGTCTGCACCTCGACGAGCGGCTCGAGCCACAGCATGCCGCGCGACCCGTTGCGGACGATGTTCACCGACTCGTCACGCGCGGCTGCGACTGCGGTGATCGTCACCGCGACCTCGTCCGCACCGACCGACCGGGCGGAGGTGTCGCGAGGGACGTAGACCGTGACCGGACTCATCGGCCGGTCCCTTCGAGTGCGTTGGCGACGAGCTGGTCGACCCGCGGCCCGTCGACCCGGCCGTGGACCGAGCCGTCGACCATGACTGACGGTCCGAGCGCACAGTTGCCCAGGCAGAACACCTGCTCGAGGTCGACGCGACCGTCGGCCGATCGACCGCCGAGCGACGTGCCGAGCGCCCGCTCGACGTGCTCGACGACCGGACGCGAGCCACGGGCCTGACAGGCCTCGGCGGTGCAGATGCGCACCGTCACGTCAGCCGGAGGGTCTGTGCGCAGGTCCTGGTAGAAGGTCAGGACACCGTGCACCTCGGCCCTCGAGACGTTGAGTCCCTGGGCGACGAGGGGGATGGCGCGGGGGTCGACGTAGCCGAACCGGTCCTGCAGCGCCTGCAACGTGAGAAGCAGCGGTCCGGGTTGATCACGATGGGTCACGATCACGTGCTCGGCCACAGCGTCGGACCACGCCGCGACCGAGGCTTCCGAGCTGGTCGACACCTCACCCTCCCCGGGCACGTAGATCTCGATGATAGGTCCGATCAGGGCACAAAGCTGGGGCGGGACAGGTGAACCTGTCCCGCCCCACTCCACGACGTTCTACATGGTGGAACTCGTACTACGAGGTAGGCGCCGCCGTCGGCGTGACGCCCGTCCCATCGAACCACGGCATCCAGACGTCGGGGTTCGCATCGACCCACTTCTTGGCTGCCTCGTCGTCGCTCATGCCACCGGCGATGTCGGTCGCGACCGTGTTCTGGTCCTCATTCGTCCAGTTGAAGTTCTTGACGAACGTGACCGCCGGACTCCCCGAGTCGGCCCAGGCCTTACGCGCCACCTTGTTCAGGACGTACGGCGGGTAGTCACAGGCCACGTCAGCTGGCGGAATGTCGCATCCCTTGGTGTACGGCGGAAGCTTGACATTGGCGATGTCGATCGCGCCCTTGTAGGGGCTAGGCGCCTCTGCCGTGTTCAGGATGTACTGCGGCTCGTAGAAGTAGAACAGAAGGGGAGTCTTCTGCTGAGTGGCCGTCTGAAGCGACTTGATCAGCGCCGCCTCGGAACCACCAACGACGACCTGGTAGTTCAGATTGAGGTTCTTGACCAGGGCCTCGTCGTTGGTGACATATGAAGGGTCACCATCGAGCAACTGTCCCTTGCCGTTCGACTCAGGCGTGACGAACAGACTGGCGTACTTGTTGAGGTTCTTCCAGTCGGTGATGTCCGGGTACTTGTCGGCCATCCACTGCGGCACGTACCAACCGATCTTGCCGGTATTGACG
>Ga0302323_100003494_pt1 | contig 12760 bp, 13 predicted proteins | sample Fen_T0_3_FD_201950 | JGI IMG/M metagenome (GOLD analysis project Ga0302323, IMG submission 201950) | Peat permafrost microbial communities from Stordalen Mire near Abisko, Sweden - Fen_T0_3 | ecosystem: Environmental > Terrestrial > Soil > Wetlands > Permafrost | place: Sweden: Abisko... | reverse complement strand
TCGGGAACGGTCGCGGTCTGTGTCACGACAGAACAGGTTCAGGGTGCAGCGACGGCAGACAGGATGCCGCGCATCAACGGCCCCGAGATCTCTTGCCGCCGCATCTCGTACACCGGCTGGTAGCACAGCCGGTGCGCGATGGTCTCGACGAACACCGCCTGTACGTCTTCTGGCGTGACGAAGCTGCGCCCTTCGAGCCACGCCGCCACGCGCGCGGCGCGCAGCAGGTAACTCATGCCGCGCGGGCTGGCGCCGGCGAGCATCAGCTGCGACGTGTCGAGCCCCGAGACCTTCACACCGTACTCGGCCGGCACCGCAGTCGCGCGCCACAGGCCGAGCGCGTAGGTCTGCAGCGCCTCGCTCGCCTGCACGCTGCGCTGGATCACCTCGGCCACCTCGTTCAGCGCCTGGTAGTTCACCATCGCCGGCGCGAGCTGCTCGATCAGGCGATCGGTGTCGTGAAAACGCGGGTCGAACATCAGCTGGCGCCGGTCGGCATCTTCCGTGGGCGCGTCGATGGTGACTTCCATCATGAAGCGGTCGCGCGCGGCCGACGAGATCTCGAAGGTCTCTTCGCGCTCGACACGGTTGCGGTCGGCGAACACGATCAGGTGCGGGAAGCGGAACTCGCGGTTGAACGCCGACACGCTGCGCTCGGCCATCACACGCAGCAGCAGCGAGTGCACCTGCGGGCGGGCGCGGTTGATCTCGTTGAAGAAGAAGATGGCCAGGTCTTCGCCGTGGCGGATCAGCGGCCCCTTCTCCACCGCCGGCCGGCCTTCGGCGCTGATGTAGGTGTAGTAGATGAGGTCGTTGGGCATCAGGTCGATGGTGCCCTCGGTGCGCGCGAAGTTGCCGCCCAGCACCTGCGCGAACGCACGCAGCAAGGTGGTCTTGCCGACACCCACGTCGCCCTGCAGCAGCACATGGCCGCGCGCGAACACGGCCATGTTGACCAGGCGGATCACACCCGCCTGCCCGATCACCGCCTTGGCCACCTCGGCTTCGAGCGCGAGCGCGCGCTCGCGCCAGTCGTTCAGCAACGCGTCGTTTCGGTCCATGCCACTCCCTCCGTATGACGAAGCTCAGACGCCTGCGGTGCTGATGACCTGGTGGCGTATGGCCAGGTGCACCAGCGCCGCCAGGGTCGCCACGCCGAGTTTTTCCTTGATGGCCGTCTGCTGGTTGGCGATGGTCTTGGGGCTGAGCTTCAGGGCCTGGGCGCATTCGCCGGACGAGTGGCCCTGGGCCAGCAGCCGGAAGATCTCGAACTCGCGCGGGCTCAGCTCGGCCAGGCGCTCGGCTTCGTCGTTCGGGTCGCGCTGAAAGAGGTCCGGCGGCAGCTCGCGGCCCAGGTAGCGCCGCCCGGCGTGCAGCTCGCGCACCGCGTCGACCAGGCATTCGGGATCGCTGGCCTTGCTGAGAAACCCGCGTGCGCCGGTCTGCAGCGCGCGCCTCACCAGCACGGCGCTGTCGTGCATGCTGAACACCAGCACGCGCGCCTGCGGCGAGCGCAACAGCACGCGGCGCATCAGCTCGAGCCCGCCGCCGGCGGGCATCGCCAGGTCGGTGACGAGCACGTCGGGCGCGTGCGCCACGAAGGCCGCGTAGGCGGCATCGGCATCACCGGCTTCGGCGATCACCTGGATGTCGCCGGTCTGGTCGAGCAGGCGCAGGTAGCCACTGCGAACGACGGGGTGGTCGTCGGCGAGCAGCACGCGGATCATGCGAACTCCTGTTCGGCCACGGCGCTCGCCACAGTTTGCGGTTCGTGCAGGGGGATGCGCAGCACCAGCCGCACACCGTGGCCCGCAGAAGCCTGCACCTGCAGCTCGCCGCCGAGGGCTGCGGCGCGCTCGGCGGCCCCCAACAGGCCCAGGCCGCGCGTGGCCGCCGCGGTGTCCATGCCAACGCCATCGTCTTGAATGCTCAACAGCAAGCTGCCCTCATCACCACCACCGAGCCGCACGTGCACGGCGCTGGCCCGGGCATGGCGCATCACGTTGGTCAGCGCCTCCTGCGTCACGCGGTAGAGCGTGATGTCGACCGCATCGCCCAGCGCCGCCTGCAGCGGCTGGTGGTGAAAGATGCACGGCACGCCGCTGCGCTCTTCCCACGATTCGCACAGCTCCTGCAGCGCGGCGATCAGGCCCAGCTCGTCGAGGTTGGCCGGTCGCAGCCGGCGCAGCATGCCGCGCACCAGCTGGTAGAGGCCTTGCGCGGCGACGTCGGCCCGTTCGGCCGCGGCCAGCGTGCCGGCGCGGTCGCTGGCACCGCACAGGCGGATGTAGGCGGTCTCGGCGCGCACGGCCGCGCAGCCTTGCCCCAACTCGTCGTGCAGCTCGCGCGCCAGCGCCAGGCGCTCGCTTTCCTGCACGGCGATGAGCTGGCGCGCGAGCTCGCGGTTGTGCAACAGCAGCTCGCGCATCTGCGCTTCGGCCTGCTGGCGCCGCCGCAGCTCGGCCCGTGCCTCCTGCCCGCGGCGCAGCCCGTACCAGGCCAGCCCGCAGGCCAGCACGACCAGGCTGAACGGCAACTCGTCGGCCTGCCAGTGTTCGTAGGGGGCCAGCGCGCGCTGGATCGCCTCGCCCAGCTCGAGCGCCGACGACGCCAGGTAGCTCGCGAGCGTCGCGCCCACGACCCAGCCCAGGTCGCTGCGCGATCGGGTTCGGCGCGGGGCGGGTTCAGGTGCCGCCACGTGTCAGGCCCATGCGTTCGACGATGAGCCCCTCCTTGATGAACTGCTCGCGGCACACCTGGGCGTACTCGGCCGGGCCCAGGTAGTCGAGCTCCTGGTCGTACTTGGCCAGCTCGTGCACGAACAGCGGGTCGAACATGGCTTTCTTGAACGCGTCGTGCAGCGCGGCCACGATCTCGGGCGGCAGGCCGCGCGGGCCGCCCAGGCCGTAGGGCGACATCGCGACGATGTCGTGGCCCAGCTCGCGCAGCGTCGGCACCTGCGGCCAGCGCTTGGAGCGCTGCGCGGCGAAGGTGACGAGCAGCCGCAGCCGCCCCGAGTCGACGAAAGGCCCGAAGCCGGTGGAATTGACGCCCACCATCACCTGGCCGGAGTCGATGGCGATCATCTGCTCGGAGGTGCCTTTGTACGGCACGTGGATGTACTTCAGGCCGCGCGCGGTGAACAGTTCTTCGAGCACCACGTGCGGCGTGGTGCCGACGCCGTTGGTCGCGATGGTCAGGCGGCCCGGGTTCTCGCGGGCGAAGGCGAACAGGTCGTCGAGCGAGCGGAAGCTGCTGGCCGCATTGACCAGCACGCCGAAGGTGACGCCCGAGATCTGGATGATGGGCGTGACGTCGCGGATCGGGTCCCACAGCACTTTCTGCGTGTGCGGCGCGCGGAAGATGGGCTGCGGCAGCTGCGCGATGGTGTAGCCGTCGGGCTCGGCGTTCTGCAGGATCGGCATGGCCAGCGTGCCGCCGGCGCCGCCGCGGTTGTCGATCACCACGCGCTGGCCCAGCGGGCGCGACGCCAGCTCGGCCAGCAGGCGCAGCGAGATGTCGGTGGCGCCACCGGCAGGCCACGGCACCCACATCATGATCGGGCGTGTAGGGTAGGCCGCGGCGGCGCGGCTGCGCGCCAAAGGCAGTGCGGCCAATGAAACGGCGCCGGCGACGAAGCGGCGGCGGCTGCGGTCGTGCGGCGTGGTCATGGCGGGCCGCCTCCGCGTTTCGTGAGACCGCCAAAGCCGCGCTGCGGGTCGTAGCCCCAGCAGGCCACGACGAAGAACACCACGCCGCAGCCGAGCACGACCCAGGGTGCCGCGCCGGCGTCCTTGCCGTACAGCGCAAAGCGGATCCACTCGACGGCATGCGTGAACGGGTTGAAGCGCGCCAGCTGGTACACCCACTCGGCACCCGACTCCTGCAGCTTCCACAGCGGGTAGAGCGCGGTCGACATGAAGTACATCGGGAAGATCACGAAGTTCATCGTGCCGGCGAAGTTCTCGAGCTGCTTGATGTGCACCGACAGCAGCAGGCCCAGCGCGCCCAGCATCAACGCGCCGCACACCAGCGCCACCAGCGCATGCAGCCCGGCCAGCGAGAGCAGCGGCAGGTCGGTGCCGAGCAGCACCGCCACCACCACGAAGGCCAGCGCCTGCAGCACCGACAGCAGCGCGGTCGCGCACAGCTTGCTGAACAGCAGCCAGGAGCGCGGCAGCGGCGCGGTGAGCAGCAAGCGCATCAGCCCCATCTCGCGGTCGTAGACCATGGCGAGCGACGACTGCATTCCGTTGAACAGCAGCACCATGCCGACCAGGCCGGGCGCGATGTACACGTCGTACGGGATGTAGGTGTCGTAGGGCTCGACGATCGCGACGCCGAACACGTTGCGAAAGCCCGCAGCGAACACCGCCAGCCACAGCAGCGGGCGCACGAGCGCGGACACGAGCCGGCCGGTCTGCTGCGAGAACTTGAACAGCTCGCGCATGACGATGGCTTGCAGCGCTTGCAGCGCATGTGGGATGCCGTGGCGCGCGGCCGGCTCGGCCGGAGCGGCCACGACCGGCGGCGTGACGGGCTCTACCGTGTCGCTTTGCATAATTTCTCCGGGGCGTCGGCGCCCAAGGTGTCGAGGACTTCTGTGGGATGGAGCAGCCCTTCGATCGGCGCCTGCGAGATCACGCCCTGGCCGTCGGTCAGCAGCAGCGTCTGGCGCAACTGCCCGTCCCACGCACGAAAGCTCAGGCTGCCGCCCTTGGACCCGTCGACCGGCGTCTTGTTCAACGCCTGCGCCCAGGCCGCGTTCGGGCCCTTGGGCTCGGCCGTGGCCATGGCGATCAAGGTCTTGCCGCCCATCCACGCCGCCCAGTCGTTGGCCGTCATCGGCCGCTTGGCGGCCTTGGCAAAACGGCGCGACACCTGCGGCGCGCCATAGCGCTCGAACTGCGCATGCCAGGCCACGGCCACCAGACCGGCGTCACCCACCACCGGCCGCGGCAGCACGGTGCGGTACGGCAGCGCGCGGGCGAACTCGCCATCGCTGTCGACCACCCACACCGCGTCGTAGGCCGCACCGGCGGTCAGCAACAAGGGGTTGGCCAGATCGCGCTCGCGCGGGTCGGCCGAGAGTTTGTAGGGTTTGCTCGACACCACCTGCAGGCCGTAGCGTTTGATCGATGCCTGCGCCGTGGCGGCACGCAGCTGGTCTTGCGGGCTGGGCCCCACCAGCAGCAGCAGCTTGCTCCATTTGCGAGACACCAGCGTCTGCGCCAGCGCGTCGCTGCGCATGCGTTCGCTGGGGATGAGGTGGAACAGGCGTGCGCGGCAGTCCTGCTGGCGCAGGCGGTCGGACGGGTCGCCCAGGTTCAGCACCGGCAGCTTCACCGCATCGGCCACTGCCAGCGTGAGCTCGGCGCTCAGGTCGGTCAGCAGCACGGCGGCGCCGGCTTTCTCGGCCGCCTGGGCCGCGGCACGCGCGGCCTCCACCGTGGCGGCGGTTTGCGTGTTCAGCGTGACGGCGGTACCGGCGGCTTCGAGTTCGAACTTGCCTTCGTCCAGCGCCACCTGCAGCCCGTCGCTCACCGGCCCGCCGGGGTGGCCGAGGTAGGCGCGCTCCAGCCGCGTGCGTTCCATGCGCGGGTCGTCGGCCGGCACGATCAGCGTGGCCTTCAGCGTGGCGCCGGCGGCGCCCGAGGCAGCGGCCAGGCACAGCATCAGCGCCAACAGCGCGCCGACGAACTCGCCCGTCATTCCAGCACCACCACGCCGTAAGGCACCCGGCCGACCGGGATGCTCTTGATCGGCTTGGCGCCGGGCACGTCGACCACGGTCACATCGTCGCTCAGGCCGTTGACGACGAAGAGCCGCGCCTCGGCCTTGTCGAGCGCCACGTTCCAGGCGCGCTTGCCCACCAGCACGAGGTTGGTGGTCTTGCGGCTGGCCACGTCGATGAAGGCCACGTGGTTGGCCTTGCCCAGCGCCACGAAAGCGCGCTTGCCGTCGTGCGTCATCAAGATGCCGACCGGCGTGATGTCTTGGGCGCGCACCCCCTTGACTTCGAGCTGGATGGTGTCGGTGACGGCCTGCGTGGCGGTGGAGATGATGCTGACGCTCGCACCGAGCTCGTTGGTCACCCACAGCTCCTTGCCGTCGGGCGTGATCGCCATGCGGCGCGGCCGCTTGCCGACCTTCACGTTCTTGACGATCTTGGCGCTGGCGACGTCGATCACGTGGATCAGGCTCGCCACTTCAGATGTCACGTACAGCGTCTTGCCGTCGGCACTGACCTTCACGCCCTCGGGCTCCTGGCCAACCTTGATCGACTGCAGCTTCTTGCCGCTGGCGGCGTCGATGAAGCTGGCCTCGGCGGCGTCTTCGTTCGACACGTAGATGGTCTTGCCGTCGGGCGAGATGTCGAAGGCCTCGGGCTCGTCGCCCAGCGGCACGCGGCGCAGCGACTTGCCTGTGGCCGGGTCGATCACGTCGGCCGCGTTGGAGTCGGTGCAGGCCACCATGATCTTGCGGTCGGGCGTGAGCTGGATGTGGCGGCCGCGCTTGCAGGTGGGCACGGTGCCCTTCACCGTGAGCGTGGCCAGGTCGATCATCGTCAGCGCGTCGTCTTTCTCGCTGGAGACATAAGCCGTGCCTTGCGCGTGGGCTGCCACGCTCACGAGCAACGCCGTCATACCCGCGAAGGCGGGAATCCACGGTGTGCGGCGATGCTGGATTCCCGGCTGGGCAGGAATGACGGTTTGTTTGTCGTTCATGTCAGTTCGTGCGGGCAATGAAGCCCGCCTCCAGGCTGGATTCACCCAAGGCGCGTGTCACCTCGGCCGGCGTGCCATCGGCCAGCAGCGAGCCCTTGTGCAACACCAGCACGCGGTCGGCCCCCAGCGCCTCTTCGACCCAGTGCGTGGCCCACAGCACGCACACGCCGCGCTCCTGGACGTCGGCATGCAGGGCCGCCAGCAGGTCCTGGCGCGACTTGGGGTCGAGGCCCACGGTGGCTTCATCCATCAGCAGCACCGACGGGTGGTGCAGGCCGGCGCGCACGAGTTCCACCTTGCGGCGGTTGCCGCCGGAGAGTTCGCGCACTTTCCGGTTCAGGTCGGCGCCAACGCCCATGCGCTCGCAACCGGCGCTGATGCGCTCGTTCGCCAGCCGGCGCGGCAGGCCGTGCAGGTCGGCCTGGAACAGCAGGTTGCGACGGATGCTGAGGTCGAGGTCGAGCGAGACCTGCTGGAACACGACGCCGATATGACGCAGTGCAGCAGCGGCCGCGCGGCGCAGCGAATGGCCGGCCACCTCGACCTCGCCCTCGTCGGCGGCGAACAGGCCGGTCAGCATCTGGAACAGCGTGGACTTGCCGGCGCCGTTGGGGCCGAGCAGCGCAACGAACTGGCCGGCGCTCAGGTCCAGCGACAGCGATTGAAGGGCCGCGCGTTCTCCGTAACGCTTGGTCAGGCCCGAGGTCCGCAACATGTTCGGTGGATGGATGGCGTGGGTCATCAAGGGTTGAAGAATGAAGCCGTGCTGAAGCACCAGGCCGGCAGCAAAAGCAGCAAGCACTGCAATAGCCGGGCCGGCGCGGCACGGCCTGTCTCACCGGCCCGGGCCATGGCAGTGTGGGCGCTTCGGGCCGCGCCTGCGTCATGGCTTGCCCGCTTGCTTTCTGCGGCGCAGTGCGCCCGCTGCGGCGCAGGCCCGCCGCCATGTTGCAGCGCGTTCTTTCGTGCTGCGCCCCAGGCCATTCGCCGCACTGAAACACTCTGTGCCGAACGTGGTTGCAACGAATTTGGCGCAAGGTGTCAGCGCTATTTCATTTGCGAGACACCGCCCGCCACAGCTTGCCGATCAACCATGGGTTTTCCCTCTCGGGGTCATCCCTTGCTGGGGCCGCAACCCTGTCACTCGAACACGCACATGCTGCGTTGAGCAACACATCTGCAAGCCACTCTTGCCATTGCGAGCGTGGCGCGGGTTTGCATGCGAGCTCTTCGAAGCGCTGGCCGATCAGGTTCCCGAACAGGCCCATAACTTGCGGTTAAGCGCTCGCCGAGTTCTTTGGGTCGCTGGGTTGGTGGGTCTTCAAATGGTTCTTCGCGGCCGGGCTCTGGTCAATTCATAACAGGAGACATCAATGCGAAATTCCGGGCATTCAAGTTGGCGCTCGTTGCGTCATTTGTTGATGGTGGTGCTCGCTCTGCCGGCGGTGGCATTGGCCAACGCAGACGTCGAGAAGAACATCGCCAATTCGAAGAACTGGGCCACGCAAGCTGGCGACATGTTCAATCAGCGATACAGCAAGCTCAATCAGATCAACAAGGCCAATGTCGGCAAGATGCAGGTCGCGTGGACCTTCTCCACCGGCGTGCTGCGTGGCCACGAAGGCTCGCCGCTGGTGATCGACGGCACGATGTATCTGCACTCGCCGTTTCCCAACAAGGTCTTTGCGATCGACCTCGACACCCAGAAGATCCTCTGGAAGTACGAACCCAAGCAAGACCCTGCGGTGATCCCGCAGATGTGCTGCGACACGGTCAACCGCGGCCTGGCCTATGCCGAAGGCAAGGTCATCCTGCAGCAGGCCGACAGCATGCTGGTGGCGCTGGACGCGAAGACCGGCAAGGTGGTGTGGAGCGTGAAGAACGGTGACCCGAAGCTGGGCGCCGTCAACACCAACGCGCCTCACGTCTTCAAGGACAAGGTCATCACCGGCATCAGCGGTGGCGAGTGGGGTGTGCGCGGTTTCATCGCGGCCTACAACCTGAAGGACGGCAAGCCGGCCTGGAAGGGCTACAGCGTCGGCCCCGACGCCGAGATGCTGATCGACCCGGCCAAGACGATGACCTGGACCAACGGCGCGATGGCACCGGTGGGTCCGGACTCGTCGCTCAAGACCTGGAAGGGCGACCAGTGGAAGACCGGCGGCGGCACCACCTGGGGCTGGTACAGCTACGACAAGGCCACCAACCTGATGTACTACGGTTCGGGCAACCCGTCGACCTGGAACCCGGCGCAACGCCCGGGTGACAACAAGTGGTCGATGACGGTCTTTGCGCGTGATGTGGACACCGGCGTGGCCAAGTGGGTCTACCAGATGACCCCGTACGACGAGTGGGACTTCGACGGCATCAATGAAATGATCCTGGCCGACATCGACGTCAAGGGCAAGCCGACCAAGGCGCTGGTGCACTTCGACCGCAACGGCTTCGGCTACACGCTCGACCGCGTGAGCGGTGCCCTGCTGGTGGCCGAAAAGTACGACCCGCAGGTCAACTGGGCCACGCACGTCGACATGGTGACGGGCCGCCCGCAGGTGGTGTCGAAGTACTCCACCGCGCAGAACGGGCCTGACGTCAACACCAAGGGTGTCTGCCCGGCTGCCCTGGGCAGCAAGGACCAGCAACCTGCGGCCTTCGACCCTGAAACCAAGCTCTTCTATGTGCCGACCAACCACGTCTGCATGGACTACGAGCCGTTCAAGGTCGAGTACACCGCAGGCCAGCCGTATGTGGGTGCCACGCTGTCGATGTTCCCGGCCCCCAACAGCCACGGCGGCATGGGCAACTACATCAGCTGGGATGCAGGCACCGGCAAGATCGTGCAGAGCCATTCCGAGAAGTTCTCGGTGTGGAGCGGCGCGCTCAACACCGCCGGCGGCATCAGCTGCTACGGCACGCTCGAGGGCTACCTGAAGTGCGTGGACAAGAGAGACATCAACAAGGAGCTCTTCAAGTTCAAGACGCCTTCCGGGATCATCGGCAACGTGTTCACCTATGAACACAAGGGCAAGCAGTACCTGGGCGTGTTCTCGGGCATTGGCGGCTGGGCCGGCATCGGCATGGCGGCTGGCCTCGAGAAAGACCAGGACGGCCTGGGCGCCGTGGGTGGCTACAGAGAACTGAGCCAATACACGGAATTGGGCGGTTCGTTGACCGTGTTTGCCCTGCCGAACTAAGTCAAGGCACAGCGGTCCAATACAAACCTGAAGTCAACCAGAGAGGGGATGACAGCCCATGGCGGATGTCATCCCCGATCTTTGTGAACCCCGGATGCGTTTCAATGAAGTCAAAGCAGTATCTGTTGAGCGTTTTGCTGTGTCTTGCCGCCACCGCCCATGCCGATGACGCACTCTACAAAGTGGTCGACGGCTACAAGGTCGACGCCGACACCATCAAGGGATTTCGAACCTGGCGCGCCGCCGCATGCGACCGCTGCCACGGTGCCAACCAGGAAGGCCTGGTCGGCCCCTCGCTGGTCAACAGCCTGAAGACGCTGACCAAGCCCGAGTTCGTCAAGACCGTCACCGAGGGCCGCCTGCCCAAGGGCATGCCGAGCTTCGGCGAAAGCCCGATGGTCAAGGACAACATCAACGAGCTCTACGCCTACCTCAAAGGTCGATCCGACGGTGCGATCACTCGCGCCAAGGTCGAACCCATCCAATGAACACCACCCTGCCTGCGAAGACGCCCTGTTCCGCACACGACCGCGCCAACCCGTGGTGGCGAGCCGCCGCCGTGGGCCTGGCCTGCGTGGCCGTGCTGGGCAGCGCTTCGGCGCAGGACAAGCCGCCCGAGCGCGATGCGCTGCGCGTCTGCCAGGACCCGAACAACCTGCCGTTCTCCAACGTCGACGGCGCGGGCATCGAGAACCGCATCGCCGAGGTCTTCGGCAAGGCACTCGGCCTGCCGGTCACCTACTACTCGTTTCCCCAGCGCATGGCCTTCATCCGCAACACGCTGCGCTACAAGGTGCCGGGGCAGGACTACCCCTGCGACATCGTGATGGGCGTGCCGGTGGGCTACGACCAGGTGTCGGTCACCAAGCCCTACTACCGCTCGACCTATGCGCTAGTGTTCGCGCAAGGCAAGGGCCTGGACCAGGTGAAGTCGGGCAACGACTTCCTGAAGCTCGACCCGGCCAAGCTCGGCACGCTGCGCATCGGTGTCTACGACCGCTCTCCGGCCTCCGACTGGTTGAACCTGCACGGCCTGATCGACCGCGGCGTGCCCTACGCGATCATGAACGCCGACCCGCAGCAGTACCCCGGCGAGATCATCGAGCGCGACCTCGCCGCCGGCAAGATCGACGTCGCCATCGTGTGGGGCCCGATCGCGGGCTATTTCGCACAGCGCATCAAGTCGCCCCAGCTGACCGTGGTGCCGCTGAAGTCGGAGCATGGCGTGAAGTTCGACTACGAGATGGCGATGGGCGTGCGCTACGGCGAGCGCGAATGGAAGCAGAAGATCGAAGGGCTGATCGAGTCGCAGCAGGCCGCGATCCAGGCCATCCTGAAGGAATACGGCGTGCCGATCGTCGACCAGTCCTTCGAGGCCCCCAAGGAACCCGGCAAACAGACCGCCGCAGCACAGTAAGGCGCAGAACCCGGCGTACCGGAGCCTGCGCGGCACCATGACACCCGACCCGCTTTTACCAAGGCATGCCCACTTGCCTGTGGTCGCGAGCCTTCTCGCTGCCACGGCCTTGCTGCTGGCCCTGCCGGCCCACGCTGCCGAAGATTTCTCTGCCGCCGAGCGGGCGATCTTCATGGCCGACCAGCTCGGCAACATCCACCCACCCACCCAGCTGCGCTACGCCTTTCAGAAGGCCGGCAGCCTGGAGGCCGGCTTTCAAGACAGCGTGACGGTGTCGCTGCGTGCGCAGCCCGACGGCAGCTGCTGCGCCGCGAGCGGCGAGTTCCTCACCGGCGCACGCAAGGTGCCCTTGCCCGACGTGGACAACGCGAAGGGCAACCCGGTGGTGCTCTACTTTCTGGAACACGACATCCGCGAGATGAACCGCCTGACCAAGGGCTCGCAAAACTACTTTCGCAAGCGCATCCGCATGACGGTTTACCAAGGCGCCACGGTCAAACCGACCACGTTCCGCTTCAAAGGGCACGACGTGGCGGGGCAGGAGGTCACGGTGTCGCCCTACCTCGACGACCCGAACCGCTTTCGCTACGAGAAGCTGGCCGGCAAGGAGTACCGGTTCATGCTGTCCGATGCCGTGCCCGGCGGCGTCTACGGCATCCGCACGCAGATCGGCGGTGCCGCCGGTGCGCCGCCGCTGGTCACCGAAGAGATGCTGATCGAAGGCGCCGAGCCCGCGCCGCGCAACCCTTGAAGAGACCTTCCCCCATGAAGCTGCCCCTGACCCACCTGCTCCGCGTTCTGTGCCTCACTGCCCTGCCGCTGTTCGCTGCCACGGCCAGTGCCAACGACTTCCCGACCTCGCAGCGCGTGCTGTATGTGCAGGAGTGCATGCGCAGCCACCCCGGGGCGTACTACGAGATGGTCAACAAGTGCTCGTGCGCCGTCGACGCGATGGCCGACGAGGTGTCGTACGAGGATTACACGAACATGTCGACCATCGTCAACGCGATGACGATCGGCGGTGAACGCGGCGGTGTGATGCGCGACAACGAAACGGTGAAGCCGCAGATCAAGCGCTACCGCGACCTGCAGGCCAAGGTGCAGAAGGCTTGCTTCCTGAGCCCCGACGCCAAGTAGCCGTGCCGGCCGCCGATGAACACCTGGTCGTTTTGTGTCGCCGCGCTGCTGCTCGGCGTGTTGGCTGAGGCCCAGGCTGCGCCCTTCGCCTACATCACCAACCAGGGCAGCGCCGACGTGTCGGTGATCGACCTGGCGTCGCAGCAGGTGGTCGCCACCGTGGGCGTCGGCAAATCGCCGGCGGGCGTGGTGGCCTCGAGCCGCGCGGGCAAGGTGTTCGTCTCCAACCCCGACAGCCGCAGCATCTCGGTGATCGACATGCGCGGGCAGCGGGTCGTCGGCAC
>Ga0302323_100003493_pt1 | contig 12762 bp, 11 predicted proteins | sample Fen_T0_3_FD_201950 | JGI IMG/M metagenome (GOLD analysis project Ga0302323, IMG submission 201950) | Peat permafrost microbial communities from Stordalen Mire near Abisko, Sweden - Fen_T0_3 | ecosystem: Environmental > Terrestrial > Soil > Wetlands > Permafrost | place: Sweden: Abisko... | reverse complement strand
CCCCGCCAGCGTCACGACACCATGGCCCGTGACCTGCTCGTCGTGGGACTGCTCGTCCTGCTGGCGTGGTGCGGGTGGCAGGTGCATGCGCTGATCGACGACGTCCGGGTCGTGACCGACGCCGTCCAGGGCGCGGGGAACTCGGTCCAGAGCGGTTTCGGTTCGGCGGCCGATGCCGTTGCCGGCCTTCCGGTCGTCGGCAGCGAACTGGCCCAGGCACTGGCCGCGGCCGGCGATGCGAGTGGCGGGAACGTCGTCGACCTCGCGGCGTCGGGCGACGCGGCGATCGGCCAGGTGGCCACGCTCCTCGGCTGGCTGGCCTTCGGCGTCCCCGCGTTGATCCTGCTGTCGCTGTTCGTGCCCGTACGGGTCGCCCAGGTCCGTCGTCTGCGCTGTGCCCGAGCGGTGTTGCGGCTCGACGACGATCCCGAGCGGCACCGCCTTCTGGCGATGCGCGCGGCATTCGGCCTGCCGCTGGACCACCTCGTGCAGTACACGACGGACCCGTTCGGGGACCTCATCCGTGGGGAGCACCAGGCGCTGGTCGCAGCCCTGCTCGCGGACTCCGGACTCGCCCTGCCTCGACCGGGGGTTGCTGGGCCAGCGATTGGGAGTTGACGCCCGGGCCGTGAGGCCGCAGGGTATGGGCGCCGGGTCGGGCAGGCCGTGAGGTCAGCCAGGGGGGCCCTGGAGGGGGATGTTCATGCCGGCTCTGGGTCGCACTGCGGCGGTGGTCCTTGCGGCTGCCGTGGTTTCCACCGGGCTCGCGCTCGCCGCAGGCGCCGGCGCACTCGGCCAGATCCCGGATGCTCGGGCGGACTCGCCGGATCCGGTCATCGCAGCGGTCGGCGACATGGCCTGCGACCCGAGCTCGTCGAGCTTCAAAGGTGGTGCCGGAACGGCTTCGGCGTGCGCGGAGCTGCGGATGTCCGGGGCGGTCGTCCACGACTCGACGGTTCAGGGCGTGCTCGGTCTGGGTGACTACCAGTACTACTGCGGCGACGCCCACGACTGGGCCGTCTCCTACCAACCCACGTGGGGGCGCATCGACGACCGGATCGACCCGATCGCGGGGAACCACGAGTACCTCACCGGCATTGACCCGTACGGGGACACGTGCCCGGCCGACAACACCACCGCAGCCAACTTCTTCGACTACTTCGGCGCGTCCGCTCACCCGGAGACGGCTGGGCACTACTCGTTCGACCTCGGCACCTGGCACCTGATCGGCCTTAACGCCAACTGCTCGAAGAAGAACGTGGGTGGCTGCACGGCCACCTCGGCCCAGACCGCTTGGTTGAGCAACGACCTCGCGACCACGACCCAGCCGTGTGTGCTCGCCTACTGGCACCAGCCGCTGTTCACGGGCCAGAAGGCGGCGGTCCAGAAGGCCTACCAGCCCTGGTGGAACCTCCTGTACGGCGCGCACGCAGACGTGGTCCTCAACGGCCATGTCCACAACTACCAGCGCTACCCGGCTCTGAGCCCCACCGGCGTCGCCGGGTCCGCCGGGATCACCGAGTACATCGTGGGCACGGGCGGCGAGGCGTTCCAGGGCATCAGCAGCAGCGCCAAGCCCTATCCGTCGGTCTACCTGAGGTCGTTCGGCTACCTCCGGCTCACGCTCGGCGCAAACGGTTGGACGGCCGAGTTCGTGAACCCCAACGGGGTCGTGCTCGACACCTCGTCCGGAACCTGCCACTGAGTGGACGCGGGCCACGCGCCGCGTCAGGGATCGGAGGCGTCGATCACGGTGCCCGTCGCGAGCGTGGCGAACTCCGACATCGCCCGCAGCGCCTGCGGCCGGGCGAAGGTGGGGCTGCCGATGATGACGTGCAGGCAGAGGCCGTCCTCGAGCGCGAGCATGCTGCGGGACGCCACTCGGGGCTCCTCACCGAGGACGAAGTCGCCGCTGGCCTGCCCCACCCTGAAGACCTGCTCGTAGAGCAGCACCTGGCGCTGGATGAACTGGCTCGCCAGCATGGCGTGGAACCGGTTGCGCTGAAGGAACGCCGACATCTCGTAGAGCATCCGCACCAGATGGTCGTCGGCCCCCACCGGCAGGCCCAGCCGGATCATCGACACGAGCTGGGCAACCGGAGAGTCCAGTTCGGCGACCGCCCGTTCCCGCAGCGCGCAGAACCGCTCCATGCCTCCGCGGTGGACGTCGGCGAGGATCGCGTCGAGCCCGTCGTCGTAGTAGTAGAGCAGCGAGGTCGGCGAGACCCCGGCGGCCTCCGCGATGTGCTTCAGTTTGACCTGGGCGACACCGTGTTGCTGGACCGCGCGCTCAGCGGCCGCGATAAGGTCGCGGCGGCGGGCTTCCTTCTGTGTCGGTCGAGCCACGTTCAAAACAATATCGGTTCGTTATGCCTGGTCGTTGACGGAATCGGGCGAGTTCTTCTAATTTGCCTCGAACAACTGACGGGACACGTCCTGGGCGCGGGTCCCCCTGGGGACGCACTGGAGAGCAGAGGTCGACATGGTGGGTTCTCGGGGGCGACTGGTGGTCGCCACGTTCGCCGTACTCGTGGCGGTCTCCGCCTGCTCCGGGAAGTCGGCCCCCACCCAGGGGTCGGCCTCACCGAGCACGTCGCTGAACATCACGATGCCGGCGCCCACGTCCGAGCTCGACAAGGTCACCTGGGCCGTCTACCGCGAGGTCGCGTCGCTGGACCCGATCTACGCCTTCGACTATCCGGAGAACACGGCCGTCGCGGCCATGTGCGAGACGCTGATCCGCCAGCAGCCCGACGGCAGCACCGTGCCCGGCCTGGCATCCGCCATCGACACGTCCGATCCCACGAAGATCGTCTTCACGCTCCGTGACGGCGTGACGTTCTGGGATGGCCATCCACTGACCGCCGACGACGTGGTCTACAGCCTCGACCGGCAGCGCGATCCGGCCAACGGCGGTTACTACGGAGCGGTGTTCCAGTACGTGAAGTCGATCAAGGCCACAGCGGACAACGAGGTGACCATCACCTTGAAGCAGCCCGACGAGGCGCTGCTCGGTGAGCTGTCGTCCACCCCTGGCTTCATCACCGAGAAGGCCTACACACAAGCTCAAGGCGCCAAGTACGGCACCCACGCGGGTGGCGCCATGTGCACGGGAGCGTTCAAGCTCGGACCCTGGAAGACCGGCGGAGCCCTCGAGCTCATGCGCAACGACAACTACTGGGACACGAGCTTTCCCCAGATGGTCAAGGAGCTCGACATCGTCGGCGCACCGGACGAGGCGAACCTCACCGAGGCGCTGAAGACCGGTGAGATCGACGCGGTGTACGCGGGCCAGCTCTCCACGCTCGACCAGCTCGAGAAGGCGCCGAACCTCAACGTGCTGTTCGGTCCCTCCTACGCGACGAACGACCTGATCCTGTCCAACCCCAGTGGGACGCTGGGCGACCCGAAGGTGCGCGAGGCGCTGTCGCTCGCCATCGACCGGCAGGGTCTGATCGACGCCACGTGGCGTGGCTCGGCCGTCATGCCGCGCGCGATCGTGGGGCCCGGAACGTTCGGCTACGCCAAGGACACGTACCAGGCCGCCTACGACGCCCTGCCGGTGATGACCCAAGACATCGAGAAGGCCAAGAGCCTGGTGAAGGACGCCAACGCCGAGGGCAAGTCGATCGTGATCGGCATGTCGTCTGAGATCGCAACCATCCAGACATCCGCTGACGCGGTCAAGAGTGCTGCGGAGGAGATCGGGCTCAAGGCGACCGAGAAGTCGGTGTCGGCAGCCAAGTACATCGACTTCTTCACCAGTGCTCAGGCGCGCCAGGGTGTCGACGGCTTCTTCACCATCAACTATCCGGACTACGCCGACCCGATGGCGATGTACGGTCCGATCTCGATTCCGGGTGGGTTCAACAACTACTTCGACTACAACAACCCGCAGGTGGTGAGCCTGCTGAGCAAGGCGCAGCAGGAACCCGACCCGACCAAGCGGGCCGAGTACGTCACCCAGGCGCAGACGATCGTCATGCAGGACCTTCCCTGGATCCCATTGGCCATCCCCTACACGACGCTGGTCATCAACAAGCGGGTCACCGGGGCGCCGGTCTCGTTCCAGTACATGTTCGGGCCATGGGCCGCCGGACTCGGTGGCACGGGGTGAGCCGAGGGCGCCACGGATGACCCGGTTCCTGCTGCGACGCGGCGTCATGATGGTCGTGACGCTGTTCGCCTCGAGCTTCGTCATCTACGCCGCGATGTACCTCGCACCGGGCAACCCGCTCGCTGCGCTGGCGGGGAACCGGCCGCTGCCACCGGATGCGGTCGCCGCGCTGGAGGCTCGTTACCACTTGAACGAGCCGTTCTTCCAACGGTACTGGGAGTGGCTCACCGGGGTGCTCCACGGGAACTTCGGCTACTCGATCATCCTGAAGCAGAACGTGTCGACGCTGATCGGTGAGCGGATCGGCACGACCGCGTTTCTCGTCTGCTACGCCGGTCTGATCATCCTCGTGCTGGGGATCGGGCTCGGGATCGTCGGTGGACTGCGTCACGGCGCTGTGGACACCGGAGTCATCCTCGTCTCCACAGTGTCGGCCGCGATCCCGGCCTTCGTGGCGTCGATCATCTTGTTGCTGGTCTTCGCGGTGAACCTGCGCTGGTTCCCGGTGACCGGCACCAACATGACGTCGAGCTTCCCGAACCGGCTGTGGCACCTGACCCTCCCGGCGTTCGCCCTCGCCATTGCGACCATGGCGGTGGTCGCCAGGGTGACTCGCGCGTCAGTCCGGGAGGAGCAGCGCAAGGAACACGTGCAGACCGCGATCTCCCGAGGTATCCCGTATCACTACGTCGTGCGCCGTCACGTGCTCCGTAACGCCGCCATCCCGATCCTGACCGTCTCGGGTCTGACCATTGCTTCGCTGATTGCGATCTCGGCAGTGGTGGAACGGGCCTTCAACGTGACCGGGCTCGGCTCCTACCTGCTCCAGGCCGCCAACTATGGCGACATGGCGGTGGTCCAGGGGATCTCGCTGGTCCTGGTCTTCGCGTTCATCATCACGAACACCCTCGTCGACCTGTTGTACGCGGTGCTGGACCCACGCGTCGCGCTCGGGGAGAAGGCGATATGACCACCGCCAACGCCGAGGTCGCCGACGTCATCAGTCGTCGTCCCGCCTTCCGCCGGATCCGCGGCGGTCACGTCTTGATCTACTTCAGCATCGCGGTGATCGCGGTCGCGACCATCCTTGCGGTCTTCGGCACCTGGTTGGCGCCTCACGACCCGAACAACGTGCAGCTGTCGTACCAGTACGTGGGCCCGACGCCTGGCCACCCGCTCGGTTTCGACGGGACCGGCCGCGACTTGCTCTCCCGGCTGATGGCAGGTGCTCGTACCTCGATGTTCGGGCCGCTCGCGGTCGTGCTCATGGCCATGACCGCTGGCGTGGTGCTGGCCATTGCGTCCGCGTGGCGTGGCGGGTGGTTCGACACCTCGATCTCCGCCGGTCTCGACATCCTGTTCGCCTTCCCCGGGCTGCTATTGGCGATCCTGGCTGCTGCGGTCTTCGGCTCCGGTCTCGTCGCCGCTTCGATCGCCCTGGCGATCGCCTGCACGCCCTACATCGCGCGGGTGCTGCGCAGCGCCGCGATGCGGGAGCGAAGCCAGGCCTACATCGCCGCTCTGGAGGTGCAGGGCGTCTCGGCGTGGCGGGCCTGCATCCGCCACCTACTGCCCAACGTGGGTCCGCTCATCGTGGCGCAGGCCACGATTCTGTTCGGATACGCGATGGTCGACCTCGCCGCGATCTCGTTCGTGGGCCTGGGGGTTCAGCCACCACAGCCTGACTGGGGCGTGATGGTCGGCCAAGGGGAGCCAGGAGTGTTGCAGGGGTATCCGGCAGAGTCGTTGTCGGCCGGCCTGTGCATCGTCCTGGTCGTCGTTGCTTTCAACCTGCTGGGCGAACGGCTCGCCGAGCGAGCAGAGGAGAGGCGTTAGCAGATGACCGACCTTCACTACCTGTCCGCGACGGACGCGCTCGCCAAGTTCCGGTCTCGCGAGCTGTCCCCGGTCGAGCTCATGGAAGCGGTCATCGCCCGGGCCGAGGATGTCGACGGCAGTGTCAACGCCTTCTGCCACACCTACTACGAGCGAGCGCTCGACCAGGCAAGGGCCGCGGAGGCGGTCTACGCCCACCGCCCCGAGGACGCGCGGGCGCTGGAAGGCCTGCCCGTTGCGCTCAAGGACGAGGTGATGGTCGAAGGCGAGCCGGCAACCATGGCGTCGCTCGTCTACCAGGACGAGGTCGCTGCGATGACCGCACCCACCGCCGAACGCATTCTCGAGTTCGGTGGCATCATCCACGCGCGGACGACGACACCGGAGTTCTCCTGCGCCGGCTTCACGCACTCGCGTCTGTACGGAGTCACGCGCAACCCGTGGAACCTCGAGTTCGGGGTCGGTGGCTCGTCGGGCGGGTCCGGCGCCGCCTTGGCTGCCGGGACCACCACGTTGGCCTCCGGTTCCGACATCGGCGGCTCGATCCGCATCCCGGCGTCGTTCAACGGGGTGGTCGGGTTCAAGCCGCCCTACGGGCGGGTCCCCGTCGAGGTTCCGTTCAACATGGACACCTACTGTCACAACGGACCACTGGCCCGAACCGTCGCGGACTGCGCGTTGTTCGAGAACACGATGGCGGGACCGCACCCTGCCGACCACACGTCGCTGCGACCGAAGTTGGAGATCCCGGAGCGGCTCGATGGGATCGAGGGGCTACGGATCGGCTTCTCGGTCGACTTCGGTGGGTGGGCGGTCGATCCGGAGATCGTCGCGAACACCCGCACCAGTGTCGCGGCGTTGTCCGATGCCGGCGCGATTGTCGAAGAGGTCGATCTCGTGGTGGACCGTGACGTCCTGATGCGGGCGATCAGTGTCCATTACCAGACCATGTTCGCGGCATGGATCGGAAGCATCGCCGACGAGCACCGCGACCTGCTCAACGACTACGCCATCGACTTCGCGCAGATGACGGCGAAGAACGGTGCTGGTGTCTCCGTTCTCGAAGGCATGGATCTCGAGACGCAGATCTGGGAGTCGCTCGGTCGGCTCTTCCAGCGCTACGACGTGCTCGTCTGCCCGACGGTCGCGACCCGCGGACTCGTTGCGGGGGACGGCTACGTCGGTCACGGGCTCGAGGTCGGTGGGGTGACGCTCGACAACTACTTCGACTCGATGCTGACCCCCCTGTTCAACCTGGCCAGCCGCTGCCCGGTGCTGAGCGTCCCGTCCGGGTTCGCGGACAATGGCGTACCCACGGGCATCCAGATCGTGGCGCGAACCTACGACGACGTGACTGCCTTCCGGGTCGGCGCCGCGCTCGAGCGGATCCGCCCGTGGTGGGACGGGCACCGGCTGCCGCAGTTCACGGGCGCGCCGCCCCAGTGAGCCAACTGCTCGTCGTGGACGACCTCACCGTGCAGCTGCCAGTCGAGGGTGAGTTCCGCACGGTCCTGCGGGACGTGTCGTTCTCGATTGCACCGGGCGAGGCACTCGGGCTGGTGGGGGAGTCCGGGTCGGGCAAGTCCATGACCGCTCGGGCGGTCGCCCGGTTGCTGCCCGACGGGGCGAAGGTGACCGGGCAGATCACGTTCGACGGGACGTCGGTGCTGGACCTGCGTGGTGCCGCGCTGCGTCGGTACCGCACCGACGGCATCGCCATGGTGTTCCAGGACCCAAGGGCGCACACCAACCCGGTCCGGACGATCGGTGACTTTCTCACCGAGGCGCTGCGAACCAACCGCTCGATTGCGTCCCGCGCGGCACGGGCCCGCGCGGTCGATGTGTTGGCCGCGGTCGGGATCGACGATGCCGACCGGCGGCTGTCGCAGTATCCGCACGAGCTGTCCGGCGGTCTGCTCCAGCGCGTCATGATCGGTGCGACGCTCCTCATGCAACCCCGCCTGATCCTGGCCGACGAGCCCACCACCGCCCTGGACGTCACCACGCAGTCCGAGGTGATGGCGATCCTGCACGAGCTCCAGCGCGACCTCGACCTCGCCATGCTCTTCATCACCCACGATCTCGAGCTGGCTGCTGCTGTCTGTGACCGGACCGCGGTGATGTACGCCGGGGAGCTGGTCGAGCAGCGCAGGTCCGGCGCCCTGCACGACGACCCGCTGCACCCCTACACGGCAGCGTTGGTCCAGGCGCGGCCCAGCGTGGACGGCACCTCAACCCGGCTCGAGGCGATCCCGGGGCGCCCGCTGTCGGCGTTCGAGGCGCCCGACGGGTGTGCGTTCGCCCCCCGTTGCTCCCACGCCGAAGAGGCATGCGCGCAGTCGCGGCCCGAGATCCGCGAGCTCGCTGGTGGTCTGGTGCGGTGTCGGCGGGCCGAGGAGCTGCGTGGCGTCCTCCTGGTCGGGTCCGATCATGGCTGAGCCAGAGTCGGTGACCATGAGCACCGCCGAGTCGCCCAACATCATCGAGGTCCGTCAGCTGCGCAAGGTCTTCGGCCACGCCTTCGTCGCCGTGGACGACGTCGACTTCAGCGTGCCGCGCGGCGGCTCGCTGGCCATCGTCGGAGAGTCGGGGTCGGGCAAGACCACCGTTGCCCGCATGATCGTCGGGCTGGAACGACCGACGTCAGGCGAGATCGTGGTGGACGGCAAGGACCGCTCCCAGCCGGCGCACACGACCAAGGAGCGACGTTCCCGGGGTCGGGACGTGCAGATCGTCTTCCAGGACCCGTACAGCTCGCTGGATCCTCGCCAAACCGTCAGCGCCTCGATCGAGGAGGTGTTGAGCATCCACGGTCTGGGCAACGCGCGGGAGCGGGCCGATCGCGTGACGGAGCTGGCGGCTCTCGTGGGCCTCGACGAGCGTCAGGTCCGAGCGCGTCCGCGTGCGCTGTCGGGAGGCCAGCGTCAGCGGGTGGCGATCGCGCGGGCGCTGGCGGTCGAGCCGAAGGTGCTCATCCTCGACGAGTCGGTCGCCGCACTCGACGTCTCGATCCAGGCGCAGGTGCTGAACCTCCTGGCCGACATCCGCGAGCGCACCGGTGTGACCTACATCCTGATCAGCCACGACCTCGCCGTGGTCCGCCAGATCACCCAGGAAGCCGTGGTGATGCATCGGGGCCGCATCGTGGAGCGTGGCGCGACGGCGCAGATCCTGGACGACCCGCAGGAGCCCTACACCCAGCTGCTGCGAGCCAGCGTCCCCGGTCCGGGCTGGACACCGCGTCGGCGTACCGCGGTCTGAATCCCGGTGGACGAAGGCTGCGCGTCGGTCAGAGCGCGGGCCGCAGGAATGGCACGAACACGTCGCACTCGGCCTGCGCTGCCAGGAACGCCCCCACGTGTCCCAGTCCAGGCAGCCAGACGGCTCGGCCGTCGCGGATCTGCTCCGCGGCTTCGGCGTTCAGGTGGTCCGGATCCTCCAGCTCGCCGGCGAGCAGAAGAGTGGGACACCTGATCTGGGCGTGCAGCGGCCACGGTGTCCAGTCCCGCCAGGCCTCCAGGTTCAACGCGAACTGCTCCGGGTCGGTGTCGAGGAACTGGCCGCGCAGCCACTCGGGTAGCTCGATCTGCTCTGCTGCCTCCACTGCCGCGACGACCGACGACATCCCCTCGGCGCGGAGCGCGGCGATGAGGGGATCGGCGTCCTCTGTGGGCTCCGTCTCCCAGGTGCCACCAAGGGCGACCAGCGCAGCGATCCGCTCGGGGTGGCCGGCAGCCAGCGCGAACCCGACCTGTGCACCCGCGGAGTAGCCGACGAATCCGGCGCGTGGTGCGTCCAACGCGTCGAGAACGGCCAGCACGTCCGCGACGTACTCGGGCATGGCGTGGGCCGAGACGTCCGTCGGTCGGGCGCTGCCGCCCCGACCGCGATGATCGAGCAGCACGACGCGGAAGCCGTGCAGGTAGGGGAGATGGTCCCGCCACATGTCGCCGTCGCCGGCACCTCCGGTCTGCAGGACGACCGTTGGGCCCGTGCCGACGACGGCGAACCGCAGCCGCACCCCACTCCGGTGGACGAACACCGCGTCACCGTACTGCCCTTGTCACACCGGGAGTGCCCGCCCTACCGTGGTCCTGACTCGCCGTTCAGCGAGTGGAGCCGCCAGACCACGCAGGTCAGCCCCGAGGACGTCTGATGACAGCCACGCACCGTCATACCCTGCCCGGACGTGACTACCACGACCAGGCGGTGTTCGAGCTGGAGCGCGAACGAATCTTCTTCCGGTCCTGGTTCTATGCCGGGCGGGCCGAACAGGTCGAGGCACCGGGCCAGTGGTTCACCATCGACGTGGTGGGCGAATCGGTCCTGGTGATCCGAGGTGACGACCGGAAGCTGCGTGCGTTCTACAACGTCTGCCGGCACCGTGGTTCTCGACTACGCGACGAGGATGCCGGTCTCGAGCGGGGCACGATCATGTGCCCGTACCACGCGTGGTGCTACGACCTCACGGGTGCACTGGTCGCCACCCCGCGCGTCGGGGAGGACGAGATCGACCGGTCGCAGCTGTCCCTCCACCCGGTGCATGTGGACGAGTGGCAGGGCTTCGTGTTCGTCAACCTCGACCGTGAGGAGCCCGCACCGCTGCGGCAGGTGATCGGCGCAGGCTATGACGACCTGCTGGGATTCGAACGCTTCGAGATGGACACCTTGCGGATCGGGGCGACGACCGAGTGGCTGGTCGAAGCCAACTGGAAGATCATCGTCGAGAACTACAACGAGTGCCTCCACTGTCCGACCGTGCACCCCGAGCTCGTCCAGGTGATTCCTGCCTATCGCAAGGGCTGGGTCTTCGAAGAAGGGCGCGAGGACGGCGGTGTGTCGCTGGCCGGTGGGTCCAGCTACACGGCGGACGGTCACGCGAACATCGCCGTGCTACCAACGATGACCGAGATCGAGGCGCAGTCGGTGTACGGCGGAACCGTGTTCCCCAACCTGATGATCGATATCTCGGGCACCGGGGTCGTGGTCACGCACCTGATTCCCTTGGGCCCTACCACCACCCGTCAGATCGCCCGGTACCTGTTCCACCCCGACGCCATGGCGGCGCCGGACTTCGATCCCAGTCCCCTGGTCGAGTTCGGCGAGCTGGTCGGGGCACAGGACAACTCGATCTGCGAACGGGCCCAGCGAGGCGTGCGGTCGCGGGCCTTCGACCACGGGGTCTACCCCGAGAAGGACGAGTACGTCTGGGAGTTCAACCAGCGCTACCTGCGCGAACGCGACCAGAGCTGAGGAGCGCCGTCACGGCGCCGGGGCTGACGCCTCGCGCGGCCTGCGCACCATGACGGCGTCGAACTCCAGAGCCCGGTGCGTCGCTCGTTCGTAGCTGACCGGCCAGCACCCCGCCAGGTCGAAGCCGTGGCTGCGGTACGTGTCGAGGGCAGTGGTGAGATCGGGCATCCCGTCGTAGATCGGCACCGATGAGATCTCGGACTGCATGGCCACGACCGCGTCGAGTCCGGTCCCCGCGCCGAGGAAGGCCTCGAGGTCGTATCCCTGCGTGTCGAGCTTGAGGTAGACGCGTGGGTCGTCCAGACCGTCGAGCAGCTCGGGCAGCATCGACTCGAGACGACGAACCTGGACCGTCAGGGGCGACGTGGTCGCCAGCTTCCTCGACCACTTCGCCCCGTAGTCACTGGCCGTGAGCAGGGAACTCATGGTTCCCTTCCCCGAGTCGACGTGAATCGTGGCCTCGGCGTCCTCTCGCCCGAGCCCCACGTTGCGAACCAGCCAGTCGGGATCGTCGGCCGCAGCGGCGGCGAGCTCCTCGAACACGTGCGGTACGGGCTCGAAGGACACGATGCGTCCGGTCCACCCCGACTCGCGCAGACGCAGCGCGTACTGCCCGATGTTTGCTCCCACGTCCAACACGCAGTTGACCCGGTGCAGCTCGAGCACGTGCATCACGTCCCGGTTGGCCACGAGGTCGATCAGCGTCTTTGCATCGGTGATGGGGGTCACGCCGCTGGTGTCGACCAACCACTCGTCGCACGTGGCCCGGCCGACCCCGCGGCGGCGCACGAGCGTCGTCTGGTCGTCCAACGGCGTCACCCGCGGTCGCGGGCGTCGCGACACGATGGTCGCCTCGGGCCAGAGCCCGAGCTTGGTGACCTTGGCGTCGGGGTCTGAGCTGCGTGAGACCACGGTCGTTTCGGGCCAGAGCCCGAGCTTGGTGACCTTGGCGTCGGGGTCTGGGCTGCGTGAGACCACGGTCGTTTCGGGCCAGAGCCCGAGCGTGCTGATCGTTGTGGCTGGGTCTGAGTCCCGCGTGACGACGGCCGCTCCGGGCCACAGGTCGACCACCTGGAGCCCGGCGCGCTGGGCGAGCCGGAGCATTCGACGCATCAACGTCGGGCCGCCGGAGGGTTGGTCCATCCGGCCATTATTCCCCGCCGAACCGGCCCCCCTCCACTGGCGGGCATCGGGGTCCTCGGACCCTGACGTGCGTGACGGCGGACTCCCTATCGTCAAGACATGGGTACGGGCGACCGTGACCGCTACTTGGACCTGCTGCGCGGGGGCAGCATCGTCGCAGTCGTCGTCGGGCACTGGTTGGTGGCCGACCTGACCTACACCGGCGGTGAGCTTCATCTGCACAGCTCGCTGGGTGAGGTCCCCGCGATGTGGCCGCTGACGTGGGTCTTCCAGGTGATCCCGGTCTTCTTCTTCGTGGCGGGGGCAGTCAACGGTCCGAGTTGGGTGCGTTCCCGCGACCGGGGCGATTCCTATGCGAGGTACATCGACCGTCGGGTGCGTCGGGTGCTGGTACCGACCACGGTGGCGGTGAT
>Ga0302323_100003492_pt1 | contig 12766 bp, 10 predicted proteins | sample Fen_T0_3_FD_201950 | JGI IMG/M metagenome (GOLD analysis project Ga0302323, IMG submission 201950) | Peat permafrost microbial communities from Stordalen Mire near Abisko, Sweden - Fen_T0_3 | ecosystem: Environmental > Terrestrial > Soil > Wetlands > Permafrost | place: Sweden: Abisko... | reverse complement strand
CAAATACCTGGAAGAATCGATATGGAAGTTGTTGCGTCCTAAAGAGCAGGAGGTTTTGCGTATGATTGTAAAAAATGTCTCAACGGGTATCAATGAATTCCAGATAGGGCGTGATCAGGAAGATGCGTTGGCGAACCTGGAACATTTCGGCCTGTTAGTGAACACTTCCGAGGGAATGCGGGTTCGGGGGAGTTTATTGAACCATTGGGTGTACAAGTATGAGGTGACACATGGAACTTAATCCCTATAACTCCACCAAGCCTGGACATCTTTTTACCGGCTACATAAAACTGCGGCAGCGGATACTGAATGGCCTGAACAACGGTAAATCATTCGCCGTGATGGGCGGCAGGCGTTGTGGAAAGACTTCCTTATTACGACAACTGGAAAAAGACCTGAAGGAAGTCAGTTCCGCGCAACAGGCCTTATTGCCCCAGTTCATGGATATTCAGGCAGAACTGCCGAAATCGACAGAAGAATTCTGGGCTTGCATCAGCCGGTTAACGGTGGCAGACACTGACTTACCGCTTTGGCAAGCTGAACAGGATTCGCAACCTTATCAGGCTTTTCTGGCCTGGCTAAAACAAACCATTCCAAGGATGACCGAAATCCACGGTGCCAACTGGACGATAGTGCTGCTGATTGATGAGTTGGAAGTCGCTGCGAGCCGATTGCCTAATGACGATTGTTTTCATAATCTTAGGCATTTTTTGATGAATTCGGAGTTTGCCAGCCGTTTTCGGGTTGTGGTTTCTGGGGTGGGTGGGTTGTCCAATCTGATCAAATCGGGGAGTCCGCTCAATAACCTGGAAAGCCATACCTTATCGCACCTTAGCATTGAGGAATCCCGTCAACTTATCGAACAGGGCTTTGGCAAAACATTTCCGGCATTATTGGAATCGAAGTTGCAAGAGCTGTCGGGCTACCATCCCTGGCTGTTACAGGGTTTACTGGAGTATCTTTGGGAAGCGCAACAACAGTTGGACGAGGAATCTTTGCGAAATGCCGTCAGGCAGTTTACCCGTAGCCGTGATGGTATTTTCAAATCCTGGGCCAAGACCCTGGATGTCGGTGGGCGAACGGTCTGTCAGTTACTGGCTGCTCAAGGCGAAATCTCCACAAAACAAATTCGGCCACTCGTCCCGCAAACCATCACCGTGACGGAAATCTTGGATGTATTAGGCTATCATGGCTTGGTCGATGAAGCGGATGACGAACGCATCAAACTGAACGGAATGTTATTTCGAGATTGGTTTACCCAAAATCTGCCTTATCTGAATCTAGGCGATGAACCGTTGCAGTCGCCAGTCCTGGCTATTGAAGATAAAGCAGGGGCGGTTGCCGATGAGCGGAAGCGCCATGTCTTTGTCGTGTATGGGCGTGACCGGAAATTTCATGCCGAAGTCTGCCTGTTTTTACGGGCTTTGAAATTGGAACCGTTGGAATGGAACCGAATTGTCGAAGCGACGGGCAAAGGCGCACCGACGATTTTTGAGATTATCGAAAAAGGCTTTTCAATGGCCGGTGCAGCCGTGGTTTTGCTGACACCGGACGATGAAGCACGATTGCTGCCCCACTTTCATCAGCCCCATGATGCCCCTCATGAAAAGGAACTTACCCCTCAACCACGCCCTAATGTGCTGTTTGAGGCAGGCTTGGCGATGGCAAAATTCCGGGACAAAACCATCCTGGTGCGGGCTGGTCAAGTGCGCCCATTCAGTGACATAGCAGGGATGCATTTACTAGACCTAGATAACGAAATTAGTAAACGGGATCACTTTGCCAAACGATTGGAGAATTGTGGACTCAAGGTAGACCGCAGTGGTATTTACTGGCAGCAAGCCGGAGACCTGACGGCGACAAAGATTCCGGGTTAGCCTGTGATGGCCTGTCGGCTTATTGAAATCACGAAGTTTGGGGGTGCGGCGCACATCAAAGAATATGCCATCAATCCCTGTTAATTGACTGGAAATGACAGACGAAAATAATCCTTATTGCGAGAAATTTCATTTCATATTCTCATCAACCCTTTTCTAACCAATCCAGCTCCGCATCCGAAAATCCGGCAATTTTCCGCATTTCCCTATTGAAAGGGCCTTTAGGTTTGCCGCCCCGGTAATACTGGGTTATCAGGGATTGGTATTGTCTTTCGGGGTCTAAGCCTTGCTGGTTGCAGATAGTTTTGAACCAATATGATCCGCGTTCTACATGCTTGACTTCATCGTTGAGGATGCGGGTTAATATTGCGATACCCGTTTCATCGCCCTTTGCAACAAACTTCGCAATAATGGCGGGCGTTACGTCTAGCCCCCTTGCTTCCATACAACGGGGAACTAAAGCCAATCGCGCCAATAAATCATCAGCCGTCTCGGTGGCGTGATCCCACAGTCCACCATGTGCGGGCAGGTCGCCGTATTCGACATTAAAGCTGCGTAAATGTTGCCGGATAAGTCCGAAATGCTGCGCTTCTTCATCGGCAACACAAAGCCAATCCTGATAGAATTGCTCTGGTAAGCCGCGAAAGCGATAGAGCAAATCCCAAGCCAGGTAGATCGCCACAAACTCAACATGGGCAATCGCATGAAAAAATGCAATCACGCCTTCAGGTGAAGTTATCTTACGCTTGGGCATATTGCGCGGCGCTTGCAAAATGGGCTTTTCGGGGAATATTACCCTGGTGATCGATGCTACCGGCTGATTTGGGGCGAAACTCAACTGTCCGTCAGCTAACAGTTGCCGGGCATGGTGAGTAAGCTCCAGTTTTTCATCGATATTTGCATCGTGCAAACACGCTTCGGCAATGTCGTACAGGTTTCTCATACAGATTTTTAGGGTTTAATCATGATTAAAATTATTGATATTCTGGCTTTGCTGTTCTATTGCGCTGTGATTTATTGGCTTTCCGACCAGACATCGCTGCCCATACCCATGCTATTCGAATATCAAGACAAACTCCATCACGCGACGGCTTATTTTATGATGGGGATACTAGCGTGGCGCACAATCCGGCATTTTGTTAAACCGCCCTTTATACTGGCAATCGCCAGCATTGTGTTTTGCAGTCTATACGGTATCTCGGATGAATGGCATCAATCCTTTGTGGTAGGTCGGCAAGCAGATAGCCTGGATTGGGTAGCCGATACCTTTGGCGCAACCTTAGCAATCTATTTACTGGCAAGATTTTACCCTTATCAAAAGCTGATCTGAAAAAAGTGGAAAAACAATTTCGAATTCACAGCCCATTCCAACCTGCTGGCGACCAGCCCACGGCGATTAATCAACTAATTGAAGGGTTGAACGACGGCGAGGTGCATCAAACCTTACTGGGCGTGACGGGTTCCGGCAAGACGTTTACCATCGCCAATGTCATCAATCAGGTGCAACGCCCCGCCATGATTATGGCGCCCAACAAAACACTGGCGGCGCAATTATATGGCGAGATGAAAGAGTTTTTCCCTGAAAACAGCGTGGAATATTTTGTCTCCTATTACGATTATTACCAGCCCGAAGCCTACGTACCCGCTTCCGATACGTTTATTGATAAAGATGCCTCCTTAAATGAACATATCGAACAAATGCGGCTATCCGCCACTAAAGCGTTGATTGAAAGAAAGGACACGATTGTGGTCGCAACCGTTTCTGCGATTTATGGCTTGGGTGAGCCGGAATCGTACTTCAAAATGGTGCTGCATCTGGTAAAAGGCGATCTAATCAAGCAACGCGATATTTTGCGTCGGCTTGCCGAAATGCAATACACTCGTAATGATATTGAATTACGCCGGGCGACGTACCGGGTTCGCGGTGAAGTGATCGACATTTTCCCTGCCGAGTCAGAACAGGAAGCCTTGAGGGTTGAGCTATTTGATGATGAAGTGGAGCGATTGTCCTTATTTGATCCCTTAACCGGCGAAATCATCAGCCGGATTGTCCGTTATACCGTCTACCCGAAAAGCCATTATGTCACGCCCCGCGAGCAACTATTATCCGCCGTGGAATTAATCAAGATAGAACTCAAGGAACGGCTGAATCATCTTTATTCCCTAAATAAATTGGTAGAAGCCCAACGCCTGGAGCAACGGACTTTATTCGACCTTGAAATGATAATGGAAGTCGGGTATTGCTCGGGCATTGAAAACTATTCGCGCTTTTTATCAGGACGGCAGGCTGGTGAATCCCCGCCCACCATGTTTGATTACTTGTCTGATGATGCCTTGGTGATTATTGACGAGAGCCACGTCACCATCCCGCAGATTGGTGCCATGTTCAAAGGTGACCGCTCCCGTAAAGAAACTTTGGTGGAGTATGGGTTCAGGCTACCTTCAGCACTCGACAATCGACCCTTGATGTTCGACGAATTCGAGGCAAAATCGCCGCAACGCATTTATGTATCGGCAACGCCAGGGCCTTATGAGAAAGCGCATTGCGGTGATTTTGTTGAGCAGGTCGTCAGGCCGACAGGCTTGCTAGATCCAGTCGTAGAAGTTCGCCCTGCTTCTACCCAGGTCGATGATTTACTCTCTGAAATTAATAAGCGCGTGGCTGTGAACGAACGCGTACTGGTCACTACCTTAACAAAACGGATGTCCGAGGATTTAACCGAATACCTTTCGGAACACGATATTCGGGTACGTTACCTGCATTCCGATGTCGAAACCGTGGAACGTGTCGAAATTATTCGGGATTTGCGTCTAGGCAAGTTTGATGTTCTGGTGGGAATTAATTTGTTGCGTGAAGGTCTTGATATTCCTGAAGTTTCTTTGGTTGCCATCCTCGATGCCGATAAGGAAGGTTTTTTGCGCTCCGTCGTCTCGCTAGTACAAACCATTGGGCGAGCCGCCCGAAACCTGCACGGCAAAGCGATTTTATATGGCGACCGCGTCACCCGCTCCATGCAGCAGGCGATTGATGAAACCGACCGCCGTCGTGAAAAGCAACACCTGTTTAATCAACTGCACAATATAGAACCGAAAAGCATTAATAAATCCATCCTCGACATCTTACAAATCGCCATTCCCGGCTCTGGATTGCCCGGTTTCAGCAAAACTCAAGGAAAAATCGCGGAAAGCACAGCGGAATACAAGGTAATGACACCCAAACAACTGGGCAAAAAACTGAAACAACTCGAAGATACCATGTATCGGCACGCAAAAAACCTTGAGTTTGAACAAGCCGCAAAAATCAGGGATGAGATTAAGCAGCTTCAGGAGCGGGCGTTGGTTTAACTGATTTCCGGCAATACTGATTCTATCAAAGCTTCATTACTAATGATGAAGATTGATCACAATCCCCGCCCCATCTGCCGATTTCATTTTCCCGGCTTCCGGTTCTTGTGACATGATGACTTTACCCTGGAGTTCAACAGTACGGGCTTTACTTTGGTTGTCTGCGGTAAGCGCCCCTGGCAATGCACTTCCCAATACTGCTATTGTTTCTGGTGCTTCAAAACTAAGTTCCCTCTGTGGCACCGTTAAATCCAAAGGCTTTTGTTGGTGTTTACCCGCTTCAACTAACTGTTGTTTTTTTGTTGTAGATTCGTGGTGCTGTATCGGCCTTTTAAAACCGGTAAGAAAAAAACAAGCAACGACTACAGAACCCACTAAAACTGAACGAAAACATTTCATCTTGATACCCTCATTCTGGATAACAGAATCAAGCCAATGTTGGTTTATAACAACACCAATCAGCTCTATAGAATTAACTGATTTACAATGGCTTATATTAACTATCTAAGGTAATTATTAAATACCTTAATTACAGCCAAGTCTAGCAGAATTTTTTAATCGGCCAGCTTGAAGATGTAACTTGTATTGTGGCAAATACTACCGCACCAACAAATCATTTCCAAACCAGTCAACTAACACATGACGGTAATGCTCGGATTTTCGGGTTTGTAAGTGTTCTAAGGGATTAAGATTATCGGTCAGGACAATGCCGTTACTGGCATCTACCGTAAATTTGCGTTTGTTTAACCAATCGGCTTGTTCGGCATTGAGTGACGGCGAGGCCAGATCAATCGGTTGCCTGCCTGCCAGAAAAATATAATCATTGAAATCATCACCTGGTTCAGAAACAAACATAGACTGATTGGAAAACACCTGCGCGACGGTTTTTGATACAGACGCTAAAGCCTGTTGCCCTTCGCCCTGTCCAAATGCGACAAAATTAAGTGCGACTATCCCTTGCGGTGCTAATAGACCTTGCAATTGTTGTAAAGTTTCCACTGTTAATAAATGCGACGGCTCAGAACCGCCGGTAAAACAGTCGTGGATAATCAAATCATAAGGCCCGGTCAGATGCCGGATTTCATAGCGGGCATCGCCCACGATAGCCTTTCCGTTAGACTTGAAGCCGAAATAGTCGGTTGCTGCTTGGGCCACGGCAGGATCAATCTCCAGGGTATCGGTCACAATGCCGTACTTGTCACGCAAGGTCATCGCCATGTGGCCTGCGCCTTGGCCGATAAGCAAGGCTTTTTTGATGACAGGCTTGATTGCCGGAATCAAGGCGACAATATCCTGATAAGTCAGCCGATTGGCACCATCGGAGATATTCGCTGCGCCTATCATAGACGCATCAGAGGTGAGAAACCGCAAATCGCGACTACTTTGCTCAATCACCCTGACAAAACCGTATAAGCTTTCACGTTCCGAAAGTACGCTAAACCGTCCATCAGGAGGCACATGACCTGCACCGACAATTTTTGGCACCAAACACAAACCTGCTATAGCCAAAAGCGCACAAGGCAAGACCGCAATAGTTTTGCCAAAGCGTTTTTGTTCATAAACAGCGACGGCAACGGCGAGTACAAATAACAGCAAACCCAAACTCACCAAAATTTGCCGCGAACCTACCCAAGGGAACAGAAAAAAGCCCAACAACAATGTACCTATTACACTGCCCAAGGTGCTGACTGCGTATATAGTACCGGAACTGCTGCCGACACCCTCCAGTTGTAATGTTGCCAGTTTTATCGCAAACGGCCCAACCATGCCGAGCAAGGTCAAACTGGGGAAAAACAGCACCAGCGCACTGGTGAATGCACCGCCGCGTAAGCCCAACGGGTCGGTTGCCAATAATACCGGGCGCGTAGCCCAAGGGATTAGCAAAGTGAACAAGCCAGCTAAACCAATAATCAAGGACAATCCGGTACGTTGCGCCCGGTCTGCCCAACGCCCACCGACAAAATAGCCGACAGCCAAGGCGATCATGGTGACTGAAATTAAAGATGACCAAACATAAAGGCTAGCACCATAAAACGGTGCGATCAGCCGAGTCCCTAACAGCTCTATGACCATCACGGACGCGCCAGTCAAGAAAACAATTAAATATAGCCAAGTTTTACCATGGCTTTGTGGGTGGTTCTCAGTCATTTATATTTACCTGTTTATTATTTGGGGATACTCTAAAATCGGCAAAACACCTTGGGATCACGCGCTTTTTAGCAGGTCAGATCATACACCACCAGACCAAGGAATCGTTTGCACATCTGGCTTAGTGCCTATTGACCCGCCTGTTTCGCCGTGGGTATTAACCCAAAGGTGCGGTAGACCTAGCTCCTGCAACCACTCAGTTCCCTCACTTTCCTTGAGCATAGCAATCGTAGACGCACTACCAGCCACCACACAAAAATCACCGACCACACTGACTGCCGCAAGATGCCGCACTGGCCATCCCGTTTTGGGATTCAATACATGACCATAGCGCACACCATTGACCAGTATGCAACGCTCATAATCCCCGCTGCTAGCCAGAGCGCCTTTATACAATGATAAGGTATCCAACAGCGCATCCTTGCTGCGCGGATGCCGGATGCCTACCCGCCAAGGACTGCCGTCATCACGAGGGCCTATCACTTTAATGTCGCCGCCCAGATTAACGACACCATGTTTTATCCCCAGCACATAACATAATGAGGCAGCACGATCCACGGCATATTCCTTGACCACACCGCCAAAATCGATCTCCATACCCGGCACGGAAAATGTCAGCACAGGCCGTTTCCATACCACCTTATGCCAACCGACCTTGTCTAATAATTCATCAATCAAGGATTGCTCCGGCAACTTGCCTTGGTCGAATTTCCAGGCACGGCGCAAAATACCGGACGTGATGTCGAATAGACCATCACTCTGCTCATAGCAAGTCACCGCATAATCCAGCAAGCTGGCGGTTTCGTCATCAACGCGTATACTGCCGCCCGTAGCCGCCACCCGGTTGATTTCGGACAAAAAACTGTCAGTTTTGTAGCGGGAATAAAGTGCTTCTAACCGTTGTACATCAGCTATAGCGGTATCTGCAGCATGTCTGGCTTCCGCTTCGCTACGGGCAAACAGTTGTATATCGCATGGAGTCCCCATAGCCCTGAATTCTCTGCGATAGTACTTAAGTTTAGTGTGTTGCATCAGCACATTATAACGTTGAATAGTAGCGTTGATACCCTGTTACAACTCCGCCACTTTCTCACTCAGCAATTTCTCAACTAATAACCGCAATTCCTGGGCTTCTCTAGGCCTGAAACCCAGATGCACATGATGGACAATGCCTTTACGGTCGATAATATAAGAAGACGGCATGGCTTTTACGGCAAAATCCTTGGCGCATTGCTTGCTGACATCCGCCATTACGGTAAAACTGGCGGGAAATTTAGCCAGAAAAGCTTTGGCATCGTCCGCATTTTCATCCAGATTAACGCCGACAACCTGCAAGCCTTGATCTTTGAGTTGCTGGTGCATTTCGTTCAGAAACGGAAAGGATTTTGCACAAGGCCCACACCAGGAAGCCCAGAAATCCACATACAACACTTTGCCCTTATACCGCTGCAAATCTTCGGTTTTCGTTTCGCCGATTGGCGATACATTGCAGGCAGGCATGGCGCTACCCGGCTCTACCGCAACAGCCAGTGAATTCACACAAAAAACTGCTATAGCTAACAGTGTTTTTAAAAGTTGTTGGTTGGTCATCGGGTATTCCTTGAATATTTAATTAGGGAAACTCTGGATAAGTTGATTCCGTTCATGGTTCGACAAGGCTCTCCTGAGCAAAGTCGAAGGACATCATCAATATCCCCCTAAAAAGCCACACTCCACGTTGCAGACAACGCTCCATCACGTTCCAGTTGATAACCGTTGACATTATCTTCAACGGGTTGCAGCCATTCCACGCTAACGCGGTTACCTGCAAGGTCGCCAGATGGCACCACGGCACTTAAACCAAAACCGACATCCCAATACTTACCGCCGTGATTTTCTGGATAATCCATGGGGCCAAATTGGTTAATAAGACCGTTGAATTGACCTTTCAAGCCGCCTTGTAAAGTGTAAACACCACGTACGGAAGCGCTCAGCCAGTTGGTGAGGTTATAACTGCCCCAGGCGGTAGCTTGGAATAGTTCACCCAATGCGTAGCCAGATTTATTTTTGCCCGCCATACGTACCGTGCCGTTGGCCTGTGCGCCCCAGGAGAATTGGTCAATATGTCCGGTATAAGTCAGGCTGGGTTTGAAATCCCAGGTGCCGCTGCCTAGTTGCATACCGTAATGGATAAAACCGCCGTCAATCTGATGGTTACGCCTTAGCTGAATATTCACATCGCCCGTGGGGACGCTAAGCCCTCCAGTAACATGGACGTGATGTATGCCGTTATCAAAGAGTTTGAATAAGGCATACATGCCCAAGTCGCCTATGCCGCCAGTTTCATGACCATTCTGGACATGATGCGCGATGTGTTGACCTATATTTAGTCGTTCGCCGTTTGGATTCACCGGATTATCCGTGTTGTTATTAGCCACGCTGTCAGGCGGAGCACCGCCTAATCTATCCATTGTCATACCCATATCCATAAACTGCGGCATCAGCATTAAGGTAAGCCAATCGGTTGGGGCGTACATGATGTCTAGCATGTGCATATTCATGGTCATACTGGCTGGTTTAACAAAACAGGGGTTTAGGCCACAACCTCCAGCCACAATAGCCTGATCGCTAATCGGTTTAGCCCCATGCAACATATCACCGCCCTGATTGCCATACATATAACGGTAACCGACCATGAAGTCACCCGCATTAGGCAACATGTGATCAAACATGACTCCAGCCGGCGCATGGACACCATGATTGTGATGTTCATGCCCGGTATGGCTATGTCCACCACCGCCGCCCAGCGATAAGGCGGCCAAATCCACTTTCAGTGCGGCATTAGCTGCCCAGTAGTCGAAATCCGCATACGCACCTTCACCGCCACCGCCAATTTTGAATGAGCCTTGGTGGGTATAGTATTCAAAACCTGTTTCGAGGCTTAAGCCCTTGGCAAACTGCTTGGTAACAGTCACTCCCCCGCTTAACGCACCATAACCAGATAGGCGTTGGTCGCTGGAAAAATTTGCTGGCAGCTTGCTGGGATCGTATGGCAAGCCGATTGGCTTACCGTTGGCATCACTTTTTGATTTAAAACCTTGTTTAGTGACCAGCCAAGGCGTGTAAAAATCAGCCGCATCTTGCGAGTAATAACGCACCCTGGGTGTCACTGTCCAACCGCTACCTAATGGCTGCACCCAGTCCGCTTCAAAGGTATGCGCCTGAATGCCCCAATCATCCGCCGAAAAATGGTAATCGAAATGCAGGGCGGCATCCAGTGCGTTAATGTATTGCACATAACGTCCTCCCAGATTCCACTGGTTACGGACATCTGGTCGCTGCTCTAGCAGTGCCCTGAGATCGCCTGAAAAAATGCCAGGTGGGTTATCGTTATTAGATTGCAGAGTAGGATCAGGATCGACAAAGACCACATTCACCGCTTTATATGGGTTAGCCATATAGCCGGTGCTGCGGGTATAACTAACATCCGCCCCAACCAGGGCATCCTTATTGATGATTTGCGTCAGGCCAAAATGGGTAGCCCAATCTTGACGGTTACCGCTGAGGATATTGGACTTGGGTTGATTTTTCAAGGTTTCAAGTTGACCATTCAATCGGTAGGCAGTGCTATCGATATAGCTATATGCATCATGATCGAGTACAGCATGAGTGTCGCTATTGGTATAACTCAAGTCCAGGTTTAGTGTGGTACGCTTTTGGTTAAGATCCCAGCGCCCGCCAATATTGCCAAACCGCGATTCATAATCATCTTCCAGAGAAATCCCACCACCCACACTCAGTGCCGCCTCATCCCATTCATAGCTTAACTTAAAATCCCCCTGTTTGCGGGTTTCCGGCGAAGCGCTCGCAAGAATGTGTGTCAATTGATTATTTTTTATCAACCCGCTAGTGGGGTCAAAAGGAAAAACGTATTGCACAGGATTAAGCTTCCTATCCAAAAGAACTTGGTTAACCCCTTGAAGGTAAGGCGATGCACCTACGACTGTCGCTCCGTTAGCTGAAAATAGTTGGCTATTCCCCCCAAACACAGCTGGCGCAGTGGAAATCGGCGTAGCGCCGCTCCAGGTATCTTGCATGTAATTAAAAGCGAATTTTATCCGGTCAGTTAAAGTAATTTTAGCGCTACCATGTAAGCTCTCAACCTCAATAGGATTTAATGAATTCTTGATGCCCGATACAGTGTTCTCCCCGGTCAAAGGGTCTGAAACCGCACTACTAATTCCCCGTTTGCCCTCCTGATAATGGCTGTACTGAAAATCCACCTCATCACCTTCGGTGGCATGGGCTACGGGCGACAATAACCCTGGCAGTAACAGGGCGGCGGCAGTTAATGCTTGTAAGGGGATTCCATCCGGTTTTTTAAGGGATCGCACAAATTTGGTAGGTTGGGGTGAGGTACGAACCCCAACACACGGAAGACACATAGCTTGGGTTGCATCTTTTCGCGACCCAACACCTATCGCCAAATGTTGGGTTGGAACAGCGCCAACCCAACCTACAGGCTGTTGATCCCGTTCTTGGTTCGACAAGGCTCTCCTGAGCGTAGCCGAAGGACTCAACACATTACCGTTCGTCCTGAGCCTGTCGAAGGACTTAGTCAGATATTCCTTAAGATGGCATCTTTTTGATTTCCTGTTAATAACAGCCACAACCACCACCTTGTGCGGCATTTCCACCCGCCGCCGCCTCGCGGCTACCGTAGTTATGCGTCCACAATGCACTTTGCGAAGGATTCGGGTCTAAAGCCATTTGAGGTTTAGCCAGATTACCTCGCTCCCACGGTTGTACCGGCACACACCCAATGAGCAAAACACCCATCGTGAGCAAAAGTAGCTTCGCTACCAAGCCAGCCAATTTCATACGTTACCCCTTTATTGTTTTTATTAGCGGGTCTTTTTTCGCTGACCCTATAGCCTTGGCAAACGCAATTCTTTGCGGTAGATAGTTATTGAACTGCCCTGCTTATTCTTGAAACCGTTCAAGCCAAGTCTATTGAAGCCTTCTAACCTTTCGACACTCTCAAGGCGAACGTTGTGATACCTTATTGGATCGATCCAATGAGCACCTCTAAAAAAAACAGTGCCGGTAAAACGTCATTGACCGACACTGCCAAGGCTAGTAAACCAAAAATTAAACCATTACTGGTTTTTTATCATAAACCAATCGGTTCCGGTATGTTGGTCGCCTGTGGCATCGCTAGATTGGCAGTGGAACTCAGCCAGATATATTTCCCTGCCTATTACCGTTGACTTGGTTTTTGTAACAGTCATAAGATAGGGCCCTGTACCGCCTGCTAAGGTGACATTGGGGCTAAAATAGGCATCGCCATCCCTCCCCAAATCCGTGCTGATTTGGCTAACAATCACAGCACCAGTTGGATCAGTATACTGGGCCTG
>Ga0302323_100003490_pt1 | contig 12768 bp, 12 predicted proteins | sample Fen_T0_3_FD_201950 | JGI IMG/M metagenome (GOLD analysis project Ga0302323, IMG submission 201950) | Peat permafrost microbial communities from Stordalen Mire near Abisko, Sweden - Fen_T0_3 | ecosystem: Environmental > Terrestrial > Soil > Wetlands > Permafrost | place: Sweden: Abisko... | reverse complement strand
GGGCGAGCCGACCGGTGCGAACGAGACGGTCAGGGGTGCGGATCCGCTGCAGACCACCCGGACGGCGTCGAACGAGGGGCAGCCGGTGACCGAGATATCGAGGGTCAACGGCGCGGAGAGGTCGCCGCCGCGGGCGTCGCTGATTCCGCCATCAGGAACGGGAACCACATAGCCCCGCTGGTGGCACCCCAGCGGGAGGGCGATGGCGAGGGCCAGGCAGAGGTCGACGCCCGCGACGTTTATTGATGGCTGGCGGCGACCCCCCAAGGTCGGGTCAGCCTCCCGCGCTCCGCGCCGTCGGTCAAGGCGTGGCGAGTCGCGCGCGCGCGGCGGCCACGATCCGCGCCGCTGGGGCCCCAGGGCGCACGAAGCCGAAGCCGACCCGGTTGAGCGAAGGGACGACGTTCTTCACCACCACCTCGACCGAAAGGCGATCGTCGAGCTGGTAGAAGTGGAGCATTCCCACGTCGCCGACCCGCAACGCCAGCGTAGATTCGACGGCGGCGCCGCTCTCGGAGACGTCGCGCACGCGCACTGCGTTCGGCTCGCCGGCAATCTCGAAGGTGGCCGCCCAGTCGACGGCGAAGCGCGGGAACCTTCGCTGGTAGCGGCCGAGGTCGGTCGGGAGCCGCGCCGGCTCGAGCTCAGGGACGTCGCCGTCGAGCGCGCAGTCGGATGCCGCGTCGTCTCGCTCGGCGATCACCAGCTCCGCGATCTGGTTGAACGCACGCACCTCGTCGTCGATCCCCCGGCGGGCGCAGAGCGGCTTCTTCGCCGCGATCGACTGGACGATTCGCGGGCTCTGGCGCAGGCATCCGAGGGAGGTGAGCGGGATCCCGAGCTCCCCGCGCACGAGGCGCGCGAAGGCGTGGAAGGACTCCGCGTCCTCGGCGGCCCCCGCGACGTTTCCCACCAGGCCTCCCGCGAATCGCGCCAACACCTCGCGCGCGCCGGCGCCGTGGCGGCGTTCGGCGCGAACCGCCGCTTCATGCAAGAAGGCGTAGGTCGCCTCCAGCGCCGGACGATCGCTGGTCGACACCAACAGGCGCTCGGCGCCGGTGCTGAAGAAGTTCCACAGGTCGTTGCGGTGGGCGACGTCGACGATGACGACGTCGGCGTCCAGCTGTCCGAGCCCGTCGATGAGCGCGCGGCGAGCGGAGGCGTCGCTGGCCTGTTCGAGCAGTGTCGCGGTCGGCCAGAGTCGCACGTTGCGCACGCCGGTCTGCCTCTCGACGCCTTGGGCGGCCGCGACACCGAAGAGAGCGTGCTGCCGGGGCGCGCCGACATCGAGGTCGACGACCACCACCTGCCGGCCGAGGCCACCGATTGCCACCGCCAGGTTCGAGGCGATGACGCTCTTACCGACGCCGGGGAGGGCGGCGCCTATGGCGATCACGCGCGGGGCTCGGCGGCCGGTCAAAGGCGACTGCCCGAGCGGCGGCCGCCAGCGGCCGGTCGACAGCATCCGCACCCGAACGACAGCGCGGGGCGCCGTCGACGACAGGCGCGAAGGCTGCGCAGAGCGTGACTGTCGGTCGGACATCCGCCGTTCTCCCTGTCTCTTCTCTCGACGGTTCGTTGCGCCAGCTAAAGATGAAGCCGCGACTGGTCGATGGTGGGCGCATGACCTCTCGTGACGGGGCAGGGAATGCAGCCTGGGCCCAGCTCCCAGCCGATTCGACGGATCTGGCACCGGACGCGACGACGCCCGCGCCGGCAGTGACCTTGCCTGTCGATCTTCCAGTGTTGTTGCGTGCTCTCGAGGACGCCTACATCCAGGCGGCCCTCCAGCAGACGCACAGCAACAAGAAGGAGGCGGCCAAGCTGCTCGGCCTCGGCCGGACGACCCTGGTGGAAAAGCTCCGCCGGCGGAACCTGGCCGCCGTCCGCTCGGCCACCTGAGCGCGGCGCTCCGGACCTCAACCGACGTCTGGATGATATAGATCAGCGGGCGTGGACCCGATCGAAGGCTCTGTGGCGCCGTGAAGAAGGTGGTCGTTCTGGGCGCCACCAAGGGGATGGGGCGCTCTCTGGCGCGCCAGCTGGCCGCGCGGGGCGCGGAGCTGTTTCTGCTCGGTCGCGACGCCGTCGAGCTCGGGCGGAGCGCGCGCGATCTGGAGGCACGCGCCGGGCGCGCCCCGGGGTCGATCGGTGTGGCGCCTTGCGACCTGGAACGGCCCGAGCAGTTCGGCGCCGCCTTCGACGCGGCCGAGGCGGGCCTGGGCGGGCTCGATGGCGTGGTGGTGACCGCCGGATTCTTCGCGACGCAAGAGCAGCTGGAAGCCGATGCCGAGCTCGCCCGCCGGCTGTTGACGGTCGATTTCGCCAACACGGTGGTCTTCTGCGAAGAGGCGCGCCGGCGTCTGCTGGCGCGCGGAGGCGGGACGCTCTGCGTGTTCAGCTCCGTCGCGGGCGAGCGCGGGCGCAAACCGGTCGTGCTCTACGGCGCCGCCAAGGCCGGACTGTCGCAATATCTGGAAGGGCTCGATCACAAGTTCCGGGCGCAGGGGCTGCGCACCATCTGCGTGAAGCCGGGTTTCGTCCGCACCAGCATGACCGAGGGGCTGAAGGTGCCGCCGTTCGCCGGGGAGCCCGATGCGGTGGCGGCGCAGGTGCTCCGGGCTGTGGACAAAGGCCGACCGGTCGTCTACGCGCCCGGAATCTGGGCGCTGATCATGCTTGTCATCCGATTTTTGCCCCGCTTCGTGATGCGCAAGATCGGTTTCTGATCGATGGAGATCGCGCAAACGTTGCGCCTCTTCATCGTGTCGAACCCGGTGTCGAATGGACGATCGACGAAGCTCGTGATCTTCATCGAATACTTCTCTTGACGCGACCCCCAAGCTCAGCATAAATGCTCGCCGAACGAGGATGAGTCCTCTCTTTCGACCGAAGCACAACACACTCGCGCAGATCTCTCTGTTCGTCGTCGCGGCGGGAGCGGTGGGTGGACCGGGAGCTCTGATGCTGTACGCCCGCACGCCCTACGCGCGCGGGATGCAGGATCCTATCGAGCAACCGCTGCAGTTCGATCACCGCCACCACACGCGTGACGAGGGGATCGACTGCCGTTATTGTCACAACACGGTCGATAAGTCGCCCTCGGCCGGCATCCCACCGACGCAGCTCTGTCTGAACTGCCACTCGCAGGTCTGGAACAAGAGCCCGCTCCTCGAGCCGGTGCGGCAGAGCTTCATCCAGAACAAGCCGCTCGAATGGCGGCGCGTCTACAAGGTTCCCGAGTTCGTCTACTTCAACCACGCCATCCACGTGAACAAGGGTGTCGGCTGCATCAGCTGCCACGGGCGCGTCGACAAGATGGCGGCGGTCGAGAAGGACACGACGCTGACCATGGGGTTCTGTCTCGATTGCCATCGTCACCCGGAGCAGAACCTCCGTCCGCCTTCCGAGGTCGCGAACATGGAGTGGAAGCCCGAGGGCGACCCTGCCGAATCCGGCAGGTTGCTGGCGGCTCAGAACGACGTCCACACACGAACGAGCTGCACGACGTGTCACCGATGAGGCCCAACCAATGAGCTGCGACGACAACCACGAAGCCCGCGCAAACGATCGCGTGCGGCGTTCGCTGCCCGTCGTCGGTTCCGGAGCCGGCGGCGCACCAGCAGGTGACGCGCCAGCTGGTCGTGCGCCAGCTGGTCAAGCGACAGCTGGTGAATCGTCCGCCACGCGTAAGCTCTGGCGGTCCATCGACGAGCGAACCCGTGCGGTCACCCCGGGCGCGGCCAACGAATTTCCCGGCGGCGCCTCCGACCTCCAGGGGAGCTCGCGGCGAGGGTTCATGCAGCTCCTCGGCGTGTCGACGGCGGTCGCCACCATCGGCGCGGCCTGCCGCAAGCCGAACGAGAAGATCATTCCCTTTGTGCGGCGCCCCGAGGAGCTGACGCCCGGCAACGCGCTCCACTTTGCGACCGGCTATGCGCTCGAGGGGTATACGAGCGGCCTCTTGGTCGAGAGCCACGAAGGGCACCCGACCAAGGTCGAGGGGAACCCGGCGCACCCCGAGACACTGGGCGCGACCACCGTCGCCGAGCAGGCGCTGATCCTCGGTCTCTACGACGACGATCGTGCCAAGCAGCTGCGCCGCGGTGGCACCCCGATCGCCTGGCCGACGTTTCTCTCCGAGGTGAAGGCGCGGTCCGCGTCGTTGGCCGGCAACGGTGGTGCCGGGCTGCGGTTCCTGACCGGCCCGACGGCGTCGCCCCTGCTGGCCGACCTCCGCCGGCGGATCCTGGAGCGCTTCCCGCGCGCGAAGTTCGTCAGCTACTCGCCGGTCGCCGCCGACGGCGCGATCGAGGGGACCAAGCTGGCGTTCGGTCGCCCGCTCATGCCGCGCCACCATCTCGGTGCGGCGTCCGTCATTCTCTCGCTCGACGCCGACTTCCTGAACGACGGTCCCGAGCAGACTCGTCTGTCGCGCGAGTACTCCGCCCGACGTGAGCCCTCGCGCGATATGAATCGCCTCTACGTCGTCGAGCCGGCCATCACGGTCACGGGCGCGATGGCCGATCACCGCTTGCGCCTGCGCGGCGGCGACGTCTCCGCCTTTGCGGCCGGCCTCTGCGCGATGCTCTCGGGGCGGGGGCTTTCGGCGCTGGGACCGGTCGGCTCGCTGGGGCACGGCGCCGGGCTCTGGGACTCCAAGTGGCTGGTCGCCCTGGCGGCCGACCTGGAGAAGAACCGCGGCCGCTCGCTGGTGATCGCCGGTCGCCGGCAGCCTGCGGTGGTGCACGCGCTGGCGGCGGCCCTCAATTCGGCGCTGGGCAACGTCGGCGCCACCGTCGAGTACGGCGTGCCGATCACCACCGATGCCATCGCGGGCGTCGAGCCGCTTCGCGCGCTGGTCGAGGAGATCGCCGGGGGAGCGGTCGACACGCTGGTGGTGACCGCCGAGAACCCGGCTTACGGCGCGCCGGCTGACTTCAAGTTCGAGCAGCTCCTGAAGCGCGTCCCCAACGTCATCTATCACAGCCTCTACGAGGATGAGACGGCGCAGAGCTGCAACTACCTGGTCCCCGCCGCGCACCCGCTCGAGTCCTGGGGCGACGGGCGCGCCACCGACGGCGTCGTCTCGATCGTTCAGCCGCTGGTCGCGCCGCTCTGGGGGGGGAAGACCGAAGCCGAGGTGCTGTCGGCCTTCGTCGGTGATGGCGAGGTCGGGACGCATGCGCTGCTTCGGAAGTACTGGAGCAGCATGTCGAAGCTTCCCGGCAATCTGGCCGGATCGTTCGACGGCGTCTGGGAGCGTTGGCTGGCCGACGGCATCGTCCCCGACACGGGCGCCAGCTCCGAGCAGGGGCTGACAATCAATGCGCAGGCACTGGCCCAGGCGGCCGCGCCGCTGCTGGCCCGCCAAGCGGGGCAGACCGGGCAAGCAGGGCAGGGTGCGCTGGAGATCGCCTTCGCGCCCGATCCCAAGATCTTCGACGGTCGCTTCGCCAACAACGCCTGGCTCCAGGAGCTGCCGCACCCGATCATCAAGCTGACCTGGGACAACGTGGCGATGCTCTCGCAGGCGACCGCCGATCGGCTCGGCATCGAGACCGGCGACATCCTGGAGGTCAGCTCGCGGGATCGAAAGCTGGAGGCGCCGGCGATGATCGTCCCCGGCCACGCCGACGATGCGTTGACGCTGCCCCTCGGCTATGGGCGGTCGCACACCGGGCATGTCGGCCTGGCCGTCGGCTTCAACGCCGGCGAGCTGCGGGCCAGCGAGGCCCCCTGGTTCGATCGGGGCGCCACCGTGACGAACACGGGTCGGCACCACCGGCTGGCGATCACCCAGGATCACTGGACCATGTCCCCCGACGGGCGCGACATCCCGCCGCCCGCCGTCGAGGCCCCTCTCGCTGAGGTCCTGAATTCTGGCTCGATGTTCTACGAGGAGCTCGAGGCACGTCGCGGACCGTTGCCGGAGGTTTTCAAGCCGGTCGACTACGCCAGCCAGCAGTACAAGTGGGGGATGGCGATCGACCTCAACAAGTGCACGGGCTGCAACGCCTGTGTGATCGCCTGCCAGTCGGAGAACAACATCCCCGTCGTGGGCAAGGACAACGTCTGGCGCGGTCGCGAGATGCAGTGGATCCGGATTGACCGCTACTTCAGCGGCTCGATCGACGACCCCCAGATGATCAACCAGCCGCTCGGCTGCGTGCAGTGCGAGACGGCGCCGTGCGAGTACGTCTGTCCGGTCAACGCCACCGTCCACAGCGACGAGGGGTTGAACGAGATGGTCTACAACCGCTGCATCGGCACGCGCTACTGCAGCAACAACTGCCCCTACAAGGTGCGGCGCTTCAACTTCCTCGACTACACCGGGGACATCAGCCCGGCGCGCGAGCTGGGGATGAACCCCGACGTCACCGTCCGCTCCCGCGGCGTGATGGAGAAGTGCACCTACTGCGTCCAACGGATCGAGCGCAAGCGGATCGCCACCCGCATCGAGGGGCGGACCATTGCCGACGGTGAGCTGGAGACCGCCTGCCAGCAGGGCTGCCCCACGCAGGCGATCACCTTCGGGTCGCTCAATGATGCGACGGCCAAGGTTACGAAGCTTCACTCCGACCCGCGTCGCTACGATCTACTGCACGAGCTCGGCACCCGCCCGCGCACGGCGTATCTCGCGCGCGTGCGCAACCCCAACCCCGACCTTGTGAAGGTGGACTAGGCGATGGCCGCTCCCAATCTGTCGCGCGATCCGCTCGAGCCGCTTCCGCTGCTCGAAGGGAAGCACACCGACAAGACCATCAACGACAGCCTCCTCGCCCACGTCTGGCGTGGCGCGGGGAAGGGCTGGTGGGCCCTCTTCGCCTGTGCGCTCTCGGCGCTCAGCCTCCTCGTCATCGCCATCAGCTGGACGCTCTATAAAGGGATCGGCGTCTGGGGGAACAACATCCCGGTCGGCTGGGCGTTCGGCATCATCAACTTCGTCTGGTGGATCGGCATCGGGCACGCAGGGACGCTGATTTCCGCGATCCTGCTGCTGTTCCAACAGAAGTGGCGCACCTCGATCAACCGGTTCGCCGAGGCGATGACCCTGTTCGCGGTTATCTGCGCGCTGCTCTTCCCGCTGCTCCACACCGGGCGTCCCTGGTTCGCCGCCTACTGGCTGATGCCGTATCCGTCGGTGCAGCGGATCTGGCCACAATTCAAGAGCCCGCTCACGTGGGACGTCTTCGCGGTCTCGACCTACTTCACGATCTCGCTGCTGTTCTGGTACCTCGGCCTGGTCCCCGACCTGGCGGCGCTGCGCGATTCGTCGAAGAGCAAGACCAAGCGGATGATCTACGGCCTGTTCGCCATGGGCTGGCGTGGATCGGGCCGGCACTGGGCCGAGTACAAGTGGGCCTACCTGCTCCTGGCCGGCCTCTCGACGCCGCTGGTGCTCTCGGTCCACACCATCGTGTCGTTCGACTTCGCCGTGTCGGTGCTCCCCGGCTGGCACACGACGATCTTCCCGCCGTACTTCGTCGCCGGCGCCGTCTTCTCCGGCTTCGCGATGGTCTTGACCTGGATGCTGCCGGCCCGCGAGTTCTTGGGGCTCAAGCACGTCGTCACGCTGAAGCACCTGGACAACATGGCCAAGGTTCTGCTCGTCACCGGGATGATGGTGACCTACGGCTACGTGATGGAGCACTTCGTCGCCTGGTACAGCGGCAACCCCTACGAGTACTCGGAGTTCTTCCGCGTCCGCCAGCACGGGCCGATGGCGCCGATCTACTGGCTGATGATGTTCTGCAACTGCATCGTTCCGCAGCTCTTCTGGTCGAGACGGGCCCGCACGAACATTCTGGTGCTCTGGTTCGCCTCGATCCTGATCAACGTCGGCATGTGGTGCGAGCGCTTCACCATCGTCATCACCTCGCTCCACCGCGGCTTCATCCCCTCCACCTGGAAGAGCTACTCGCCGACCTGGGTCGACGTCAGCCTCTTCATCGGTACGATCGGCCTCTTCTCGACGCTGTTCCTGCTGTTCCTTAAGTTCGTGCCGGCAGTGGCCGTCACCGAGATCAAAGAGCTGCGCCACGAGCTCGATCATGAACCGACCGCAGAGACCGCGGGAGTGACGCACTGATGTCGCAAGTCGACGCCCACGAAGGCTCCGGGTTCGTCGCGCGCCGGTTTGTGCTGGCCGAGTTCGCCACGCCCGAGGCGCTGCTGGCCGGGACGCACAAGGTGCGCGAGGCCGGCTACAAGAAGCTCGACACGCATACGCCGATGCCGATCCATGGGCTGGAAGCGGCGCTCGGCCTGGGGCGCCCGAAGATCCCGCTGATCGTCCTCTGCGGAGCGATCGCCGGGGCGTGCATCGCCTACTCGATGATCTATTTCTGCAACGTGATCGACTTCCCGATCAACGTCGGCGGCCGCCCGCTGCACGGCCCGCCTGCGAACATCCCGATCACCTTCGAGCTCGCCATCCTGCTGGCCGGTGGATCGTCGTTCTTCGGGTTCTTCACGCTGGCCAAGCTGCCCCAGCCCTATCACCCGGTGTTCGAGTCCGAGGACTTTGCCCGCTGTGCCGTCGACGCCTACTTCCTTTCGGTGGAGCTGCCGCCGGAGGGCGAGGCCGACAAGGTCTTCGCCGAGGTGCAGACCGCTGGCGCTCTGTCGGCCGAGCTGGTGACGGAGTCCGAGCGATGAGCTCCAGAATCACGGCCCGAGCGCACCAGGTTTTGGCGATCCAGGCCCTGTCGCTCCTGCTCGGGCTCACCGCCGCTGGCTGCAACGAGAACATCCTCGATCCGATGGCCGACGCGCAGCGGAAGTCGATTCGCTACAAGGAGAGCGAATTCTTCGCCGACGGTCTGTCGATGCGCGCCGCGCCCGACGGGACCGTCCCGCGCGAGCGGATCACGCTGAACCCGCGCCTGACGTTGGGTCGCGAGCCGGACGGGCCGATCCAGCCGAACGCGGAGCCGCTGCCGAACTACGTGGCGACGGTACCGCTCCCCATCTCTCGCAAGCTGCTCGAGCTCGGCCGCAAGCGGTTCGACATCACCTGCGCCACCTGCCACGGTCCGCTCGCCGACGGAAACAGCATCGTCGCGACGCAGATGTCGCTGCGACCGCCGCCGTCGCTGCAGACGCCAAAGTACGTGGCCAAGCCGGCCGGCTACCTCTATGAGGTCGTCACCAAGGGATTCGGCCTGATGGCGTCCTACGCCGCCGAGCTGACCGTGGAGGAGCGCTGGGCGGTCGTCGCCTATCTTCGCGCGCTGCAGATCAGTCAGAACACGCCGGTCACCGCGCTGCCGCCCGAAATTCGGCAGCAGTTGGAGGCGTTGCCCGCGAACATGGATGCGCCTGCCCCCGCGGCGCCGCCGGCTCCGGCCGCAGAGGAGAAACGGTGAGCGCCGCAACTTCACACGCCCACGATCAAGACGCGTCATCCGGCAGCAAGACGCTGGCGCTGAAGCCCTTCTCGGGCGGTAGCCGCTGGGTCTTCGCAGGCGGCGGGCTCGGAGTGGTCTTCTTGATCCTCACGTTCATCGGCATGGCGATGAACCCGAAGGACGCCGGCTTCTCCTACCTGATGGCGTTCACCTACTGGGGCGGCATCTCGTTCTCGTCGGTGATCTTGCTGATGATCTTCCACGCCACCCATGCCCGTTGGGTGACCGTCCTGCGGCGGCCGATCGAGGCGATGGCGGCGTCGGTCCTCATCTTCCTTTTTCTCTTCATCCCGCTCATCTTCGTGATGAAGCACGTCTACGTCTGGGTCGACCCGCCCGAGAGCCTGGGGCGTGAGGCGCTCAAGCTGATCGCTGGCAAAGCGGCCTACCTGAACGTCAAGTTCTTCGTCGTCAGGACGGTGATCTACTTCATCCTGGCGATCTTTGTCTCGCAACGGCTTTACGGCTGGTCGATCAAGCAGGACGCGACGGGTGACGTCATGTTGCTGCAGAAGCAGCGCAGCCTCTCGGCCGGCGGGCTCCCGTTCATCGGCCTGGCGCTGACTTTCGGCGCGTTCGACTGGCTGATGAGCCTGAACCCGACCTGGTACTCGACGGCGTTCGGCGTCTACTACTTCGGCGGCAGCCTCGTCGCCGCGCTCTCGCTGCTGGCGATCATCACCAAGCGCGGGCGAGCGGCGAACGTGTTCGGCGGGAACATGAACGATGAGCACACGCACAACATCGGAAAGCTGATGCTGGCGTTCACCTGCTTCTGGACCTACATCGCCTTCTCGCAGCTGCTGCTGATCTGGATCGCCGGGCTCCCCGACGAGACGCCGTTCTACATCACCCGCTTTAGCCGCGGGTGGGCCGGCGTGGGCATTCTCCTCATCGTGGGGCACTTCTTCATCCCGTTCGGCGCGCTGCTCTCGCGATCGCTCAAGCGCAGCCCCAGCCGCTTGGCCAAGGTGGCGGGATGGATCCTCTTCATCCACCTCGTCGACATCTTCTGGTTGGTGATGCCGAGCCGTGACCCCGAAGGCTTCGCGGTTCGCTGGACCGATGTCACCGCCTTCCTGGGCGTCGGCCTGGTGGGGATCGCCTACGGCGTCTCGCGCCTGCGCGGCAAGCTGGCTGTCCCCGTCAAGGACCCCTACATCGCCGAATCGATTCGGTACAGGCAGCCGTAGCCAACATGAGCAGCCACAGCCACGACACGCACGAGCATCCCCCCGGACACAAGTCCGAGGACCAGATCGACTTCACGAAGGTGATCGCGGTCGGCGTCATCTCGCTGATCGTCTTCGCCCTGGGAACCATCTGGGCGATCGCGATCCTTCATCACGAGACGGCGAAGGTGCAGGCCGCCTCGGGGGTGTCGCGCTATCCAGACCTCGGCAAGCCGGAGATCGGCATCGTCGATCAGGTGCTGTTCGAGGGGGACCACCGGCTTGCGACCTGGCGCGCCGACCGGGCCGCGCGCCTCAATGGATACGGTTGGACCGATCGCAGCAAGGGGATCGTTCACATCCCGATCGAGCGCGCGCTGGAAGAGACGGCCTCCGGCGCGCTCCCCGATGGAGCCCCCAAGTGACGCTCCGAGCAACAGCCGCTGTCACAGCCTCGCTCGCACTTGGCACGTTGCTGCTTGGGGCCGCGAGCGCCCAGGCCGAGCCGCAGGTGGTCTTTCCGCAGGGGAGCGCCGAGCCGCTGGCCGCGCTGCAGGACATCGACGTGATCGAGCACCTCGGCGATCGGGTTCCGCGCGGGCTGACCTTCACCGACGTGACCGGCGCGCCGAAATCGCTGGACGCGCTTCTCGGCCAGGGACATCCGGTGGTCGTCACGCTGGGTTATCACCGCTGCCCGATGCTGTGCGGGCTGGTGCTCGACGGCCTCGCCAAGGCGGCGCGCACGATCAGCCTCGGCCTCGGCAAGGACTACACCGCCGTCGACATCAGCATCGATCCCGGCGAGGACACCAAGCTCTTGCAGCAGAACCAGCACCGCGTGCTCGAGCAGGCCGGCCAGGGGCTCGGCAAGCCGCTCACCCGCGACGCCTGGCCCTTCTGGCTCTCCTCCGCCGACGGCGGCGCCGCGGCGCGCACGCTGGCCGACGCCGTCGGGTTCCGCTACAAGTACGACCCGACCTCGAAGCAGTTCGCCCACGAGGCGGTCGCCTTCGTGCTGACTCCTGACGGGGTGATCTCGCGCTACCTCTATGGCGTCGACTATCCCGCCCGCGACTTCCGCATGGCGCTGGTCGAGGCCAGCGACGGCAAGGTCGGGACCTCGCTCGATAAGGTGATCCTCTCCTGCTACCGATACGATCCCGTCACCCGGCGCTACGGACCTTTCGTGTTCGGCTTCATGCGCATCGGCGCCGGCTTGGTGTTCTTCGCCCTGGCCGGTCTGATGACCGTGCTCTGGCGGAAGGAGCTCGCGATGAAAAAGCGCCCGGTCGCCGTTGCCGCGACCAGCGGGAGAACGACATGAGCGCCATCGAAGGTCTCTTGCGGCAAATCCTCTGGCTCCCCGACGCAAACTCGACCTTCGCGCCCCGGGTCGACCAGCTGCACTTCTTCGTCATCACGGTGACGATGATCGCCTCGGTCCTGACGGGCCTCTTGGCGTTCTTCTTCTTCTTCAAGTACCGCGAGCGGAAGCCCAGGCAGTCGACGCCGCTGGTCATTCCCAGCGTGAAGTTCGAGATCGCCGTCATCAGCGTGCCGCTGTTCTTCTTCCTTCTCTGGTTCGTACAGGGCTACAAGGACTACGTCTGGTACACGACGCCGCCCGAGAACGCGATGGACGTGTACGTGATGGCCAAGAAGTGGATGTGGAAGTTCTCTTACGGCGCCGAGGGGCCCAACGCCGTCGCGACGCTGCACGTGCCCGCCAACCGTCCGGTTCGGCTGCTCATGACGAGCCGCGACGTCATCCACTCGTTCTTCGTCCCCGACTTCCGCATCAAGCAGGACGTCATCCCCGGCCGCTACACGGAGACCTGGTTCGAGGCCACCAAGCCGGGGCGCTATCAGATCCTCTGTTCGCAATACTGCGGCACCTGGCACTCGCAGATGTGGGGCGAGGTCGTGGTGATGGAGGGTCCGGAGTTCGACCAGTGGATGCTCGAGCAGCGCAAGGGGGCGCTCTCCGCGCGCGTCGATTCAGGCGGCGACGACGGTCCCGCCTTCCACGGCTCGATCGTCGAGTACGGAAAGCAGGTCGCCATGAACCAGGGGTGCGTCAAGTGCCACTCGCTGGACGGCGAGCCGCACATCGGCCCGACCTGGCTCGACCTCTACAACAAGAAAGAGGTTCTCGAGAACGGCGAGACTGTGATCGCCGA
>Ga0302323_100003489_pt1 | contig 12769 bp, 12 predicted proteins | sample Fen_T0_3_FD_201950 | JGI IMG/M metagenome (GOLD analysis project Ga0302323, IMG submission 201950) | Peat permafrost microbial communities from Stordalen Mire near Abisko, Sweden - Fen_T0_3 | ecosystem: Environmental > Terrestrial > Soil > Wetlands > Permafrost | place: Sweden: Abisko... | reverse complement strand
TCGGCCTTCGCGGCGCCCGAGCAGGCGGTCGTGGCGGCGTTCGAGCGGATCGACTACGTAGCCGCCGACCCGATGCGCGAGATCGTCGAGGAGAATGTCAACCCGGAGCGGGCCCTGGCGGACCACGCTTTCGCTCATCGACTGCAAGCGCGCGCCGGCAGCCGTGTGCTGATGGGTGCCGGGCCGCTCGCGCTCGGCGCCGACCTGGCGAGCGGCATCCCGCCGGACGCGGCCACGCGCTCCGGCCGGGGCCTTGCGCTCCAGGCGCTCAATGTGGAGTTGGCACTCGCCGACGGGTTGCCGGCAGACCGGATATACCTCGGCGCCGTGCCCGATTGGGTCGCCGGCGAGGGGAGCGCCGCACGCAACGCCACGACGATCGTGCTCGAGGCATGGCTGCGCCGTCTCGTGTTCCCCGGACGCAAGCTCGTGCTGAGCGGCACCGGTGCGGCCCTGGCGACCCCGGGCGGGATCGCCGGTCTCGTGGCTGCGCTCGCCGGCGGCGAAGCTTCACTTGTCATCGGTTCGGGGACCATGGGCTCGCTCGGGGCCGCGGATCTCGAGGCGGCGGCGTCGGCCGCGCGCGCGACACGCGCGACACTTGGCGATGGGCGGCTCCACGGCGCCGCTGCCGAGTTCGCGGACCAAACGCTCCAGGCCGCCAGCCGCGCGCTCGACCAACTGGCCGCGGAGGGCTGGGAGAGTCTGCTGGGCCCTGTCGGACAGGGCGACTCCGATGAGCGGATCGGCGGTTCAGCCGTCGTGGAGCGCGCCGACGATCGTCTCTCGGGCGCTCGATTCCTCACCTTCTGACCCGGCGCCCCGGGGCCGGTCGCCGGTGCTAGCATGCCCGGGGCCACTGGCGGCAGACGAACGCCGCGTGGCGCCGAGCCGCGCCGCGAAGGGAGATTCGAGCTGAGCACAGCCACCGAGCGCTCGATCGTGCCAGCCGGCAGGCGCATGCCCGCCGGCTGGCCGGTGGTCGTCGCAGGCCTGGCCGCCCTCCTGGTCGCGTGGTTGGGCATCGTCTACTTCGCGGAACCGTGGGGCACGTCGCTCCTTCCGTCGGGGATGGATGCTCGCTGCTACTGGGTCCCGACCCTTGGCGATCCGTATCTCCACTCCAACTGGACCGACCAGATCGCGTACCCGTACTCTCCCGCCTTCCTGCAGCTGCTCACGCCGATACGTCTGCTTCCGTGGCAGGTCTTCATGGCCGTATGGGCTGCAATCCTCATTGCCGCGATGACCTACATGACGGGCCCGCGTCTGATCTTTCTCGGTCTGGCCTTCTTCGGATTGATGGAGATCTGGGGTGGCAACATCGAGCTGCTCGTGGCCGTCGCGATCGTGCTCGGGTTCCGCTGGCCGGCCGCCTGGTCGTTCGTGCTCCTGACGAAGATCGCGCCCGGAATCGGGCTGCTGTGGTTCGTCGTCCGCCGCGAGTGGGGCTCGCTCGCCGTCGCGCTGCTGTCCACGGCCGCGGTCGTTGCCGTCTCGTTCGTCCTGCTGCCGGACGCGTGGTATCGCTGGCCGCAAGTCCTCGCCAGCAACGTGGGCAAGAACGGGACCTGGGCCGCCGTCCCCATTCCGTTCATCGTCCGGCTGCCCTTCGCGGTCGCTCTCGTGATCTGGGGTGCCAGGACGAACCGACGCTGGACCGTTCCCGTATCGGCGATGCTGGCGCTCCCGGCGCTCTGGTACGGCGGCCTCTCCATCATGGTCGCGACGCTGCCGCTGATGAACGTCCGCACCTGGGGCGAGTTGAGGGCGACGCTCGCGCGTGGCCGCATCGAACTCCGGGCGGAGGTCGCGAAGCTTCGATCCCGGCGCCCCGCTGCACCGGCCGCCCGCGCCGGCTGAAGTAAACGCCCGGCACCAATGCCGCCGTCCTCGTACGATGGACGCCACATCCACGAAACCCGCACGAAGGAGGAGCACTCGGTGCCGGAAAGCTCTCCACTGCCGGTTCGTGACGCATCCTGGCCGACACTTCACGTATCACGCCACCCCGCGATCCTGCACAAGCTCGCGATCCTGCGAGACGAACGGACCGAACCCAAGAAGTTCCGTGAAGTCGTTCGAGAGCTCTCCTGGCTGCTGGGCTACGAAGCCCTGGCCGACGTCGAGGTCCGTCCCCTCGAAGTCAGCACGCCGATGGAGCGGACCGATGCGCACGAGCTCGGCGTTCGAATCGGCCTGGTGCCGATCCTGCGAGCCGGTCTCGGCATGGTGGACGCCATGCTCGAGCTGATGCCCACCGCGGAGGTCTGGCATCTCGGTCTTTTCCGAGACGAGCGGACACTGCGGCCGGTGGAGTACTACAACAAGCTGCCGGATTCAGCGACGGTTGACCTCTGCTTGATCCTCGACCCGATGCTCGCCACGGGCGGGTCCGCGACGGCCGCGATCGAGGTGCTGAAGCGCTGGGGAGCCACGCGGATCAAGCTCGTGAATCTCATCGTCGCGCCGGAAGGCGTCGACGCGGTCACGAGCGCGCACCCGGACGTGGAGATCTACTGCGCCGCGGTGGATCGCGCGCTCAACGATGTCGGCTACATCGTGCCGGGTCTCGGCGACGCGGGCGATCGTCAGTTCGGGACGGGACGTCCTCGCTAGAGGCGGCGCCACTCCCCAGACACGAAGAAACGGGCGGCCCCGAAGGGTCGCCCGTTTAGATTCTGCGAGGGTCGAGGGTTACGCGGCCTTGGACCCCATCCCGAACTTGTTGAGGATCTGGTAGACAATGATCGCCGCGATGCACGCGGTGCCGATGCCGCCCATCGAGAAGTCGCCGGAGGTGATGGCCAGGTTGCCGGCGCCGAGCGTCAGCGCCACGGCCATCGTGATGAAGTTCTTGTTGTCGGTGAAGTCGACCTTGTTCTCGACGCAGATGCGAATACCGGTGGTCGCGATCAGGCCGAACAGAACGACGGCCATGCCACCGAGCACAGGCTGCGGGATCGAGAGCACCAGGGCCCCGAACATCGGCGAGAAGCCGAGTGCGATGGCGACGAATGCCGCGATCACGAACACGAGGCTCGAGTAAATCTTGGTCACGGCCATTACGCCGATGTTCTCGGCGTAGGTGGTCACGCCGGTGCCGCCGCCCGACCCGGACACCATGGTGGCGATCCCGTCCGCGAGGAACGCCCGGCCGATGTACGGATCCAGGTCGCGGCCGGTCATAGCGGCAACCGCCTTGACGTGGCCGAGGTTCTCGGCGACGAGGACGATCGCGACCGGGATGATGAGCGTGAGCGCATGCGAGTCGAGAACGGGGGTCGCGAGCGCCGGCCAGCCGATCAGCGGGGCGCTCGTGATCTTGTTGAAGTCGATATGCGTTCCGCCAAAGTTGGCCACGTTCGATAGCAGGAAGTAGAGGACGTAGCCAAAGACGCCGCCTACGAGGATCGGCAGACGTCGCAGCATTCCCGGCGCATAGACGGCGACGATTGCGATGACCAGTGCGGTGAGCAGGCCGACCAGGATGCCGAAATTGTCGGCCACCTTGGCGTAGCCGATCATGTAGTTGATCGCCGCGGGCGCGAGGTTGAGGCCGATCACTGCCACGACCGCGCCGGTGACGACCGGCGGCATCAGCCACTCTACCCACTTGTAGCCGACCGCCATGACGATCAGGCCCACGACCGCGTAGACCGCGCCGCAGGCGATGATGCCGCCGAGGGCTACCGCGATGTTGGCGTTCGGGCCCGGGCCTACGTAGCCGGTCGCCATCGTGACGACGGCGATGAACGCGAAGCTCGAGCCCAGGTAGCTCGGCACTCGGCCGCGCACGAAGACGAAGAAGATGAGCGTGCCGATGCCCGAAAAGAAGATCGCCGTGTTCGGGTTGAAGCCCATGAGGACCGGCGCCAGAACCGTGGCTCCGAACATGGCGAAGATGTGCTGGACACCCAACGCAATCGACTGGCCGGCCGGCGGACGCTCATCCGGGGCGATGATTCCTTCCGTCTTGACGGTCCACCCGAACATGCCGCGTACGTACTCGACGGCAGCAGCCATTAGCGACCTCCTCCGACCTGTCTCTCCTCCTCCGGGCAAAACGGCCGCTCGAACCCCAGCCGCCCGGGCTGGCCCAAGGGTCGCAAAAACGGAACACCGGCGCACGACGTTCTCGCATGCCGGTGTTCGTTGTGTGTGGACGAATCTGGAGTGGCGGCGGCCGGAAGCCGCCCATCAGGCGAGGCGGCGTGCCTCCAGGTTGGCCTTCGCGTCCGGAACGTTCACCAGGAAGCCCGTGAGTTTCTCGCAGCCGTAGTCCGGGCACTCGGCGCACGTGGCAACGGCCCTGGCGACGGCGCAATTGCGGATGTCGCAACCAGACTCGCAAAACGGCGCGTGACGGCCCTCGTGAGCGCAGCCCACGCAGTCGATGTCCTCGGCCGTGTGGGTGCCGCCGAATTCGGCGTTCCACTTGACCGCAACCTGGGCGCGCTGCTCCATCGTCAGGCGCTCTGAGGCGTGATAGGCGGGGCACGCGGCGCAATCCAGGCCGCAATAGGCAAGATCCATGACCACGTTGAGGCTCCTCGGCGGCGAGTTGTGACTGCCTCTTAGGGTAGGTGGCATACCTGACAGGGAACGGCAGGTGAATGGCGGATCGGCGCTCTCAAACCCCTCGTCATGGAGTGATCGGGCGGCGCCTGCGGGCTGACGAGCGGGGCGAACCTGAGTAGCATCGTGTCGGGCGAGCCCCGCCGTCGTCCCAGGTACCGCTCAGCCGACCCGGAGAATGCAAGTGGAGCTGAAGCTAGACCCGTCCCGAACCGCTCTCGTGGTGATCGATCTCCAGCGAGGCATCGTTCAGATTCCGTCCGCACCGCGTCCGGCCGCCGAGGTCGTGGCCCGGGCGTCGCAGATGGCCAGGGCTATGCGGGCGGCCGGTGGCACGGTGGTCTTCGTTCGGGTCACTCCCTCGCCGGATCTCAAGGACAGTCTCAAGCCGATCACGGACGCGCCTCCTCGCGCGGCGGCCGCCGTCCCGCCGGAATGGTCGGAGCTGGCTCCGGAACTCAAGCCCGAGCCCAGCGACATCCTCATCACCAAGCGGCAGTGGGGCGCGTTCTACGGCACCGAACTGGATCTGCAACTGCGCCGCCGCGGGATAGACACGATCGTCCTGTGCGGCATCTCGACATCGATCGGCGTCGAGAGCACCGCGCGTGACGCGTACGAGCGCGGGTACAACCAGGTATTTGCCGAAGATGCCATGGCGGCGCGCGAAGCCGTCGAGCATGCGCACACCACGCGGCTGATCCTGCCGCGAATCGGACGCGTGCGATCGACCGAGGCGATTCTAGCCGCCCTGAAGTAGGGGACCGCGGCCGCACCGCTTTACGCGCTCCTTACACAGGCCCGCTCGGTGGAGGGTCAGCGCCGTCCCATCATTCGACGGTGAGGCAAGGTCCACATCGAGAGGCGCCGATCTTGAGAAGCCACCAGGCACGCGCGACAGCCCTGCTTGGCGTTGCGTTGCTGCTTGCAGCCACAATCGCCGCGTGCGGCCGAAATGGATCGACCGCCCCCGTCGCCGGGACGCCCCGCGCCACGGCGACCATCCCGGCCGCCACGAGTGATGCGCCGAGGGATCAGGCATCGGTTGTGAACCCAGCGGGCACCCCGACCGGTGGGCCGACCGCGATCCCAACCCCGGATCCTGTGGCTAGCCAGCTGGACCAGCTCGACCAGCTGATCAACGACCTCCAGAATTCGCTCAAGGACTCCGACTCGTCCCAGCAGGGCGGAGAGTAGAGCCGGCGTGCTTCAGCGAACCATGAGTATGGTCTAACTATTCACGTCCACTAAGTATTGTGTGCTATAGTGGCGCCATGGTCACTCGAGCGCAGGCATCAGCGGAGATCGTCGGACTGCTGCCGGCAGTCGCGATCAACCTGCGCCTGGCCGCCCTCTTCGACCTGGAGTCCGCCGACCTGACCGCCAACCAGCTCGTGACGCTGCTGCTGGTCAACTACGCGCCCGATTGCCGAATGAAGGCCGGCGAGATTGCAGGCCGGCTCGAGATTTCGTTGCCTGCGGCCACGGCCGTCGTGGACCGCCTCGTTGCGGCGGGCGTCTTCGAGCGCTCGCAGGGCGAGGATCGACGCGTCGTGTGGGTCTCCGTAACGGAAGCCGGCCACGGGCTCCTGGCCCGGCTGCGGGCCGGACTCGAGATCCGGATCCACGCGCTGATCGACGGCATGGAACCCGCGTCGCTCGATTCACTCATCGAGGCATTGCGACGTGTCGCGAGCTTCGCCGACCAGATCGGCGAAGCGGAGGCGTCCCGATCCGAACTCCCGCCGTGAGCGAGCCAGCGACCTAGACGGCTCCGGGTCGCCTGAAACTCCCCGGTACGAACAACCCCGCCCGTTCCGCGGCCTCGAAGAGCCTGCGGCCGGTGGAAGTCGCCCCGCGCCGCCTCATCGCCGGCGCCACCCCTTTGCTCTGCGGAAGGAGAAGCATGCGCGCGCTCTTCACAAGGTTGGGACGCTTCGTCGAAGCGCGGCCCGGGTCGATCCTGGCGGCCACCATCGTCCTGGTGATCCTCGCCGCCGCCGGCGCCAGCCAGACCCACATCGTCACGACCCAGGAGGTCTTCGTCGATCGCGACAGCTCGACATACCTCAACAACACGGCCTATGAGAAGGCGTTCGGCGGCCAGTCGCTGGTCGTCATGATCCCGGGCACGCAGGCCGAGCTGACGAGCGGAAAGACGCTCCAGGCCATCAGTGCACTCACGGCGGATCTGGGCCACGACGCCAGGGTGAAGTCCGTGGTCAGCGCGCTGACGCTGCTCTCCGCCGGGACGCTCCCTGAGGGTGTCACCCTGGATCAGCCGGGAGTGGTCGCGAGCATCGTCTATGCCGCCGACGGAACGCCGAAGGCGACGTTCGCACGCCTCTTTCCCACCGGCAACGAGCTGGTGCAGATCACGCTCGTCGCGGGCCTCAGCGTCGACGATCAAGGGGTCATTTCCCGCCACATCCAGGACCAGGTAAAGGCCGCCGGACTGCCGGACGCAACGGTGGTCGCGGGCTATCCGAGGCTGGCCAGTGAGATGACCTCGAGCATCATGCGCGACATGGCCGTTACCGGACTCGTTGCCATCCTCCTGATGGTCGTGGTCCTGTACGTGGTCTTCCCCGTCCGGCGCCGGCTGATGGCGATGCCCGTCGTGGTGGTGGGTGTGCTGTTCACGTTCGGAATCACGGGCGCCCTGGGAGTGTCGCTGACCCTTGTGACCATGGCCGGGTTGCCGGTTCTCATGGGTCTCGGGATGGACTTCGCCATCCAGTTCCATAACCGATATGAGGAGGAACTGGCACGAGGGGACACTCCCGCGGCCGGTCTCATCGACGCGCTGACGCACATCGGGCCGGCGGTGGGAACCGCGGTGCTCGCGACCATCCTGGGCTTCATCACGCTGTCACTCTCCGCCGTTCCGGCCGTGCGCGACTTCGGTGCGCTGCTGGCTCTCGGAGTGGCGATCCTGTTCGTTGTCGCCCTCTTCGCCCTGAACGCGATGCTGTATCGCTTCGACAAGGCGCCCTCCGACGCGGAGCTTGCGGCGGTGACCGAGCCGTTCGCCGCGGCCCATGGCCGCAAGCCCCGTCTTGATGTCGGCCGCTACCTTGCCGCGCTCGCCTCGTTCTCGGTGAAGCGCGGTCCGATCGTCGTTGCCCTGGCCACGCTCCTCGCCGTCGGCGGTCTGGCGGTCGACCATCTCATCCCCGTTCAGACCGACATCCAGAAGCTTGTGCCCGCCGATGCCCCGGGTCTCGTGGCCATGAATCAGGTCGCCAAAGCGACGGGCAGCAGCACTTCCGTCCAGTTCCTCGTCAGTGCGCCGGATGTGACTTCACCGGCCGTCCTCGGCTGGATCGCCCAGTACGAGACGCGCGAGGCGAAGGCGCATTCCGAGATCGTCGGGGTTACGAGCCTGCCGGCCATGCTCAGCCTCGCATCCTCGGGTTCGGCGCCCACGCCGGCGGCCATCTCGGCCGCGATCTCCCAGATACCGGCGTCGATCCGCACGGGCCTGATCTCCGATGATCACAAGTCGGCGGTGCTCACCTTCGATGTCAAGGAGATGTCGATCTCGCAGGTGGCGGACCTGATCAAGACGCTCGAGGACGAGGCGAACGCGCCGGCGGGCGTCTCGCTCGTGCCCGCCGGGACGGTGAACCTGGCCGCCTGCGTGGTGGGTTCGATGACCGACAAGCGGCTCGAGATTGCCCTGGCCGGCTTCCTGGCCGTCTTCCTCGGGCTGCTGATTGTCTACCGCAGCTGGCGTCGAGCGATCACCCCGGTCCTGCCGATCATCCTCGTCACCGGCTGGTCGTCGGGTGCCATGTGGCTGCTCGGCCTCGAGCTGAACCCGCTGACCGCCGTTATGAGCGCGCTGATCGTGGGTGTCGGCACCGAGTTCGCGGTGCTGCTCCTCGAGCGGTTCTGGGAGGAACTCGGCCGCGGAGTCGATCCCGCCGAGGCCATGACCCAGGCCGTCTCGCGCATCGGGCGCGCCATCGCGGCCTCCGGCCTCACCGTGGTCGCAGGCTTCGCGGCGCTGCTGGCCTCGTCCTTCCCGGCGATGCGCGAGTTCGGCGCCGTCACGGTCATCGACGTGCTGCTGGCACTTGTGGCCACGATCGTCGTGGTTCCGCCTCTGGCGCTCTGGCTCGTGCGCCGCCGTGCCGCCGGGGCACCTCGACCGGTCCTCCGCGCGGTTTCGTAGCGGCAGCTCAGCCGATTGTTCCTTGTCCGGTCGCGGTGTGGCCTCCTCCTCGCCGTGACCGGACATTTCTGCGCGACGGGCGCACGCGGCTGATCGGCGCGGTCTATCGCGCGGCCAGTGCCACCGCGAGCCGGCCGGCAACTCCGGCGTTGTTGACGATCAGCGCCACGTTCGCGCTGACCGAGCGCCCGCCGGTGATCTCTGCGATGCGTGCCAGCAGCCACGGGGTAAGCACCGGACCTTCTACGCCGGCGGCATCCGCGTCCGCGAGTGCCCGCTCCACGGCTTTGCGTGCGTCGGCGAGCGGGTAGGCATCCCGCTCCGGCACGGGTACGCACAGGAGAACTCCGGAACCAAGACCCAGCAAGAAGTGAGTTCCCACCAGCGCCGCAGCGGCCGCGACATCCGGCACGGACGCCGGGGCGACGATGCCGCTCTCACGCGACCAGAATCCGGGCATCTCCGTGGTGCCGACGGCGACGACGGGTACGCCGCGCGTCTCCAGGTATTCGAGCGTGGCCGGAACGTCGAGGATCGCCTTGGGGCCGGCGCAGACGACCGCGACCTGCGTCCGGGCAAGCTCCTCGAGGTCGGAGGAGATGTCGAGCGTGGGCCGCGCCGCGCTACCCGGGACGCCGAGCGCGCCGTGATGGACGCCGCCGATTCCCCCGGTCGCGAACACGCCGATACCGGCCGCCGCCGCGGCGATCATCGTGGCGGAAACGGTGGTTGCCGCCCAGCCGCCGCCGGCGAGCGCCGCCGAGAGGCTCGGACGCGCTGCCTTCATCACGCCGGGCGTGGTCGCCAGCGCTACGAGTTGCTCGTCGTCCAGACCCACGAGGATGCGCCCGGCGTGGATCGCGATCGTGGCCGGAACCGCGCCGCTCTCGCGAACGGCGTCCTCGGCGGCCCGAGCCACTTCGACTCCCTGCGGGTGCGGCAGGCCGTGGCTGATCAGCGTGGACTCGAGAGCGACAACGGGGCGGCGCGCCGCCAGCGCTTCGGCGATCTCGGGTGCGATCGTGAGCCGGGCGCGCACGCCGTGCTGCGCCGAATTGTCGGGTCTTGTGTGCATCGGATGATCGTACAACCGTGAGTGATCGGGGCGGCCGGCCGCAGTTGTCCGGCGTCATCCTCGAGTCCGCGATCTATCCGAACGCCAGTTCCTTGCGTGGCTCCAGCAGATGGCGCGCGGCCAGGCGGTTGCCCGACACGGCGCCCCGACGCAAAGCGGTTTCGATCGAGGCGCCGGCGGCCCGCGCCGTGAGCCAGCCCAGGATGAAGCCGGCGTCGAAGGCGTCGCCCGCGCCGGTCGTATCGGGCGCCCCCATAGCCCGCGCCGGGACTTCGAACCGTCCGGTGCCCGCCCCGTCGTGCCACAGCACGGTCACTCCTCCCGGGCCGCGCTTCAGGACGACGATCGGGGCGAGGTCGAGGAGCTCCTCGTCCGTGGTGACGAGGGCGCTCGCCTCCGACCCGGCCGCGAACAGCAGGTCCGGCCGCGCGCCAGTCACGACGGCGACCGCCGCCTCCCTTCCGAGCGCGAGGAGAGGACCGCTGGACGAGAGATCCACGGTGACGAGCGCGCCGGCGGCACGGGCAAGCTCGGCCGCCCGTCGCCCCGCGTCTCCGAGCGGGTGGTCGAGCAACGAGTACGTTGGGATGTGAACCAGGTCGGCCGACGCGAACCACTCCGGGCGCAGATGTTCGGGCGCGAGTTGCAGCGCCGCGCCGCGATCCTGCACGAAGGAGCGCTCGCCTCCCGGCGCCACGAGCACCCCGACCCGACCCGTACTGTGCCCCGCCACGCGGACGACGCGCGGTGTCACGCCGTCCCCGGCGATCGTCCGTACGAGCGCGCGCCCGGCGGTATCGCGGCCCACCGCAGCAACGAGGGCAACGCGCGCCCCATTCCGGCCGAGCCACCGAGCGGTTGTCGTCGCAGAGCCGCCCTGGCGCAACATGACGCGGCCGGGAACGTCGGTGCCGGGCAGCATCTGGGTCGCCGGCGCGAGAACCACGTCGACGATGAGATCCCCAACGACCACGACGCGAGCGCGACGCTTCAGATCCGCCATCAGCCGATCATAGAGCCCGTGACCGTCGGGCCGTGGGTCTGGGCGGCCACGGGCTTGCGCGGCCGCCCAGAGTGGATTCCTAGTAGCGCTTGGTCTCGGCGTCTTCCACGATCCAGACCTGAGGGGGCCCGTCCACGCCGGCTCGATGCATCACGTCGGGGAGCGAGGGATCCTGAGCGAAGGCACGGGCGCCTTCGAGCGACTTGAAGTCGTTCACGATCAAGATCGTGTTCGGGTCGGTGGCCACGCGGCCGATGGAGTGGCCGGTCGCGCCGTTCTGCCGGCGAACGCTTTCGTGCTCGGTGAATACCGGATACCAGCGGTCGTAGTCGGCTACGTGATGCTGAACGATCACCTTGGTCATGGTGGGACGCCATCCTTCGCAGTGCGGCCTGGCCCTGGTGGCCAGGTCATTAGGCCCCTAACAATATGGTATGGCGCCGTATTGTCAAGTGGCGTATCATATTGAGATGGCGAAGATCAAGATGCCCGGCGACTTCTATGAGCAGACACCCGACGGGAACATCCTGGCGACCGAGGCCGTGATGAACACCATCCGTACGGCCGACATGGTCTTCGACTCCATCGGGCGGATGCTCCGTCCGCTGAACGTGAGTGCCGCGGGCGGGCTCGCCCTCGGAATCCTGCGGGACTTCGGGAGCATGTCTCCGTCCGAGCTGGGGGATCGGCTGATCGTTACTCGGGCAACGGTGACGGGACTCCTCGACTCGCTCGAACGACGCGGGTACGTACACCGCTCGGCGAACCCGGCCGATCGTCGCGGCCTGATCATCGAGCTGACCCCGGCCGGGCGCGCGGTCGTGCAGGAGCTTCGTACGATCATCCATCGGTACGAGAAGGACCTGATGGGCGGGTTCACCGATGACGAGCTTCGCGGTTACGTCGAGAGGCTGCATCAGATCCAGGACGCCCTCGCCCAGGAGCAGGGCTAGAGGCTGCGCCGCACCAGCGGGAGCACCTGTTTGCCGAAGAACTCGATGACCCTCTCCTGGTCGTCCTGGCCGCTGTGGATCATCACGTCAGTGACGCCGGCCTTGAAGTACTCCTCGATGGCCTGCGCGTGGACCTCTGGATCTTCGCTGACGGTCCAACGTGTGTGCACGTCCTCGAGGGGCGTGGACGCTACGGCCTTCCGCTGGATCTCGCGCGGGTCCGGCTCGTTGAACAGTTCCCATGCGGTTGTGATGAAGCGCCACTTGTGGGCCGCCTCCTCCGCCTCCGCCCGACCGCCCACCACGAGGTAGTGCTCGACCATGACCGGCATGTGGTCGGGATCCTTGCCGCGGCTCGCGGCGCCTTCGCGAAAAGCGTCCTTGATCGCCGGGTCCGTCACCGCGTGCCCAACAGTGACCCAGCCATCGCCGATCTCGCCGACAAGTCGCGAGTTCTTGGGGCCACTCGCGGCTATGTAGATAGGGATCGGACTGGCGGGGATGTCATAGAGCCTGGCACCCTGGAGTGGATAGTTTGGGCCGTCGTGGGTTACCCATTCGCCCGTCCAGAGCTTGCGGATGAGTTCGACGGCCTCCGCCATCCGCTCGGTTCGTTCGCGAAGCGGCCCCCACCCGCCGCCGCTCGGGACCTCGTTGAGAGCTTCGCCCGATCCGAGGCCCAGAAAGACCCGGCCGGGGTAGAGCAGCGCCAGGGTCGCGAACGCCTGCGCTACCTCGGCGGGGCGGTAGCGGTAGCTGGGGCACGTCACTCCCGTCCCGATCGGGATGCGTGTCGTTGCCTGCCCGATCGCGCCCAGCAGCACGAAGGCGTGGCTCGCGTGGCCCTGATTGTCCTGCCACGGGTGGAAGTGATCGCTGACCCAGAGCTCGTCGAAACCGGCCGCCTCGACGGCAACGGCGTTGGCCACGAGCTGACGCGCGGTGAACTGCTCGCTGGAGAGGTGGAAACCCAACTGCCG
>Ga0302323_100003485_pt1 | contig 12776 bp, 10 predicted proteins | sample Fen_T0_3_FD_201950 | JGI IMG/M metagenome (GOLD analysis project Ga0302323, IMG submission 201950) | Peat permafrost microbial communities from Stordalen Mire near Abisko, Sweden - Fen_T0_3 | ecosystem: Environmental > Terrestrial > Soil > Wetlands > Permafrost | place: Sweden: Abisko... | reverse complement strand
TTGCAGGCGGAGTTGGAGTTCCTGTTCCCAGACGTGTTGATCTTCGATTTTGGTCATGGCGGTGGTTGTTTTGGGCGTTATGTTTAGCGACGCCCAGTTTTCGGGGTTTCCTCAATTTTGCAACTTCATTTTATTTTGCGCGGTGCGAATTTTAAAGGCTTGGGCCAGGCCTGAGCCAGGGACCAAAGGAACCAAAAGGACGGAAGGGACGAAAGAGCGCCATTGATAAAGCGGTGGCACGGGTTACGAAAGGGCGATGAATGGAGCCAAGAAAAAACGCTGGCAGAAGGTTTGCGGCGGGAGCATTCTGCGGTGGTTGGTTTCGGAAATGCGCCGGGTTTGCGGAACGGAAAGTTGGCCGGTCGCCGGGGGCGGCTTGTTAAGGACCATCGGGAATTTTTTAATAATGATTGGCACGCAGAAAAAAGAAAGGCGGAACCACTGCCTGCCCGTTATCTTTTAGACCACTCGCACACGCCATGAAAAGTCGCATCATGTATCTTGAGCGCAAAGCAGGCGCATTGACCGGAGATGCCCGGATTGGCCGGGTTAACTTCAACAAGACCGGCCTTACCCTTTATTATCGTGGGCAGGTCTTTCGCCGGATTCCTGGTGGAGGTTTCAAATCGAATTATTTCGAGGAGGCGACGGGCGAGGATTATTGGATTTCAGGCCCTAAGCGCAGAGGTGGCGACAGGATGTATGGTTCGTCTTTGCCGGTAGCCATTGATGAGAATGCCCGCGTAGAGTATTGGCGCGATATTCGAGGTCAGCCGGAAAGGATTGACGATGACATGGCCTAAGTCGTCGGAGCCAAGGCCTGTTAGCCGCTGCAGTGCCGCATTCGCGGTTCACGCTGCGATTGCGGCGTGGCTTAGCTCAGGTCGTTCGCCGGCGGCGAGCCCCATTGCCAAAATCATCGTAATGATTGCTGTTCTGGTCTTGACCAGCGGTTGCGACATGATCCAAACGGTGCCGTCGGCTAGCGGGCGCGTGATTGACGCAGTTTCAGGGGAGCCTGTCTCCCATGCTGAGGTTGTGCGCGAATGTTCCGGTAAATCCAAAAGGACGTCTACAAACGAAAATGGTGATTTCTCATTCCATGGGCGGTGGCGTTTGCAGGTTGCACTCGGCGACACAACGCGCTCAGCCCGGTCCTACCGCATTGAGGCCGCAGGATACCAGCGCTTTGAGACAAATCGTTTCACTTTTGGTTGGGCAAATCGGGGCAGTGCGAAGGATAATCTTGGTGTAGTCGCGATTACTCCGATTACTCCGAAATGACTATTCTTATGAAGCTGACGCAGGCCAAAAAAATCACCAGTGATACCGTGGTTGACTCGGTTTGTGCCATGGTAGCGGTTCGCAACGCGAGCCGGCGGTGGCGCGGTTTTCCCCACACCTTCGGACGCGCATGCTCGTACCAATTTTAGCCTCGGTTGGGTTTTACCTGTTGGGAGCCGTGTTTCTAACGCTCGGCTTTTACTTGCGTCGTCGCGCGGAGCGGTTTTTAGCGACAAGTGTTGAAGTGCTTGGCACCGTTGTTTGTCTGGAGCAGAGGCGGGATATTTTTCAGCCTGAGAGTGGTCCGACTTTTGTTCCGCTCGTTACCTATAAGGATGATCAGGGACGGCTCTATACGCTTCGCAGAAGTTGGGGCGAAGCTCCCCCACCTTGCGAGGTTGGGGTGCGGTGGCCGGTCTATTATCAAGCGGCAAATCCACACGTTGCCAAGCTGGGGCCACGGCTGGAGATTTTTCGAGCTTCACAGAATTGCTTTGTCCTTGGCGTTTTCTTGCTGATATTTGGCACGGGAATTCTTTTGTTGCCACTTTTGAGGACGGCATGAGAGGTGGCTGGGGCTTGGGAAATCGCTGCCGGGCGACCCACGCGTGCTGGCTAATCGCAACAGCCCGCGCGAAGCAGCGGGCAAAAAGAACCAGGAAATAAGCGCGCACAGGCTGGTTTTTGAGGTTTTTGTTGCGGCGATAATCTTTGACAGAAATTCGCATGTCCGCTTTCATAAACCCATGGTAACGGTGCAATTAACAAAATCACCTGGGCACAGGGGCGTGCCGGTGGTGCGGGCTAATCAATACTGGTAGGTGTCACTCGTGGTTTCCGCATTCCAACTTGTCTTGAAGACACTGAGTCGGCACTTGGTGCAGATTCATCGCCCTGCCGGCATGTCCTCGGTGTTTGGGTTCGTTGTCGGTTCGAGCGATATGTTGGTGCTTCTGCATGCCTTCAATTCCGAGGCGTTCTGCCTCGACGGCTATGATGTCATCAGACAGGGCGATATCCGCAGCTTTTGTTTCTTCGACGATCCGCGCTACTGGCGTTATCGAGCTTTGCGCCGCCTGAAGATTCGACCGACACCACCATGCGACATCAGCCTGGCATCTGTGCCGGAGTTGTTGGCGTCAGTTGGTGCGCGCTATCCACTCTTATCCGCGCATCGCGAGACGCCGCAGCGCTGCACGACCTACGTCGGCCCAGTTGTCAGCATGGCCGAGCGCAGCTTTACCATGGAGGACGCAGATTACTTCGGCCAGTGGACTGGTCCACGCCGGCTGCGGTACGCTGATGTCACGCGCGTTTGTTTTGATGGCGGGTTTCTCAAAGCAGCTGCCATGACCGCGCCGAGATTACGGAGCCGTCGACCAAGACCCGACGATGGAAATTCACGGTGAGGCCGGGTTTGGGCAAACAGGGACACACAAGATTGAGTGATGAATGAGGCAAGGACCAAAGGGACGGAAGGGCGCCCGCGGGCGCCGCTGACCCAGCCGGCTTGCTGACAGGCAGCCAAGCCTCGTGGATTTTGCTCCTGCGACGTTGCGTTGGGTACTGCCGGGGCGCTGGTGAGAGAAGCCGCGAGTGTGACCGGTGACGCTGGGCGCGCGGTTGTCGGCGGGTCGCCGACAACTACAGGCGAGTCGCCTGTTCCACCCAAACTTGTGCCGCCCGTGCAGGGGACGCAATCTTTGGCGGATTCCCGATTATCGGGGGTGGGCCTTGGCATGCTCTTTCGCCAAAGCCTCGTCAAAACTCAAACATCCTCGCTCCGCGTGGCTACAGTATTTCTTCAAATGCTCTAGCGGAAACTTTTTACCGCGGATTACTCGGATTACGCGGAGACGTGGGGCGCGTGAGTTTCTTCGTTGTGTCCGGCCATTGGCGATAGCGGCGCGAGTTCCCCGGTTTCCGAGTTTTCAGTTTGGGCGGGAAGAAAAACATGGAAGGTGGTGCCAATCCCCAGCCGGCTCTCCACATGGATCCAGCCCTGGTGCTGTTTGACAATGCGAAAGACGGTCGCCAGGCCAAGCCCGGTGCCCTTGCCATCCGGTTTGGTGGTGAAGAAGGGTTCAAAGATGCGCCTTTGCGTGGGTTCATCCATGCCGGCACCGGTGTCGGCCACGGAGAGCCGGATGAATTTTCCGCAGTGGCCCTCCGCGTGGAGCGGGGCGGTTTGCCCGTCAAATTCGACGTCGCGGAGGGTGACCGCCAGGACGCCGGCGCCGGCCATGGCATCCCGGGCATTGATGGCAAGGTTCATCAAAACCTGCTCCACCATGACGGGATCGCCCCGGATCACCGGCGGGGTCGCGGTCTTGTTTTCGAATCGGATATTGACCCTGGCACCGAGCAGCCGGCCGAGCATTTTGAGCTGGTTCTCAACGACGCTGGCGAGGTCCACGAGGTGGACCGGCGGGCCAGACGGACGGTTGAAAGCGAGCAATTGCCGGGTCAGGTTGACCGCCTGCTGGATGGCGGCCTGCATTTCCTGAACGCTGGCGGCGGACTCGGGATCGAGGTTTGGATTCAGGCGCAGGAGGTCCAGATGCATGGAAACGGCCCCGAGAATATTGTTAAAATCATGGGCGACGCCGCCCGCGACCTGCCCGATGGATTCGATTTTTTGGGCCTGGCGCAATTGGGCTTCCATCACATGCAGGTCGGTGGTGTCCTGCAAGGCGAAGAGCAGGAAGTTTTGGTTGCCAATGGGCAGGGGCGCAATGGAGATCAGCGCCTGCCGTTTTTGGGCGGGGTGCCGGCGGATTTCGATCTCCACATTATGAACCGGGCGGCCCGCCTGCAGTTCGGCCAGCGCCCGCCCCAAGCCAGACGTGTCGTCGGCCAGCTTCAACTCCGCCAGCGTGTGGCCGATGACCTGGGGCCGGTGGTAGCCGATCAGCTCGAGGTAACTGGCGTTCACCTCGGTATGCTCCAGCGAACCGGCCTTCAAGACGGCCAGGGCGGCCCGGGTGAATTCAAAGGCTTTTTGGAATCGTTCCTCGGCCGCCGACCAGGCTTGTTGAGCTTCCGTGCGTTGCTGGGCTTGCACGCCCAATTCTTCGTGGGCCTTGCGCATTTGGTAGGTCCGTTCTTCAACCATGGTCTCCATCTCCTCCATCCGGCAGGCGGCGATTTGGGTGACGATCCACTTGTGGGTCAGGGTCTGCACCAGTTGGAGCACCTCCATGTTATCGAACGGTTTTTTCAGGATGAGCAGATTGGCGGACATCCCCAGCCTGGCGTTGATCTCCTGCCAGGGCCGGTCGGAATAGGCGGTGCAAATCACGATTTGCAGGGCGGGACAGATGTCCCAGAGCTGTTGAATGGTGTCCAGACCATCCCAGCCGGGCGGCATCCGCATGTCGACGAATGCCAGCATGTAGGGGCGCCCTTCGGCGATGGATTTTGTCACCAGATTCAGCCCTTCCTCACCTTGCTGGGCGCAATCAATGGTTATATCCAAGGACAAACCGGCGGGCTGGCCGGATTGCCCGCCAAATAAAAATTCGGCATCCCCGGCCAGCGCATCCGGGCTCGTGCTGTTGACGATTTTCCGAATGTCCTCACAAATCCGGGGGTTGTCATCAATCACCAAAATGCGGCGGGGGGTGTGGATGATTTCTTCGGCTTTCATAAAGATTTCTGGTCAAGGGCGGTCATTGAGCTAGGCGGCCAGTCCGGGCGAGTCAGCGATGGGCAATTCCAGGGAGAAGGCGGTGTCGCGGCCGGCATGATGGTTATCCACCAGCAGTTGGCCGCCCATTTGCCGGGCGGCGTTGGCACTGCTGTGCAAGCCGAAGCCATGCCCGTTCTTTTTGGTGGTGAAGCCGTATCGGAACACCTGTTTGAGATTTTCATCGGTGATGCCCACGCCGTTGTCGCAAATTTTGATGCGGACGTGGCCGTTGCCGGCCACCGGGTGGATCATCAGGGTGATGGTTTTTTCCGGCCGGTCCGCCTCCAGCAGGGCCTGCTGGGCGTTGCGGATCAAGTTGACGAGGATTTGCAGCACCTTGTGCCGGTCCGCGATGATGGGCGGCGACGTTTGAAATTCACGGACGAGACAGATGCCGAGTTTATCAAACGCGGCTTCACTCATACGCAGGGCCTCCTCGACGAGTTCGCCGGGTGCCAGCGACTCGGTGATGCCGCTGACCGTGGCATAATTCTGTTGTAAGGCGACGATTTCCTTGATGTGCTCGATATTTTTGACGAGGCCCTCCAATTCCCGCAGATGGGATTCCTGTTCGACGGCGAAGGTGTCGGCCAGTTTGTCCAGAAAGGCGGGCAAACGCCGGCCGCGGGGGTCTTCCGTGAGGAAGGGGACGAGGTTGGTGCCCTGCGCCTGCAACATTTTGGTGGCCAGGCCCAAATTTTTGACGTGCGGTTTCGCGAGATTCTGGCGCAGCAATGAGGCGGAAACATTGACGCTGTTGAGCACGTTGCCGACGTTGTGGAGGACACTCGTGGCCACATCGGCCATGCCGGCGAGCCGGGAGGCCGCGAGCAATTCCTGGTGCGCCTTTTCGAGGCTGGCCTCGGCTTGTTTGCGCTCGGTGATGTCGCTGGTGACCGCCAGTTGAGCCATGACCTGGCCGGCGAGATCCCGCAAGGGACAGGCATGCATCGCCACCCAGCGAGGCGTGCCTTTCAGGCCCAGAATCTGCAATTCCATGGTCTTTGACTCGCCTTGGAAAACCTTGGTGTTCAGTTCGCAAAACTGGGCGCGATAGGTGGGGGCCACCAAGGTGTGAATTCCTTGCTCCCGAACCTCGGGGAGGTCTTGGGCCTCAAACAAACGCAGCCCGGCGGGGTTGATTTCCAGCAGCGTGCCATCGGCGGCAAGCAAGGTCACGCACTCGGGTTCGGTTTCGAGAATCATGCGCAGCCGGTGTTCGCTGGCCGCCAATTCCTGGTGGGCGGTGGTCAGCGATTGATTCGCCCGGCTGAGTTCGGCGGTGCGTTCCTGCACGCGCAGCTCCAAATGTTCCCGCGCCTCGAACAGGCCCTTGCGGGCGCCTTCCAGACCGCAGGCGGCCCGGCCAATCTCCACCTGCAGGTTGTTGAAACTTTGGGCCATGGCGCCCACTTCATCGCGCGAATGCACCACCACGGGCGTGAAATTGAATTGCGCCTTGGCGGCTTCCAAGTCACCGGAGGCCAGGGCCTGCATGGCGGCGGTAAAATCCCGCAGGGTGCCTTGCACCAGATGATTCGCGGCTTTGGAAACTTCCACGGCGGCATGTGCAATCATTCCCGGCAGGATCAAGCCCACCGCAATCGTGAGCAGGGCCACCGCCACAAAAATATCGGAGAGCAGCGCCAGCAGGGCGGTTTCCTGATGGGGCACGTGATGCACGGCGATGAGGTAGCCAAAGGCATCGAAGGTGAGCACCAGCAGCATGGCGCCGGTCAGTTTCAGGTGCAGGGAACGGGCCAGCAGGGGCAGGCCCTGTTCGCGGCGGTCCGCCGCTTTGCGCCAGGCATACAGCAGGGAGCCGGAGTAGGCAAAGGTGATGCCTGCGAGCACGGTCGGCAGGCCAAATTGCTCAAAACCCAGCACCGTCGTCAGCCCCCAGACGCCCGCCGCCAGCAACCCCAGCATGATGGTGCCACGCGGCGCGCGATAGGGTCGGGGCAGGTCCGGCTCATTGCGCCGCAGCAGCCAGACCGCGACGTTCGGCATGGCAATGCCGATGAGATAGGTCAGGTTGGCGGCCGCGATGAGCCACACGGGATCACCGATGAATAAAAATACGATGGACATGCCGGAGGTGAGCAGGGTGGCGGTCCACGGGGCATCGGTGCGCGATCGTTTGGCCAGAAACTTGGGCAGCAGGCCATCCTCGGACAATTGGGCGAGGGTCCGGGACGAACCGGCGAGGGCGGCGATGGTGCCGTGCAGCATGTTGAACACCATGAACCAAACGGCGGCCGCCTTGGCCGCGCCGCCGAGCAGCGGGGCAAACGTCGGCCCCAGCACGTCCGCCAAGTTTTGTCCCAATGCGTCCGGTCCCAGCGCGCCCAGCCAGATGAGGGGCAAGATGATGAAATACAGCGAGGCCAGCGCGGCACTGACAAAAATTGCGCTGGGCACGTTTTTGTTCGGATTGATCGTCTCCCCGACGTGGCAGGTGGCCTGTTCAAACGCCGGGGCGGCAAAGCCGATGAGATATAAGCCGGCCATGACGCTGGTGATGGCACCAAACGTTCCCGGAAAGGGCACCGTCAGATGAAACGTGAAGGACTGGTGCCAGTCCACCTTGCCGCTGAATATGGGAATGGTGGCCGAAAGGAACGCGAGGGTCGCCGAGGCGATGGCAATCGGCATGGCCATACGCATGACCCACTTGACCCCGCAGAGGTTGATCCAGGTGAAAAACACCACGATGAGCAGGGCCATCGGCGTGGCGGGAAACCAGGGGAGATAGACTTGATTGATCGCCGAGGCCGCCAGCAAGGCGGTCAGGCCGCAGGTGGGCACCCAGCCCCACCAGTAACAAACGCCCGTCAAGTTTGCCAAAACCGGGCTGTACGGCCGAAAGGCTTCCGCGCAGGTGCCGGCGATGCCGCCGACACGGTTCGGATACATTAAGACGAGTTCCGTCCAACCTGGCGTCGCCGCCCAGCTCAGCAGCAAACCGACCCCCAGCAGCACGACGGCCGCGCTGCCCTGGCCGGGAATGGCCCCCTGGCCGACGAACAAGGCCCCGATCAGGAAGAGGCTTTGGTTAATACCACCCATGGCAACGGACGTGGTGCCGAACCAGCCCACCGTGCGGGGATGGCTGAGCGGAGCCGGAAGCGGCGACTGGTTCTTTGGCGACTTGGGAGGATGATTGCTAATCATGCAAAATACTTCCGAATCATTTTCATCTTCTTATGTCGGTAGAAGTCGTGGAACCTGTAGCCCTTTGTGGTGTTTGTTTTGCAGCCAGGCGGTGCTCCAGCTGGTGCAGCCGCGGTAACCCGCCGTCATTGGCCGCATTCCCCCGGATCGAGATTCGCCGGAATCCATTGTTACACATAGTGCTGGGAAATTTTGCGGTGGGCACAGTGTTGCGTAAATCTTGCCGCGTTCGCCCGCTTGTGGCTTAATGCGCGCCGTCGTTTATTTTTAAGTCATGTCAGACCAACCGAAAAAAGATGCCGGCCAGCCGGAATTGCCTGCCGCCGAACTGCCCGCCGCCAATGGCGCCGACCATGTCGTCGCCGAAGCGGTGGTGGCGGTCGTTCACAAACCATTTGATCCCAAGCTGCTGGCCGTGGGCCTGCACACCCGCGTGGACCGCGGGTTTCTCGATTACGCGAGCTACGTCATCCGCGATCGCGCCATCCCCAATCTGGCGGACGGCCTGAAGCCGGTGCAGCGGCGCATTCTATGGGCGTTGCACGAGAAGGACGACGGCCGGTTCATCAAGGTGGCCAACGTGGTGGGTCACACGATGCAATATCATCCGCACGGCGACGCCTCCATTGGCGACGCGCTGGTGGTGCTGGCGAACAAGCGCTATCTGATTGAAGGGCAGGGGAACTACGGCAACATTTTCACCGGCGACCCGGCGGCCGCCTCGCGTTACATTGAGTGCCGGCTCACGGAGCTGGCCCGCACGGAGGTGTTCAATGATGCCATCACGGAGTTTGTGCCCAGCTACGACGGGCGCAACAAGGAGCCGGTGGCCCTGCCGTGCAAACTGCCGCTCACGCTGATGCTGGGCACGGAAGGCATTGCGGTGGGGTTGAGCGCGCGGATTCTGCCGCACAACTTCCCGGAACTGCTCGAGGCGCAAATCGCCATTCTCAAAAAGCAGCCGTTCAAGTGCCTGCCCGATTTCCCGACCGGCGGCCTGATGGATGCCCGCGATTACCAGGACGGCAAGGGCTCGGTGAAGGTGCGCGCGCGCATCAAGGTGAAGGACGAATCCACTGTGGTGATCACGGAAATTCCGCCGACCACCACCACGGATTCACTGCTCGGCTCGATTGAAGACGCCGTGCGCAAGGGCAAGCTGAAGGTGAAATCCATCAACGATTTCACGTCGGAAACCGTTGAGATCGAGATCAAGTGCCCATTGGCCGTGGAAGCGGAACAACTGGTGGACGCGCTCTATGCCTTCACCGACTGCGAGACCACGATTTCCAGCCGCATCATTGTCATCCGGGACAACCGTCCGGTGGAGATGACGGTCAGCGAAGTGTTGGAGGCCAACACCGACCAGCTCAGCAACATTCTCAAGCGGGAACTGGAATTGAGCGAGCGCGAGCTGCTGGATGAGCTGCATTACCGCACGCTGGAGCGCATTTTCATCGAGGAGCGCATCTACAAAAAGATCGAGGCGTGCAAGACGAACGACGCCGTGGTGGCCGCGGTTTACGAAGGCTTCAAGCCCTTCAAGAAGGAGCTCGTGCGCGACCTTGCGGATGCCGACGTGGAAAAGTTGCTGCAGGTGCGCATCCGCCGGATCTCGCTGTTTGACATCAACAAGCACCGCGAGGAGATGGAGCAGACGAAGGCGGCGCTGGAAGTCACGCGCAAGCACCTGAAGAATCTCATCAAATACGTAATTGGCCATCTGGAGGAGCTGCTGGCAAAGTACGGCAAACAGTACCCGCGCCTGACCACCAAATCCGCCCGCCACGAGGAAGTGGATGCGAAGGCCGTGGCGTTCAAGGGCTTCAAGGTCAGCTACGACCGCGAGAGCGGCTACGTGGGTTACAAGGTGAGCGGCGAGGAATTCAAGCTGGATTGCACGAAGTTCGACAAGCTGCTGCTCGTTTTCCGCGACGGCACTTACAAGGTCACCGAACTGCCGGAGAAATTGTTTATTGGCGCGGAGCTGTATTTCTGCGGCCTGCCGGACCGGGAAAAGGTGTTCACGTGCGTGTATACGGACCGCGAGGCCAGCTATCTCAAGCGGTTCACTTTCGGCGGCACGATCATGAACAAGGTGTATTCATGCATCCCGGAGAAATCGCGCCTCCTGTATTTCGCGGACGAAACGCCCAAGCTGCTGTACGTGCGCTACAAGCCGGCGCCGCACCAGAAAATCGGCCAGCAGACGTGCGACCCCAGCCTGGTGGAGGTCAAAAGCGCCAAGACCCTGGGCCGGCAAATTTCCATCAAGGACATCTCCTCCGTGACCGACGCGCCCACGCGCGGCTGGGACGACAAGGAACCGACCACGAAAATCATGTTCGCGTAAGGCGGGAGGATGACAATGTCGCGGCATCAGGCCGCGCTGATTGCGGGCCAGCCGACAAATGAGGAATTATTATAAAGAAGCCTCAAGTTGTTCCGGTCCGGGCCGATATTCTTGGTGAAATTAATCAAGAAGGTCAACCATGCTCACTGAGATCGAAATTACGGACATCCCGCCGCTGCGGCCGGATGAAGAGTCCCTGCTGGCGATGCACGCGCTGCTCAACGTCTTCAACGTGCTGCGGGGCGAACTGGTCATGATCGGCCTTTCGCTGGCCGGCGATGATGAACTGCTTGCTCGCGGGCTGTCCCGGTGTGACGAGTGGATCGACAGCCTGCGCGATCCGGTGGCCAGCCTGGCCGGCGCGCGGCGGGTGGCGGAGGATGCCCGGGACATTTTTGCCGAGATTGACGCGGCGCTGGCGGCGCATCCGGACCTGAGCGCGGACGCCGGGGTGGCGGAGTCGGTGGCCAACTTGCGTTCGGTTTTTGATATTTTGCAGGTGCGGGCGCGCGAATTGCTCGCCCGGGCCCACCACCCGGACCGCTGGGAACCATTTTCGATCACCCGCCTGCGGCAGAGTTTCCTGGAAGATTTCTCGGCCATCGAGAAGCACAGCCACGGGCGCTATCGCATCCTCTACAACGCCGCCCTGCAAACGCCGGCGGACTACTACTTTGATTTCAAGTTGGAAAGCAGCAGCGGCGACAGCCTGACCATGCCGGCGGTGCTGCAGGATGTGATGCGCGACCTGGTGGCGAACGCCCGCAAATACACCGCCCCCGGCGGCCGCATCACGGCGGCCTTGTACGCCGAAGCCGGGGCCTTGCGCTTCGTGGTGGAGGACACCGGCCGCGGCATTCCTGAAGCCGAGCTGGAAAAAGTGGTTCACTTTGGCCAGCGGGCCAGCAACGTGGCCGAAGTGCGCACCATGGGCGGCGGCTTTGGCCTGACCAAGGCGTTTCTGGTGACCAAGCAATTCGGCGGCCGGTTCTGGCTCGCCTCGCAATTGGGGGTGGGCACCCGGGTGCGCATTCATATTCCCCGCGCAGGGGCGGGGCAAACGAGCTGAAGGAAGCCTTGCGAGCGATTACGAGCAGACAATCGCGCCGCGCCGCGGGTCCGCTCCGCCGCCGCGTGGCTTTGCATTGCGTTCCGGTAGCCGGCCGGCGGTGAAAGTTGGACAGTCCAGTGAGATGGATGCAACATGGTTACATGAGCGAAAAGGCTGCCAAACTCACCGGACGTGGTGCCGCCGAAAACCCGGTAAACCGGTTTCAGTCGATCGTATTGGAACGTGATGCCGATTGGGACCCAGCCCAGGACCCGGCGGTTAAAACCAAATTTTTCCGGGACGCCTCCCAAAGCGTCATTACGTTCAACCAAAGCCCGGATGTTCCCTTCGCTGCCGGGGTCAATCCCTATCGCGGCTGTGAGCACGGCTGCAGCTATTGCTATGCGCGAATCACTCATGAATTCCTGGGGTTTTCAGCCGGCCTGGACTTCGAAAGCCGCATCATGGTGAAGGAAAACGCCCCGGAACTCCTGCGGCGGGAACTGGCTTCGCCGGCTTGGAAGCCGCAACTGGTCGCCATGAGCGGGGTTACCGACTGTTACCAACCGATCGAACGCCGGTTGCAACTGACGCGCCGCTGCCTGGCGGTCTTCGCCGAAGCCCGGAATCCGGTTGGTATCATTACCAAAAACCATCTGGTCACACGCGATATTGATTTATTGTCCGAGCTGGCCGCGCACCAGGCCGTGGAAGTGAATATCTCCGTGAATTCCTTGGATAACGAGCTGGCCTCCCGTTTGGAGCCCCGGGCTTCCTTGCCAAGGCACCGGCTGGCCGCCGTGGAAGCCCTGGCGCGGGCGGGCATTCCCGTTGGCGTGCTGGTGGCGCCGATCATTCCGGCGCTCAATGAGCATGAAATCATGGCGGTGCTTCAGGCGGCCAGGAATGCGGGCGCCCAATGGGCCGGCATGGAGATTTTAAGGTTGCCCCTCACCGTTGCGCCGATTTTTGAAACCTGGCTGGCGGCGCACTTTCCGGAGAAGCAGGAAAAGGTTTTGAATCGTATCCGCGCGATTCGGGGTGGCAAGCTGAACGATCCCCGGTTTGGCAGCCGCATGCGGGGCGAAGGCATATTTGCGGAGCAGATTGTGCAGATGTTCCAGATTGCCCGGCGGCGGGTGGGAATTCCGGACACCGGTCCGGAACTTTCGATTGCGCATTTCCGCCGCCCCGGCGGCCGGCAATTGGAATTGGGGGTTTGA
>Ga0302323_100003484_pt1 | contig 12777 bp, 13 predicted proteins | sample Fen_T0_3_FD_201950 | JGI IMG/M metagenome (GOLD analysis project Ga0302323, IMG submission 201950) | Peat permafrost microbial communities from Stordalen Mire near Abisko, Sweden - Fen_T0_3 | ecosystem: Environmental > Terrestrial > Soil > Wetlands > Permafrost | place: Sweden: Abisko... | reverse complement strand
ACATCCGATGATTTCAGATAATGCTGAGGTAATGGTCGTTGCGGATTGAGTATCCCGTCAATCTTTTGGTCAATAAGATGATTAATAGCTGCCGCAGATGCCGCCGCCAAGGCAATTCCAATCGTGCCATAAACAAGCTTATCTAAAGGCGGCATACCAGGAACAGCCAATAACATGCCAACCACAGCCGTAAACAGCATTTCCGCAACCACGTTGGGCTTGCACAGTTCCAGATAGCTTTTCCAGGATGAAGGCGCAACAGCGGCTTGGCTTAGCATTATTTATTCAGTCCTAACAATTCAATTATCCTATAGAATACAGTGAACCATTGATTATTCAAACAGTCCGAAGCGCTGACATTAACAACAACGAGGGAGTTATGAACGCAAGATTACTTTGTGCGGCAATGTTATGTTTGCCGATATTATCTGCTAATGCTGAACCTAAAGCTATCGAACACGTCCTGGCTAATGGCCTGAAAGTGTTGGTCAAAGAAGACCACCGGTCACCGGTCATGGTGTCTCAAGTTTGGTACAAAGTAGGTTCAAGCTATGAACCGGGCGGCATTACCGGCATTTCACACATGCTGGAGCACATGATGTTCAAAGGTACAGACAAGCATCCTGTCGGTGAATTTTCCAGGATCATTGCTGAAAATGGCGGCGATGAAAATGCCTTTACAGGCCAGGACTACACCGCTTATTTCCAAACAATGGCCGCCGATAAGCTAGCGGTCAGCCTTGAACTAGAAGCCGACCGGATGCGGAACTTGCATTTATTGCCCGAAGAGCTGAAAAAAGAACTCCAAGTCGTCACGGAAGAACGCCGGATGCGTACCGAAGATAATCCCCAGGGCAAAATGCAGGAACACTTTATGGCGATGGCTTATAGCAACAGTCCATACAAGCACCCCGTCATCGGTTGGCCTGCCGATATTGCCAATTATACGGTAGCTGACGCGCAAGACTGGTATCAACGCTGGTATGCACCCAATAATGCCACCTTGGTCGTGGTCGGTGATGTCAAGGCAGAGGATGTTTTTGCATTGGCAGAAAAATATTTTAGCTCACTCAAAACCAGTGACATCAAACCCCTTAAACCGCAAACGGAAATCGAGCAGCTAGGCTTACGCAGGATGACGATCAAAGTCCCGGCAAAACTGCCTTCTATCGTCATGGGGTACAAAGTACCCGTATTGAAAACCGCTGAAAAGGAATGGGAAGCCTACGCGTTGGAAGTGTTGGCTGGTGTACTCGACGGTGGTAGTAGCGCCCGCCTAAGTTCAGGATTAGTAAGGGGAAAACAGATCGCGGTAGCCGCCAGTGCGGGTTATGGGCTGACCTCACGATTGCCGGATTTGTTTGAATTGGAAGCAACGCCCACAGAAGGCAAAACTTTATTAGATATGGAAACCGCCTTAAAAGCTGAAGTCGCCAAACTGCAAAAAACTCTGATAAGCGATGAAGAACTGCAACGCATTAAAGCGCAAGTGTTAGCCAGTGCGGTATACGAACGGGATTCCAATTTTTACCAAGCTATGCAGCTAGGCATGTTGGAAACCGTTGGCTTGGGTTGGCAAAGAGCCGATGAATATGTCGCTAAAGTCAATCAGGTCACTGCCGCACAAGTGCAGGAGGTCGCTAAAAAATACCTGATTGAAGATCATTTAAGCATTGCTTATCTGGAGCCGCAAGCTATTAACAAAACCACGACCAACAAAAAAGGAGGGCATAATGGTCTTTAGAACATTTGGATTTATCTTATTGATTGTTAGCCAAGTTAGCTTTGCCACTGCAAAAATTGAACATTGGCAAACATCGCAAGGCAGCCGCGTTTACTTCGTCCAAGCCGATGCGTTGCCGATGGTGGACATACAAGTGGTTTTTGATGCCGGTAGCGCCCGGGACGGACAACAGTTCGGCCTATCTGCATTGACTTCCGCCTTATTGGATACGGGGGCAGGTCAGTGGAACGCTGACCAGATTGCCCTGCGTTTTGAAAGTGTTGGCGCCAACTTTGGTACAGGTGTTTCCAGCGATACGGCTTCCCTTTCCTTACGAACGCTTACAGATCCCGCTTTATTCGATAAAGCGCTGGAAACCATGCACGTCATCCTGACCAAGCCCTTGTTTAAAAGAGCCGATTTTTTGAGGGAGCAAAACCGCACACTTGCAGCTATCAAACAACGGGAAGAATCACCGGCAGAAGTCGCCAGTGAAGCATTTTCCAATAAACTCTACGGAAGCCATCCCTATGCTCATCCCGATTCAGGGATCAAGGAAACCGTGAGCAAATTTAGAGTATCCGACCTCGCCCAGTTTTACAAAAAATATTACGTCAGCAGCAACGCGATGGTCGTCATCGTTGGCAACCTCAGCAAGCAGCAAGCCGAACAAACTGCCGAAAAACTGCTTGCCGATTTACCGGCTGGGCAAAAACCGGAAGCCATCCCCGATGTCATCATGCCCACACAAGCCAGCCAACAACATATTGAATTTCCATCAACACAAACACATGTATTAGTAGGCCTGCCAGGATCGTATCGTAAAGACCCCGATTATTTCAATCTGTACGTGGGCAATCACATCCTGGGTGGCAGCGGCCTGGTATCCAAGCTGTTTAGTGAAGTGCGGGAAAAGCGCGGCTTGGCTTACAGCGCTTCCAGTTCCTTCGCCCCCATGTTAAAACCAGGTCCTTTTATGGTCAGCCTGCAAACCCGCAACGACCAAACAAAACAAGCGGTGGAAGTCCTAAACACTACCTTGAAGGAATTCATCAACAAAGGGCCAACCCAAGCAGAACTGGATTCAGCCAAGCTTAACATAGCTGGCGGCTTCCCCATGCGGTTCGATACCAACAAAAAACTCGCCACCTATGTTGCCATGATCGGCTTTTACGATTTGCCCTTAGACTATCTGGACACCTTCCGGCAAAAAATAGAAGAAACCACTATTGCCTCCATCACCGATGCGTTCAAACGCCGCGTGAATACGGAGCTATTGCAAACCGTTACCGTAGGCAACTCAGCCACTACCGTTGCAAAATAAGCTCAGGATCATCGGCGGGGAGTGGCGTAGCCGCCAGCTCAACTTTTACGATGCCCCCGGACTCAGGCCAACCCCGGGCAGAGTCCGGGAAACCCTGTTCAGTTGGTTGCAATACGACATTATCGACAGCCGTTGCCTGGATTTATATGCCGGCAGCGGTGCGTTGGGGTTTGAAGCCGCATCACGAGGTGCAAAATCGGTTGTTCAGGTCGAAAACAACCCCGATGCTTGCCGCGCTTTAAAAGAAACCGCCGTCAAACTGTCCGCTACGCAAATCAAGATTATCCAAAGCGATGTGTTCCGTTATCTGGCAGGTGATGCCGAACCCTTCGATATAGTCTTCCTCGATCCGCCTTTTGCCCTAAACTTGGCTGCTCAAACCTGCCAGTGGCTGGAAGACAAAGGTTGGCTAAGCCCACACGCTAAAATTTATGTGGAAGCGGAAAGTAAGCAGAATTTTCTTGATGAGTTGCCGGAGAATTGGCATTTGCTAAAAAGTAAAACGGCGGGGGAAGTGGGGTATCATTTGTTCGGGGTTAGCAAGCAGGTTGATTTTGATTCAGAATCTATCGATAAAATTAATTAGAGAAAAAAATTATGAATAATCCCTAAGGATTATGTTATTACATGATTCTATTAATTTTATTTTTGAAAAGTAAGCAGTAGTTCTCAAACTGATTTTAAAACTGGATATACAAAAAGTTGCTGAAAGTGGATAATAAATTGTATTTTGAGCTATTATTTTCTTATTGACAATGAATTATACAAATTAGAGTGCAAAAAATAAGCAAAAACAATTTTGGAGAATGAATATGGCTAATGTGCAATCCTTACTTTATAGCGGGGTCTCGCTAGACTCATCAAAAATAAGCCTACATCAAAAAAAATCCAATCAAGAGTTTGTAAGAGATGAGGTTTTAATAGCCCAAAGCATTGATCCTTATCAACAAATTGTTAATGCAAATAAAATAATGTCGTCAGGGAAAAGCTTATTTTTCAATGAAAATACTTTGAAAAGTAAGAAATAAGTAGGTTTTATGTCTGATTGCTTCCCTAGAACAACTGATACACCAAATCAATCTCCGTTATATTGGGTATCTCATAAAGATAGATACCTTCGCCAGCTTCTTATTAAGGATATTGAGGAAGTAACTAAACGAAACTTAGTAGTTTATTTCACAGATTGCGATAGAACAGTTGCACAAATTGAGCAAAGTGATGATGTAGCGTTTTACGAGTTATTAAATAAAATCGAAGGAAAAGCAATTGATTTACTTTTGGAAACTAACGGTGGATTAACCGATGCCACAGAGAAAATTTGTGGTTTATTAAGACAGGCAACAGATGATCTTCGTGTAATAGTACCTCGAAGAGCTAAAAGTAACGGTACTGTTATTGCACTTTGTGGTTCAAGTATTCTAATGGGTTTTCAATCAGAATTAGGGCCGATAGATCCTTCGATCGGTGGAGTACCAGCAGAGTTTGTAATTAATGCGCCACCTGGTTCCTTTAGCCCATTAGATCTTCAATATGCTGATGCTGCAAGAAAACAAACGAGAAAGCTTGCATCTACACTCTTAAGCACGGGCATGATGAAAGAATATTCGATTGAGGTGGTTGAAGATACTGTAACTAAACTAGCTACTAAAGACCATTACCATTCGCATGGGTCTTCTATTGATGCTGATGAGGCCACAAGACTCAAGTTAAAGGTCGAGAAACTACCTCCTGAAGATGAATTATGGAAAAAAATCTGGTTATTAAGAACCATGTATCAATATGATTGCGGCATTTATGGATATGCAAAATTGTTCGAAGGGAATTATGTAAGTTCCGCTGTAGCTTCTGCAAATGATCCTAAATGAATTAGCTGATAATATTTAAACTGTATTTTAATAAGCTACTAACCGCGATCAAATATAATGAAATCAATGACTAACAAGGCTTTTAAGCTCTTGGCTGATACAAGTTGCATCAAGATTATAAATTATAAAAATCCGAACTGTTGAATAAATCACGCAGCCCTTAAAACAAAATCCACATGTACCGCATCATAAGGAAAAACCACCTTTCCGCTGTCGGTTTTATCCAGTAAGCCGCATAACAGTAAAGCCTTCACATCGCCATGCACCGCCTTTACGTCGCGGTCTACGCGCCTTGCCACTTCGCGGATGGTCAACTTACCCGCCCCGGTTATAGTTTTTAAAATCTGCCAACGCTTTAAGGTCAGTGTTTTCCAAAGCTGTTCCTCGGATTCAAAACCGATATTTGCGCCTTGAGGCTGTCCGGTTTCCCAAGTGGTAATAAGTGCTCAAATACATCATTAAAAGCTGGTTATCCTTATTGTAACTTCAAACGCAATTTGCTCCCACAGAAGATGTATCCAACAACTCTATCTACAAATACTTTGAATCGCATCATATTAAGCCAAATGTAATCGCCAACCAGACCGTGTTGAACTCTGGCTGTGTCCATTCGACCCTGTGGCGGATATGGGCGGGGATGAATACATAGTCACCCATTTGCAGTTTGACTTTGCTGCCGTCTTCATAGCCCAGTAAAGCCTCACCTTGAAGCAACAACACCCACTCGTCCCAAGACTGGTCGTACCATTCCCCAATAGGAGTGGAATGACCGTGGGAAACAATCCTTTCTATTTTGAGGGTTTCCCGGTCAATCAAGTTTTCAAACAGTTCTTCAGGTATGATTGCCGGAATGTTTTTGAAGATATTGCCTTTAGCAGGTTTCATACTATTGCCTAACCAGAGAATGACCATTCCATCATACTATAATGCCTACATTAGCTAGCCATCCAGATAAAATCGTAGCCATTATCGGTGGGGGACCCGCAGGGCTGATGGCTGCCGAGCTTATTAGCAAGTCGGGAGCCAAGGTTAATGTCTATGATGCCATGCCGTCCGTAGGCCGTAAATTTCTTATAGCCGGTAAAGGCGGGCTGAATATTACCCATTCCGATCCCAAGGATGTATTCCTATCCCGTTATGGTACGCGCAGTACTTACATCAAACCTATGCTGGATTGTTTTGATGCGGAAGCTCTAAGGACTTGGGTTCATGAGTTGGGTATTGAAACCTTCATCGGCTCATCAGGGCGTATTTTTCCGACTGACATGAAGGCCGCGCCGTTATTACGTGCCTGGCTACATCGACTGCGTCAAAGTGGAGTTACCATTCATGTACGGCATCAATGGCTAGGTTGGAACGAATCCGATTCGCAAGTCCTTCGTTTTATGTCACCTCAAGGGGAAAAGGAAGTTAAGGCTGATGTTTGTGTGTTGGCGTTAGGCGGTGGTAGTTGGCCGCAGCTTGGTTCAACAGGCGCGTGGACATCTTTGCTTGCTCAACGCGGCGTTCAGATTGCGCCTTTAGTGCCGTCAAATTGCGGTTTTGATGTTAGTTGGAGCGCGCATTTTCGTGAGCGTTTTGTGGGTCAACCTTTAAAATCGGTCATGGCATCGTTCAATGATTTTCATCAACAAGGTGATTGTGTCGTGACGACTACAGGTGTTGAAGGTAGTTTGATTTACGCGCTATCTGCGCCCTTGCGTGATGAAATTGCTTCATCGGGAACAGCTACCTTGTATTTGGATTTAGCGCCGGGAAGGTTATTGACTTCATTAATAGAGAAAATTTCCCAGCCCCGTGGCAAGCAGTCGATGGCAAACCACCTTCGTAAACGCTTAGGTATTGATGGCGTTAAAGCAGGGTTGCTACGGGAAGTTGTGCCTGCGACGAACTTTAACGATCCCATCAAAATCTGCTCGGCAATCAAAGCGCTACCCATCAAACTAATAGCGACCAGACCGATTGCCGAAGCCATCAGCAGCGCGGGCGGCGTTAGTTTTGACGCAGTTAATGACCATTTGATGATACGCGCCCTGCCAGGGATTTTTTGCGCGGGTGAAATGCTGGACTGGGAAGCGCCGACCGGAGGCTATCTGCTTGCCACCTGCTTTGCCAGTGGGCGGGCTGCTGGAGAAGGGGTGTTGAAATGGTTAAGGAATCTCTGAAAAAGTCCTTTGACAGGCTCAGGACGAACGGTTACGGGTTGATTCAGTTCGAGGTGAGCCGTGAGCTGGTCGAATGGTCGAGCCATGAGCGCTATCAATTTGTTCAGAGTTTCCATAAGCTCTCAAACTAACACCTACAACCAACACAGTCTTTGAATGTGTGATTTATTTGTAAAGTAATTAGTTGATTTCTTGACCGAAAATGAATGAATGCGATAATAGTCAATTAATATTGGTCGAAATAACCCACCAAGCTCACCCGCGCAGCAATTCTTTAAAGTAAATGATAGAAAACCTAACCTCCCAACAAGCCTGGGAATTACTACAGCAAAATGCTTCCGCAGTGTTAGTGGATGTCCGTACGCAGATGGAACATGCTTACGTAGGGCATCCCATAGGCGCAGTCCATGTTCCTTGGAAAGAAGCCCCTGGTTGGCAAATAAACTCCGCCTTTGTTGACGATGTTAAAAAACTGGTGCCAAGTCATGATGCGCCTATCTTACTTTTGTGCCGTAGTGGACAGCGCTCTTTAAGTGCCGCCAAAGCCCTGGAAGATGCCGGTTACAAGCGGCTTATCAATATCATTGACGGTTTTGAAGGCCCTTTAGACCCACAAAATCATCGCGGTAATATAGGCGGTTGGCGGTATTGTGGCCTGCCTTGGCAGCAAAGTTAGTTTCACCTCTCATGTTAAACTGAGCCTAGATTTAGGAACAAAGTCCACAACGGACACCGTAAAATCCTGAGAATTCTATTTTTTACCTACTTTAGCCAGATGTTTCAAGCTCATCTGGTAACCAACTTAACCCTTAGAGTACACACCTAAAGTGATCCAAAATTTAAGAAATATTGCCATCATCGCCCACGTTGACCACGGCAAGACCACCCTAGTTGACAAGTTATTGCAACAGTCAGGTACGTTTGCAGCTCACACCAAAGTGACCGAGCGTATGATGGACTCCAATGACATTGAAAAAGAACGAGGCATAACAATCCTGGCAAAAAACACCGCCCTGGATTGGAACGGTTATCACATCAATATCGTTGACACCCCAGGCCATGCCGATTTTGGTGGCGAAGTCGAACGGGTTCTGTCGATGGTGGATTCGGTATTATTGCTGGTGGATGCAGTTGATGGCCCCATGCCGCAAACCCGTTTTGTTACCCAAAAAGCCTTTGCGTTGGGATTAAAGCCCATCGTCGTCATCAATAAAATTGACCGTCCTGGTGCGCGTCCTGACTGGGTAGTCGATCAAACCTTTGATTTGTTTGACCGTTTGGGCGCGACCGACGAACAACTGGATTTCCCCATCGTTTTTGCCTCGGCAATCAATGGCTATGCGGGTTTGGAACATACCATAACCGAAGGCGATATGACCCCGCTATTTGAAACAATAGTCGCAAAAGTAAAGCCGCCTGCTGTCGATATGGACGGTTCTTTCCAGATGCAGGTTTCAAGCCTGGATTACAACACTTATGTCGGTGTTATTGGCATTGGTCGTATCCAGCGCGGTAGCATCAAATCTAATCAACCTTTGACTATTGTCAATCGTGAAGGGATTGAGCGCAAAGGCCGTATGTTGCAAATTTATGGTTTTCATGGTCTGGAACGTGTTGAAGTACAGGAAGCCCGGGCCGGCGACATTATCGCCTTTGCAGGCATCGAAAAGCTGGAAATCTCCGATACTATCTGCCATCCCGATCTGGTAGAAATCATGCCACCGTTAATGGTTGATGAGCCTACCGTGACCATGACATTTCAGGTCAATAATTCACCTTTTGCCGGAAGAGAAGGCAAATATGTCACCACTCGGCAAATCCGCGACCGACTCGATAAGGAATTGCAACATAACGTCGCCTTAAAAGTTGAAGACACGGGAGACCCTGATAAATTTAAAGTATCGGGACGTGGCGAATTGCATTTGTCGGTCTTGATTGAGAACATGCGCCGCGAAGGTTTTGAAATGGGCGTATCTCGCCCTGAAGTTATCATCAAAGAAATTGATGGCAAAAAGTGCGAACCCTTTGAAATGGTCACCATTGAGGTAGAAGAAGAGCACCAAGGTTCGATCATGGAAAAACTGGGTGAGCGTAAAGGCGACCTGACCAATATGGTTCCAGACGGCAAAGGCCGTATTCGTCTGGAATATATGATGCCCTCACGCGGCCTGATTGGTTTTCAAACCGAATTTATGACGGCAACGTCTGGCTCTGGTTTGCTTTACCATGTTTTCGACCATTACGGCCCGATGAAAGCGGGTGAAGTAGGCAATCGTCAACGTGGTGTGATGATTTCAATGGTGGCAGGCAAAGCCGTGACTTATTCATTACATCCCTTACAAGAGCGCGGCGAATTGCTATTGGTCAATGGCGATGAAATCTACGAAGGCATGTTAGTGGGCTTGCATTCGCGCAGCAATGATCTATGCGTCAACCCCTGTAAACCCAAGCAATTAACCAATGTTCGCGCATCAGGTACAGATGAAAGCCTGGTGCTGGCGCGGATTCAGAAAATGACATTGGAACAGGCGCTGGAATTTATTGCTGAAGATGAGCTGGTGGAAGTCACGCCGAAATCTATACGCTTACGCAAGAAATTGTTGACGGAAAACGAAAGAAAAAGAGCGGCTAAGAATTAAGCGAAGACAATCCATTGTGGTTTCTAAATGGATGGCTTTAGTTAAGGCATAAAAAAGCCCCTTCGCATTGCACGAAGGGGCTGTTATCGTCTGCTTGGTCAGCTTCTGGGATCAATCCTTGGCAGCATCCCGTTGAAAATACTTCATCCGTCTTCACTTTTGACGACGGTGGGATTGTCTCAAGAAATCTGCCTAAAAAATGCAGGTAAAAGCGTAACTTGATGTAGTCTTAAGACTACTTGTATGATGGCAGCGATTTTTAACGTATTAGTAGTTAAGTTTTTGCACCTAATCTCGGCTATTGATTCGGCCTTATGAATATTTAACTTCCGTTCGCCTTGAGCCTGTCGAAAGGCTTATGTGCTTCGACTCACTCAGCACGAACGGTTCAAACATCAACAGGCCGAATCAATAATATTTTTATTTTACCGATATAACAGCCTGTTACTTGTACTACAATAACCGCTAGTAATGACAAACCTCAGTGCGTAGCTTGGATTGAGGTGCAAAACCTGACAATAGCAGCACCGATGTTGGGTTACTCTCACGCCAACCCAACCTACGATACAATCAAAGTAGAATTACAACCCTAACAAACCACAGATAATGGATCAGCGTACTGCCCAGATCGAGCGTAATACCCTCGAAACGCAAATCAAAGTCAATATTAACCTCGATGGCACTGGCTTATCCTCTTTTGCCACCGGCGTCCCCTTTCTTGAGCACATGCTCGACCAGATTGCCAGACACGGATTGATTGATATTGAAGTCGTTGCTAAAGGCGATTTGGAAATTGATGCCCATCATACGGTAGAAGACGTTGGCATTACATTGGGACAAGCCTTTGCTTTAGCCTTGGGCGATAAAAGAGGAATTGTTCGCTACGGTCATGCTTACATCCCTTTAGATGAAGCCTTATCCCGAGTTGTCGTGGATTTTTCAGGTCGTCCAGGCTTGGTGTATGGTGTTAAATTTCCCCGATCCACGATTGGCAGTTTCGATGTTGATTTATTTCGTGAATTCTTTCAAGGCTTTGTCAATCATGCCGGTGTTACCTTGCACATCGACAACTTGAAAGGCACTAACGCCCACCACGTTGCAGAAACCATTTTTAAGGCGATGGGACGTGCCTTACGCATGGCTGTCGCCCTTGATCCCAGGATGGCAGGTATGATGCCATCAACCAAAGGTAGCCTCTGATTCTTAGCCTGTCCTGACTTTTCTTTTCACATCACATGTCCTCAGTCGCTGTCATAGATTACGGTATGGGTAATCTCCATTCCATTGCAAAAGCCTTGCAACATGCAGAACCTGAGTGCGACGTGCATGTTACCTCTAGTGCAGATGCCATATTTAATGCTGATAGGGTTGTGTTTCCTGGGGTTGGTGCAATACGCGATTGTATGCAAGCACTTAACCAGACAGGCTTATCTGAGGTTATTACTGACGTTGCCAAAACCAAGCCATTTTTAGGTATTTGTCTGGGCATGCAAGCCTTGTTGATCGATAATGAAGAAAATGGTCATACACAAACCTTGAGCATTATCCCTGGTCATGTCATCCGCTTTGCTGAATCCCTGCAAGACAATGACGGAAATATCCTGAAAATCCCGCACATGGGTTGGAATCAGGTGCATCAGGTACAACACCCGTTATGGGCTTACATCCCGCAGGACAGCCGATTTTATTTTGTGCATAGTTACTATGCAAAACCTGACGACACTTCTGTAGTTGCTGGAACGGCTGAGTATCCGAATGCTTTTGCTTGCGCCCTCGCCCAAAATAATATTTTTGCCGTACAATTCCATCCTGAAAAAAGCCAAGCTGTCGGTTTACAACTTTTGAAAAATTTTTTGCACTGGGATGGTCAGCTTTGAGTAACCACTATTTGATCATGCTATTTGTTGTTGAGGACTTACTTGTATGTTGCTAATACCCGCAATTGATCTTAAAGAAGGCAAGTGTGTCCGTCTGCGGCAGGGCCGGATGGAAGATGACACGGTATTTTCTGATGATCCGGTTGCCGTGGCTGGTCGGTGGGTAGCCGCAGGTGCTAAACGCATTCATTTGGTCGATTTGGATGGCGCGTTCGCTGGCAGGCCGCGCAATGCCGATGTCATTCATGCCATCGTGGAAGCTTATCCCAATGTACCCATACAGATTGGCGGCGGTATCCGCGATGAAGAAACCATCCAAGCTTACCTGGATGCTGGTGTCGAATACGTCATTATTGGTACTAAAGCAGTCAATACACCCCATTTTGTTAAAGAAATGGCCATTGAATACCCAAGGCGAATCATCGTCGGCTTAGACGCTAAAGACGGCAAAGTTGCTATCGACGGCTGGTCTAAACTGTCCCGCCATGATGTGATCGACATGGCCCAGCTCTTTGAGGAGGACGGTGTTGAAGCCATTATCTATACCGATATTTCCAGGGACGGCATGATGCAAGGCGTAAACGTAGAAGCTACGGCAAAACTGGCTAGGGCTATCCGTATCCCAGTCATTGCATCTGGCGGAATCACTTCATTGAATGACATTAGGGATTTGGGTGCTGTTGTTGGTGACGGCATTATGGGCGCTATCACCGGCAGGGCGATTTATGAAGGGACGCTGGATTTTGCCGAAGCCGCTAAGCTGGCTGAATCCTTTACCGCATGAGCCTGGCAAAACGCATCATCCCCTGCCTGGATGTTGATAATGGCCGCGTTGTCAAAGGCGTAAAATTTGTTGATATCCGCGATGCCGGCGATCCGGTAGAAATCGCCCGGCGTTACGACAAGGAAGGTGCGGATGAAATCACCTTCCTCGACATCACCGCCACCCATGATAACCGGAATACAATGGTTCATGTGGTGGAGCAGGTTGCCAGCGAAGTGTTTATCCCGTTGACGGTAGGCGGCGGCATTCGGACTTTGGATGATATTCGCCGGATGCTCAATGCAGGTGCAGACAAAGTTGGGATTAACAGCGCCGCCGTGTTTAATCCTGAGTTTGTACGCGAAGCTGCTGAACGCTTCGGCTCACAGTGCATCGTCGTTGCGATTGATGCCAAAAAAGT
>Ga0302323_100003483_pt1 | contig 12778 bp, 17 predicted proteins | sample Fen_T0_3_FD_201950 | JGI IMG/M metagenome (GOLD analysis project Ga0302323, IMG submission 201950) | Peat permafrost microbial communities from Stordalen Mire near Abisko, Sweden - Fen_T0_3 | ecosystem: Environmental > Terrestrial > Soil > Wetlands > Permafrost | place: Sweden: Abisko... | reverse complement strand
ACTGGCCACGCCCCATCCAGGCGAGGCCGCGCGCGTGCTGGCAGTGGACGTCGACACCGTGCAGGGCGACCGCATGCACGCGGCACACGAACTCGCGCTGCGTCTCGCCGCGAGCGTCGTCCTGAAAGGCGCGGGCAGCGTGCTCGCGCATCCGGACGGCACTTGGGACATCAATGCCAGCGGCGGGCCCGCGCTCGCGACCGCGGGCAGCGGCGACGTGCTGTCGGGCCTGCTCGGCGCGCTGCTGGCGCAGGGCCTGCCGGCCAAGACGGCATTGCGCTATGCGGTGTGCCTGCACGGCGCGACGGCCGACGCGCTCGTCGCACAGGGGGTGGGACCGCTTGGCCTTACCGCCTCGGAGTTGCCCGACGCGGCGCGCGCCCTGCTCAACGCGGCGGGACGAAACTCCCCTGCGGCCTAGGGAACGAGCAACGTTGCGCCGGTCGTCGCGCGCGATTCGAGTGCACGATGCGCCGCTGCGGCGTCCTTGAGCGCGAACTGCTGTCGCGCCTCGGACTTGATCTTGCCTGCCGCGACGAGCGCGAACATGTCGGCGGCCATTGCCAGCAGCGCCGGGCGCGTCGCCGCATACGTCATCAGCGTCGGCCGCGTCGCATAGAGCGAACCCTTCTGCACCAGCAGGCCGATGTCGAACGCGGCGATGGGCCCGGAGGCATTGCCGAAGCTCACGAACATGCCGCGCGGGCTCAAGACGTCGAGCGATTTCGGAAACGTATCCTTGCCGATCGAGTCATAGACGACGGGAACGCCCTTGCCCCCGGTGATTTCCTTCGTGCGGGCGACGAAGTCGTCGCGCGTGTAGACGATCGTGTGCGCGCATCCGTTCGCCTTCGCCAGTTCCGCCTTGGCATCCGACCCTACCGTCCCGATCATCGTCACGCCCAGCGCTCGCGCCCACTGGCAGGCGATGAGTCCCACGCCACCGGCCGCGGCGTGGAACAGGATCGTTTCGCCGCCTTTGAGCGGAAACGTCTGCCGGAACAGGTATTGGACCGTCAGTCCCTTCAGCATCAGCGTCGCGGCCGTCGCGTCCTCGACGCCGGCAGGGATCGGGACGAGTTTGTCCGCCGGCATCACGCGTTCGGTGCTGTAGGCCCCCGGCGCCCCGCCGCAATACGCGACGCGGTCGCCGGCCTTCAGGTAATCGACGCCGGACCCGACCGCCTCGACGACGCCGGCGGCCTCCATCCCGATGCCCGCGGGCAGCGCGAGCTTGTAAAGGCCGCTGCGGTGATAGGTGTCGATGTAGTTGAGTCCGATCGCGGTGTGGCGCACGCGGGCTTCGCCGGGACCGGGCGCGCCGACGGCGACGTCCTCGAACACGAGTACTTCGGGGCCGCCGTTGGCGTGGATGCGTATGGCTTGGGGCATGGTGGGCTCAGACAAGAAGAAAGATTTGGGGGATGTTCAATATACGTGGCGGCGTGCAAAAACTCGACTATAGCCCTGCAATCCGACCATCATGCCAGCGCCCGATACGTCGCGAATCCGGCCGCCGTCAACAGCAGCGACCCGACCAGATGCAACGCGGCGAGCGCAATTCCGGCCACGTAATCGCCGCGCATCAGGTGCTCGGTCACCTCCGCCGAAAACGTCGAGAACGTGGTCAGTCCGCCCAGGAAACCGGTGACGACGAACAGCCGCCACTCCGGCGAAAGATCGTGACGCACGAGGAAGTACGCGACCGCGAACCCGACCAGGTAGCCGCCGATCAGATTGGACGCCAGCGTGCCGAGCGGAAACTTCGGCAGGCGCGCGTTGAGCCACGCAGAGAGCCCCCAGCGCAGCCACGCGCCGAACGCCGCACCGAAGCCGACGGCAGCGATTTGCCCGATCAAAGGCAGCTCATCGGATGAACTGCTCGACGTACTGCGTGCCAAGGCCGCATTGCGCGTAATGATCGCGGCACATGTCGATCTTGCTCCAGACGTCCTCATAGCCGTTCTGCCGGCCGTCGGCATCCAGGTAGATCATCGCGCCGCTGATGTTGAAGAACGTGATCATTTCCGGGCAGTCGTCCGGCACCGTCAGCGTGTGGATCTCGCCCGGCGGCTCGTAGACGAAGCTGCCCTCCTCCGCCGTCCAGTCGTGCTCGAGATACTTCCAGCGGCCCTTGATCACGTAGCCGATCACCACCATCGGATGCCGGTGACGCGACAGCACGCCGCTCCTGCGGACGCGCAGCAGGTTGCACCAGCCACCGGACACCGTGTTGAGCAGCAGCGGGCGGAACCAGACGTCCGGCGCCTGCGGCACCCATACGCGCTCGTCATCCGGCAGGGCTGCCACCGCGATCTCCGGCTGGATGCCCGCGGTCGGCAGGATCAGCGGTGCAGTCATTGCGTCCCGTCCTTGATCGCCCGTGCCAGCGCGGCGAGTTCGGCCGCCTCGTCGTAGGCCTTCGGAAAATCGCGGTGCGCCTTGCGATACCAGTACCGAGCGTTGGCGACGTCGCCTTCCTGCATGTGCACGATGCCGTGCGCCCAGCAGCCGAGCGTCGACGTGTCTTCCTGGACGATCACGTGCGCCTTCTCCCATTCGTGCTTCTTCAGAAAACGTACCGCGGTCCCGATCGGCATGCTCCCCCCTACGTGACCATGTACCCGCCGTCGACCGGAAGAATCGTGCCGGTGACGAAGCGCGCGGCGGGCGAACAAAGAAAGACGGCGGCGCCGGCGATGTCCTCCGGCCGCGCCCAGCGCGCAAGCGGCGTGCGCGCGAGTATCGCCGCACTGCGCTGCGGATCGTCCTGCAGCGCCTGCGTCAGATTGGTTGCGACCCAGCCCGGCGCGATCGCGTTGACGCGGATGCCGTCCGCCGCGTAAGCGATGGCGAGCGACTTGGTCAGCTGCGCGACCCCGCCCTTGCTGGCGCTGTATCCTGGCACGAGGCCACCGCCGAAAAACGACAGCACCGACGCGGTGTTGACGATGGCCCCGCCCGCGGACTTGAGCTTGTCTCGCGCCATGGTGCAGCAGCGCATCGTGCCCGTGAGGTTGATCGCAATGACCTCGGCGAAAACGGCGGGATCGTGCTCGGCGCCGCGGCGGATGACACCGGCGCAGTTCACCAGGAAATCGAGCCGCGGCAGCGATGCGACCAGTGCGGCGACCGCGGCATCCTCGCGGACGTCGAGCGCAATGGCGTCGCGGCAGCGGAAGCGCGGCGAAGCTCGCGCGGCATCGCATTCGTCGCGTGTCGCGCCGGTCACCGTCACCACCGCGCCCAGCCCGGCAAACGCGTCGGCGATGCCGGCGCCGATGCCGCTCGTGCCACCGACGACGAGCGCCACCTTGCCCGAATACAGGCCCGGCAGGAAGGTTGCGGCGGTCATGCGACAGCCTTGCGCAGCACCGCGCGCACGTCGCCGTCCCGCGGCAGCGGGGCAACCGCGCCGAAGCCCGTGGTCGCCAGCGCCGCGGCAACGTTCGCATACGCCGCGGCCGTGAACGGGTCGTCGCCGGCGAGCAACCGCGCGGCGAACGCGCCATCGAAGCAGTCACCGGCGCCCGTCGCATCGACCGGCGTGACCCGATGGGCGGCGACATGCTGCTGCCGCCTGCCGTCGGAGACGATGCAGCCTTCGGCACCGAGTTTCAGCACCACGCCCGGCGCGCCGGCGCGATGGCACGCCGCGATGGCCGTCGCCGCATCGCCACCGTCGAACAGCACGCGGGCGTCGTCCAGGCTCGGCACGCACCAGCTGCAGCGTGCCATCGTGGCGATGATCGTCGCGCGCGCCCGCGGCAAAGGCCAGAGCTTGAGGCGAAGATTCGGGTCATAGGTCACGAGCGCGCCGGCCGCCATGGCGGCGTCGACCGCGGCGAACACCGTGTCGCACGCAGTCGCCGAGATGGCCTGGCTGATTCCGGACACATGCAGCAGGCGCGCATTCGCGATCAATTCCAGCGGCAGCGTGGCGGGCCGCATGCGGCTGGCCGCCGAACCCGCGCGCAAGTAGGAGAACTCGTGCCCGTGCGCGCCATGCGTGACGAAATAGACGCCGGTGGGCGCATCGGGGTCCGTGGCGACGCCGCTCGCGTCAACGCCTTCCGCGTCCCACAAGTTGCGGAACAGCCGGCCGAACGCATCGTCGCCCAGGCGAGTGACGTAGCCGACGCGCGCGCCGAGTCTTGCCGCCGCGATCGCCATGTTCGACGTGTCGCCGCCGAAGCCCTGCACGTAGGCGTGCGGATCGCGGGCCTGCGTCTGGTTGAACTCGATCAGCGGTTCGCCCAGTGCAACGATGTGCGGTGCGTCGACGTGGGCCACGGTGAAATCAGCTGCGCCGGAAATTGAAGTGACGGCCCGAATCGACGTCGCCCAGCATGACGCCCGGCCCCTCGCGCGCGAGCCATGAACGGCTGCCGCTGTTCCAGAACACGGAGCCGTCGCGGAACGCGCCCTGGTTTACGAGCCTGCCGGCGTCGTCGCGCAGGAAGACGCGCCCGTCGCGCGCGATGTCGAGGATGACCATGCGCCGGAAGTCGGAGTCCCATGCCTGGAACGTCCCGACGGCCCAGGCGGGCGGCGGCACCGGCCGCACCATGGGCGGCGGCGGGACAGGCTGCGCATTCGGCGGCTGCGAACTGCCGATCGCCGCGCCGATCGCCAGCGCGCCCAGGATGCCGGCCGCGATCGCGGCGTTGTTGTTATTGTTGCTGTTGTTGTTGCCCGAACTCCGTCCGAAGTCGAAGTCCGCGCGGCAGCCGCGGTCCACCCAGATGCCGTTGCGATCGAATCCCCACGTGCGGTTGCGGGTGCAGGGTGAATTCGACAATTGCCGCCGCAGCGTGACGGTGTTCTCGGTGTCGACGCGGCAGAAGTTGCGATTGTTGTTCCGGCTCTCGCAACGAATCGTGCCGCGCGCCGCCCAGGCCGGCGGCGCCATTGGAACGGCGATGGCAAGCATGATCAGCGTCGCCGCCGCACGCGTCTGAATTCTCATCGCTTCCCCCGAAGTTGGCAAAACCGCCGGCTATCTTACCGGCAATGCGCGGAATCCGGACGCATACGCCGCCGCTGCCTCGCGCACCTTCGCCGCCGGAGCGCTTGGCGAATAGAGATTGGATCCCGTGCCGAATCCGGACGCGCCGGCACTCCAGTACGGCGCCATGTTGTCGGGCCGGATGCCGCCGACGGCGAAGACCAGTGCATCGCGCGGCAGGACGGCGCGCCACGCCTTGAGCGCTGCCGGTGGCAGCGCCTCGGCAGGAAACATCTTCAGGCCGTCGGCGCCCGCGGCGAGCGCGGCGAACGCTTCGGTCGGCGTCGCCACGCCGGGAATGCAGACCATCCCCAGTCCCTTCGCTTCGCGGATTACCGCCACGTCCGCATGCGGCATCACCACGACTTTTCCGCCGGCGTCGCGAACGCGCGCGACGTCGGCCACCGCGAGCACTGTGCCGGCGCCCACCAGGCACTGGTCGCCGCACGCGCTCGCCAGCAGCCGGATCGACTCGAACGGTCGCGGCGAATTGAGCGGCACTTCGAGGACGCGAAAACCCTCGCCGATCAGCGCGGCTGAAATCGCGGGAATTTCCTCGGGCGAGATGCCCCGCAGGACCGCGATGAGCGGGAGGGGGTCGAGATAGCGCAGCAATGGATTCATGGGTCGGCCAATTCAGTGCGGGGATGGGGAGGGAGAAACCAGCGAGGCATGCTGCGCGATGCACCACAGGCCGCGCGCGGCGGCATCGGCGGGTGAGCGTTCCACCGTCATGCCCGCATGTGTCATCGCCGCGGCGTAGCGCGTCGCCAACGCATCGGCACCGACAATCCGGACACGATCGACGTCGTCCCGGCGCTGCGCCCATGCGCGCGCGTCGCGCACTTCGCGGCCGATCAGCAGGCCCGAAAGCCAGTCGGGCACGTCGGCCGGCGCCAGTTCGCCCATCAGCGCCAGCGTGCGGGCGCCGAAGAGGTCATGGCAAAGCGCGCCCGCGCCCAAGCCGCGCGACACGCCGCGCGCGAATGCCGCGCCAGGCTCCGGGCCTGCAGGCTCCGCCAGGCGCCCGAGAATGCTGTGCTTCAGCAATACGCTGTACATTTCACCGGTCATGTAGGTCGCGAAGTCCACGAGTTGCCCGCGCTCGACCCGCGCCCACTTGGAATGCGTGCCCGGCAACACCGCCAGCACGCGGTCCTCCTTGGCGTCGATGGCGCCGGCCAATTGCGTCTCCTCGCCGCGCAGGACGTCGGGCATGCCGTTCTGGTCCCGGGTGCGCACTCCGGGAACGATAGCGAGCGCGTCGCCTTCGACACGCACGATTCCAGCGGCGAGGTTCGCAAGCGGCGCGGGACAGTCGACATAAGGCGCCTCGCGCCAGCCCTGCCGGCTGCCGACCATGCCGCACGCCAGGCGCGGGGCGGCGACGTCGTGCCAATCGCCCAGCAGCGTGGCGAGCGCCTCGGGGAAACATCCATCCTGCACCTGCATCACGCCCAGCGGCACCGTGCGCGACGCGACGACTTCACCGGCCGTGCCGAGGCAATAGGCACGCGCCGACGTTGTCCCCCAGTCGATGGCGATGAGTGCAGTGGCGGGCATGGAGACGAGTGGCGCAGGAGGTCAGCGCGGTGTCGCCGGAGGTTCCCAGCGGGCGGCGGCCTCGTCGTCGCTGGTCCGCGCGTCTACCCATCGCGCTCCCTCGGGCGTGGTTTCCTTCTTCCAGAACGGCGCGCGCGTCTTGAGGAAGTCCATCAGGAACCGGCAGGCATCGAAGGCTTCGCCGCGATGTCCGCTGGTCACGGCCACGAGGACGATCTGGTCCGTGGGCGCCAGCGTTCCCACGCGATGGATCACGAGCGCGTTGAGAATGTCGAAGCGGGACGCGGCCTCCGCGACGATGGCCTCCAGCGCCTTTTCGGTCATGCCCGGATAGTGCTCGAGCGTCAGCGTGGAAACGTGCGCAGCGTCGTTGACGTCGCGCACCGTGCCGATGAACGCCGCCACCGCGCCCACGCGCGCGTCGCCCTCGCGCAACGCGGCGATCTCGCGCCCCGCGTCGAAATCGGCCGTCTGGACGCGCACCGTCATGGGAGCCTTCGCGCGCCTTCAGCCGCCGGTGACCGGCGGCAGCAGCGCGACCTCGTCGCCGTCGCGCACAACGGCTTCGGCGCCGACGAGCGCGTGATTGACGGCGATGCGCACGGCTCGGCCGGCGGCCAGTTCCGCGGCAAAGGACCCTCCCCGCGCACGCAGCGACGCGATGACCGCGGCGACGGTGGCGTCGCCGCCGGGCAAGGTCAGCGCTTCGCCGGCACGCCCGAAGGCGTCCCGCAGGCGTGCAAGATAGACCAGGTTGACGGTGACGTCGGCGGAACTGCGCGAATCGGGCATCGAAGGTCGACCAAGGAACAGCAAGCCTGCCGGGCGGACAGGAGCCGGCGGCCCGATTTTACGCCGGGCGGAGAATCAGCGGAGGTGTACTAGAAGCGAAACTGAAGGCCGAACTGCACCTGGTCCGAATCGGGCAGCACGCCCGTCATCGCTTCGCCGGCGAGCTTGCCATAGCGGGCGTATTCGAGACGCAGCCCGAGCACTCGGTTGACGTCGTAGCGCAGGCCCACGCCATAGTTGACGCCATCGCGGTTGCGGCGGACGTCGCTGAAAGCCAGGGTTCCGGTGGTCGCCGGGGCAGGTTCGCTCTGCGTGTACCCGAGCCGTCCGTACAGAGACACCTTCTTGGCGAAACCCCAGCTGGTGTAGACGTCCGCGTTCCACGCCTTGGGGGCGTCAGAGGTCTGGCCGAACGCGAGTCCCATGCCGCGCCGGCCCGGGGCGCCGTCCGGGGTCAACGCGAAGCGCTCGGAAGAGGCAACCGCCGCCTCCACCGCAATGTCGTTGGACCAGCGATAGCCGCCGAAGGCCAGCGCGCGGGCACCCTGATCCTCGATTGCCGGTGAAGTGAACTTGTTCCATACCGACGAAATGTGGCCGAACTGCAGGCCCTCCGACTCGGCGCCCCGGTCGCGCATCGACAGGCCGCCGTAGAAGCCGGTGACGTCCTTGCCCGGCGTGCTGTCGTCAGCCAACGCCGGAATCGCCGTTGCGGTTCCAGTGATGGCTACAAAACACGCTGCAAGTAATTGATTTTTATTCATAACAGACTGGGGACGAACTTGGGTGGAACTTGGGTCGAACCTGGTCTAGCTTGGGTACCGCCGGGCGACGGGAAGGCCAGACCGGACTGCCTTTGGTCAACCGGGAATCCCGTAAGTTCAACCTACTCCCCGGTCCGGGGCAAGTCAATTGGCCAATGGCCAACGGCCGGAATGGCTGTGGATAAATGTTGCGATTTCGTCCAGCGCGTCCAGCCCGAACACAGGAATGCGGCCGCCGGCGAAGGAATCGGGTTCGTCGGTCGCGATGGCCACGATGTGGGCATCCTGTGGATGGAGCAGCGGCTTGCCCACCGACGCGCGCCATATTTCGAGCTTGGGCAGTGGGTAAGCCTTGTAGCCCTCGACCAGCGCCAGATCGCAGGTTGACAGCCGGTCCAGCGCCTGCGGCAGCGTCATTTCCTCCTCGCCCCGCAATTCGTGCAGCAGCGCCCAGCGCACGCCGGACGTGACCAGAACCTCGCTGCACCCCGCCTGCCGGTGGCGGTACGAGTCCTTGCCCGGCTGATCCAGGTCGAAAGCATGATGGGCATGCTTGACCAGGGAAACGACAAGGCCGCGCGCGACGAGGCGCGGAATGACCTGCTCGATCAGCGTCGTCTTGCCGCTGCCGGACCAGCCCGCAAAGCCGAAGACGCGCATCGCTAGCGCCTCCCGATGGCGGACGCGGTGCAGGGACGCAAACGGAAAGGTGCTGCGAACTTCATGGCGGCATGGCGAAAACGGGACGGGGTTCCGATTGTAGCGTTGTACGAGGCCGCCGGACCCGGTCGGTTTGCGATACGCGGCCGCGCCGGCTCATGGAAAACTGAGGTAAGGTGACACAAGGTGAGGATATCGCGGCGGATACGCACGCCATCGCGATCATCGCCAGGAATTGCCGAGCCCATGTCCAGAATCCACGCCCCCCTGCCCGCCGCGTTCGACGTACCCGGCACCGAAGTTGGCGGCGCGATCGAACGCGTAATAGCGGAAGTGCCGCCGCCGCGGACGCATGCGGTTTCGGAGCCGGGGCGGGAAGCCGCGGCCATCGCCAAGCGCGCGGCGAAGCAGGCGGCCCTGCTGTCCGGATCGCTCGCACTGCCTCCGGGCCCGCTCGGAATGCTGACCGTGCTGCCGGACCTCTACGTCATCTGGAAAACGCAGCGACAGATGGTCGCCGATATATTCGGTGTCTACGGACGCAGCGCCGAACTCACACGCGTGCACATGCTCTACTGCCTGTTCCGCCACGCCGCCAGCCACGTGCTCCGCGATGTCGTGGTGCGCACCGGCCAGCGCGTGATCGTGCAGCAGCTCACCGCCGGCGCACTGAAGGGAATCCTCGGCAAGCTCGGTGTCTCGGTGACGCGCCGCGTGGTCGGGACCGCCGCAAGCCGGTGGGTGCCGCTGGCCGGCGCCGCCGCCGTCGGCGCCTATGCGTACTGGGACACGCTGCAGGTCGCCCGTACCGCGCACCGCCTGCTCAACGCACCCGGCGACGAGGACGCCGGCTAGCGAACGCGCCGCCCATGTGCGGACGGTACGAACTTCACACCCAGTCTGCGGCCCTTGCGCTGGCGTTCGGCGTGCCGTTTCCGCCCCACATGCGCCCGCGCTACAACATTGCGCCGATGCAGGACGTGCCGGTCATCCGGCACACGCCTGCGGGCGAGCGCGAGCTCGTCGACGTGCGCTGGGGGCTGGTGCCGCGCTGGGCGAAGGACCCCGCGATCGGCAACCGGATGATCAACGCACGCTCGGAAACGCTGGCCGACAAGCCGTCGTTCCGCACGGCGCTGAAGAAGCACCGCTGCCTCATTCCGGCCGACGGCTTCTACGAATGGAAGCAGACGGCCTCGGGCGCCAAGCAGCCGATTCACATCGGCATGAAGGATCACTCGCCTTTTGCCTTCGCCGGCCTGCTCGAACGCTGGCTGTCCCCGGCCGGCGAAGTGCTGGACACCTGCACGATCATCACCACGCAGTCCAATGCGTTGCTGTCGCCGTTGCACGACCGCATGCCGGTGATCGTGGCGCCGGGCGCGTTCGACCGCTGGCTCGACGTGGCGAACGAAGATACGGCCGCGCTGTTCGCGCCCTACCCCGCCGACGCGATGACCTACTATCCGGTTTCGACGCGCGTGAACAGCGTACGTAACGACGACGCAAAACTCATCGTGCGCGTCGACGATGGCGATCACGCGGCGGCGCCCGACGAATCCGAGCCAGCGCCTTCTTCGCCGGAACAGGACTCGCTGTTCTAGTGCGGCCAGGTTGTGCGACAGGTAAAATTGCGAACACCCCCGACGAACCCCGAAACGATCCATGGACAAATTCCCCGAGGACATCTACACCGAAGCCGAGACCGATTCCGACACACTCGCCAACCTGGGACCGCTCGCCGCGATGGCCGGCACCTGGACCAGTTCGCGCGGGCTCGACGTCGCGCCGAAGGCCGACGGGCCCGAAAGGAAGGCGTTCATCGAGAACTACACGCTGCAGCCCATCGATGCGCAGGTCAACGGGCCGCAACTCTTCTACGGGTTGCGCTACCACACGCAGATCTTCAAGCCGGATGACCCGGAGACGTTTCACGACCAGGTGGGCTACTGGCTGTGGGAACCGGCCACCGGGAACCTGATCCTGACGCTGGCCATTCCGCGGGGACAGGTGGCGATGTACACGGGACGCGCCGCAGCCGACGCGAAGACTTTCACGCTGCAGGCAGTCCGCGGCTCGCTGACCAACGGGATCGTTTCCAACCCGTTTCTCGAATACGCGTTCCGGACCGACAGCTGCACGATGGCGGTCACCGTCAATGCCGACGGCACGTGGTCGTACGAACACGACACGGTATTGGTCATTCCCGGACAGGCGGAGCCGTTCCACCACACGGACCGCAACACACTGCGCCGTGTCGGCGAACCGTCGCTCAATCCGACCGCGATCGCCGCAGCAAAGGAGCGCGCGGGGGGCTAACGCAAGCTGGCGTTAACGCCGGACAGCGCGGCGCTTCCCGGCACGAGGTCCGCGTCCGTCAGCGTGTTGAGCGGCACGTCCACCGTCTCCAGCGCATCGTGGAGGTCGGCGCTGTCGGGGTGCAGGTACAGAAGGCCCGTGACCACCTCGCCCGCGGCACGATGCGCCTCGAGGAACGCCATCGCGCCGACCTTGTCGGTGGGATCGTAGGATTCGTCGAGCTTGCGCAGGCGGATCGTGCCGCCGTCGTGCAGCATCACGTCACGCGTCTCGCCGGGCGCGTAGTCCGTGGTGATCTCGTCGCGCGACGAGATGAAGTCGAGGCGGTTGACCGCGTCGTTGTGCGCGCGGACGTAGTCGTAGCTCTTCGTCGATCCGACGTGGTTGTTGAACGCGACGCACGGGCTGACGATGTCGATCAGCGCCGCGCCGCGGTGGCGGACCGCCGCCTTGATCAGCGGCACCAGGTGCGCCTTGTCGCCGGAGAAGCCGCGCGCCACGAACGTCGCGCCCAGCGTCAGCGCGAGCATCGCCAGGTCGATCGGCTCGTCGCGGTTGATCGCCCCTTTCTTGCTCTTGCTGCCGGCGTCGGCGGTGGCGGAGAACTGTCCCTTGGTGAGCCCGTACACGCCATTGTTCTCGACGATGTAGACCATGTTCACGCCGCGGCGCAGGCTGTGCGCGAACTGTCCCAAGCCGATTGATGCGGAGTCGCCGTCGCCGGAAACGCCCAGGTAAATCAGGTCGCGGTTGGCGAGCGCCGCACCGGTCAGCACCGAGGGCATGCGGCCGTGCACGCTGTTGAATCCGTGCGAATTGCCGAGGAAATACGTCGGGGTCTTCGACGAGCAGCCGATGCCGGACAGCTTGGCCACGCGGTGCGGCGCGACGTCGAGCTCGAAGAAGGCCTGGATGATCGCCGCCGAGATCGAATCGTGGCCGCAACCGGCGCAGAGCGTCGAAATGGCGCCTTCGTAGTCGCGGCGCGTGAACCCCAGCGTGTTCTTCGGCAGCGACGGATGATGGATCTTCGGCTTGGCCAGGTACGTCATGGGGCGACCTTTCGCATCGGCACGACGTTGAACAGCCGGGCCTTCTCGGTGATCTCGCGGGCGATGAAGCGCGCCGTGACCGGCGTGCCGTCATAGTGCAGGATAGATATGAGTCGGTTCGGGTCGATGCCGCACTCGTTGACCAGCAGCGACTTCATCTGCGCGTCGCGGTTCTGTTCGACGACGAAGACGTGCTCATGCGCCTGGATGAATTCCACGATGACATCGGCGAACGGAAACGCGCGGATGCGCAGCTGGTCGATGCGAATGCCATCTTCCTCGAGGGCCGCCAGTGCCTCGCTCATCGCCGCGCCCGTCGAGCCGAACCAGATGACGCCGGACTTCGCAGGTTTCGCGCCCTGCTGGATGACAGGACCCGGCACGATTTCCTTGGCCGTGTCGAACTTGCGCTGCAGCCGCTGCATGTTGTCAACGTACGCGGGGCCTTCCTCGGTGTACCTCGCATAGCGGTCCTTGGTCGTGCCGCGCGTGAAGTACCCGCCCTTGGCAGCATGTGTGCCCGGATAGGTGCGGTACGGAACGCCATCGCCGTCCACGTCCAGGTAGCGGCCGAAATCGCGGCCGCCGTCGAGCATCGCCTTCGTCATGACCTTGCCGCG
>Ga0302323_100003481_pt1 | contig 12779 bp, 12 predicted proteins | sample Fen_T0_3_FD_201950 | JGI IMG/M metagenome (GOLD analysis project Ga0302323, IMG submission 201950) | Peat permafrost microbial communities from Stordalen Mire near Abisko, Sweden - Fen_T0_3 | ecosystem: Environmental > Terrestrial > Soil > Wetlands > Permafrost | place: Sweden: Abisko... | reverse complement strand
TGGATCGGTCGATGCAACGACCGCTGCCTTGCCGCCGTCGACTAGCTTCTTGCGCTCAGCGACCTGATCGAGTGTCGAGCCCTCGACCACTTCCGTCGCCGCGGCGAGTGGTGTCTTGTTGCCCAGTACCCGGACGACGAAGGGATCGTCCTTGCCCAGAATGTCGATCGCTTCCTGCCATTCCCCGGCCAGCTTTGCAATTTCCAGATCCTTGTAGATTGGTTCGTCGGCAGTGAGCTGATGGACGATTCGCGGCACTTTCGAAGCGCGGTACTCCGGGAGGCGATCGGCTTCGGGCAGCGCTGACTCGTTGGCCAATTCGACAATCTGCCCAGCGGTACCGAAAAGTGTCCAGCCATAGCCGACCACCCAGCGCCGCTTGACGTCGGCAGCACGCTTTGCCGTCGCCGTTTCAATCATCACCCACGGATCGGAATGGTCCGCCGTCGCGACGAACGACTTGCGCAAGCGCGCTTCCTCGTCGGCCTTGGCTGCCATCACATCCGATTCGTGCAAGGTCTTGGATTCGCCGATCATGGCTTTGAGCCAATTCTCAGTGCCGAACAGGTCGTCCGCCCCGCGCCGCGCGGCTTCGGGTGACCGCGCGGAATATTCCTGCAGCACGCGGCGGCTCCTGTTCGCGCTCTGGAGCATCAAGGGATAGCGAATGTCGCGATCAAAGGTGATTTGGGCGACGGTGAGCAACCGGTCAGTGCCTCCGGGATGACCGGCCGCGAATACGAGGTCGCCATCCTTGAGCGGGGCCTTCGCCCATTTAAGGAAATTAGGCGACTTGATCGCTTCGCGCTGGTCGTAGACCCGCATCAGCGAGAAATCGAGATCAAAGCGCGGGAAGACGAAGTTGTCCGGATCGCCTCCAAAGAATCCGATGCGCGCCTCCGGTGCAAAGACCAGGCGAATATCGTTCCAGACTATATAGCGGTAGAGATGGTAGGCCGCGCCACGGTAGAGCGTCACCATTTCGCAGCGCAATCCGGTTCTTTCCTTGCATGCGTCTTCGAGAGCCGCGATCGCGACATTGCGCTCCGCGTTCGCCTTCGCGTTGTCGGTCGACTTCACCGCTGCATGGACTCTCTCGGACACGTCCTCGGTGGATTCGAGGCGCCGCAATTCCATGCCTGGGCAAGTCCGCTCCTCGGCCCGGGTTCGGGCGTGAAAGCCGTTCTTGACGAGGTCGTTGGCTTCCGTCGAAAGTGACTGCAGGCAGTTCATTGCAATGTGATGATTGGTCAACACCAGCCCGTTGGCGGAAACGAATGAGCCCGATCCCCCGCCGAGTCGAACCGAGGACAGACGAAGCGCGTCCAGCCATTCGGCGCTCGGCGTGAATCCGTATTTGGCCTGCAGCACTTTGGCGGGCGGGCTGTCGAATGTCCACACGCCCTCGTCCGCGCTCGCGGACCCGAGTGTTGTCAACACCAAGCCCAACGCGCAAAACAGGCGCGCACTCACGGGTGCCGACGCATCCCTGTAGTGTGAATTCATCTTGGCCATTTCCTGGTGCCTGAAGAGATTGGGGCGCTATTGTCGCGCATGCGCGAGATTTCCCGCAACGTAGGTCGCGCGGATCGCCCGATCATCGCCCAGCGCCATCTGAATCGCGAGCACTTCGTCGAAATCGCGCGCATGCCGCATCCGAAAGTCGATGAGCGGCGTCGAGTTGAGGTCGAGAACCGTGACGTCGGCCTCTCGACCCGGCTCGATGCTCCCGATGCGATCATCGAGATCCAGGGCGCGCGCGGCACCGCGCGTCGCCAGATAGAGCGCGCACGACGGCGGCAGCGCGTATCCCGACATCTGTGCCACTTCGTACGCTGCCTGCATCGTCCGCAGCATCGAAAAATTCGTGCCCCCGCCCAGATCCGTGGCCAACGCCGCGCGCACGGGTCGTCCCGCCTGTTTTGCCGCCTTCAGGTTGAAGTGGCCGCTGCCCAGGAAGTTGTTGGACGTCGGGCAATGCGCAAGCGCGGTCCCCGTTTCGTGTAGAAAGCGAAAGTCCAACTCATCGAGGTGGATGCCGTGGCCGAAGATCGTCCGCGGTCCGGTGAGTCCGAAATGGGCATAGACGTCGAGGTAGCTTTTCTGGGCAGGGAACAATTCGCGCACACGAGCCACTTCCGCCGTGTTCTCGGACAGGTGTGATTGCACATAGGCGTCCGGATGCAGGCGCTTCAGCGCCCCGGCGGCCTCGAGTTGCGCGGGACTGGATGTCACCGCAAAGCGCGGCGTGATCGCGTAGGCGAGCCTGCCCCTGCCGTGCCAGCGTTCCAGCAGTGCCTTCGATTCGTCGTAACCCCGCTGTGCCGTGTCGGTAAGATAGGGCGGCGCATGCCGGTCCATCAGCACCTTGCCGGCAATCATGCGCAATCCAAGCGCTTCCGCTTCCTCGAAGAACACGTCAACCGAGGCGGGATGGACGGTGCCATAGACGGCGGCGGTCGTGATGCCGTGACGCAGATTCTCACCGAGATACATCCTGGCGACTTCGCGCGCGAATACCGCGTCGGAATAGCGCAGCTCCATCGGAAACGCATATTCGGCAAGCCACTCGAGCAGGTTCCTGCCCCCCGCCCCGATCACGGGAATCTGCGGGTAGTGCACGTGGCCATCGATGAAGCCCGCGGTGATCAGCGCATTGGCGTAGGCGACCACGGGCGTTCCCGCCGGCAGTCGGGCCGACACGTCCTGCGCCGCGCCGCAATCCACGATGCGGCCGTCCGCCATGACAACGATGGCGTCGGACTCAAAACGCCGGGTCGCCGCAATGCCTTCGACGAACGGATCGCCCGAAAAAGTGACGAGCGCGCCGCGGATCGCTGTCACACTCCTGCCGGGCGTCATTGGCGTGCGGTGCGCATGTTCGGCGGAACGGCGAGATCAGCGCTGGTGCGGTACGGGTTGATGTCCACGCCACCGCGGCGGGTGAACCGCGCGTACACCGACAGTGCTTCGCACCGGCATCGAGCCATTACGTCGACGAAGATGCGCTCGACGCAATGTTCGTGGAATCCAGGATGGCAACGAAAGGAGACCAGATAGCGCAGCAGCGCGGCGCGGTCGATCGCCGGTCCGCGGTAGGCGATCTGCACCGATGCGAAGTCCGGCTGGAACGTGATCGGACAGAGCGAGCGGAAGAGATCGGTCCGCAGCGTTTCCTCGACCGCGGCGCCATGGGCACCGAGCAGATCGGGCGCCGGATGGTAGCGCTGGATCGCGACGGGCAGGTCGTCCAGGCTTTGGCCTTCGAGATCCGCACAGTGGGTGGACAGGTACAGCACCGGCGCATCCAGCACTACGCGCACCGGTCCGCCGGTCGCCTGCGCCAGGTCGTGTGCAATCGTCGCCTCGACCTCCGCCGTACCGCCGAAACGGGTTTGCGCGAACGCGCCCAGATAGAGCTTGACCGACTTCGACTCCACGATTGCCGGCGAGGCGGCCGGCACGATGAAGGTTGCGATCGCAATCCGCGGCTTGCCATGGGGGTCGAGCCAAGTCAGCTCGAAGGCCGTCCAGATATCGGCGCCGGTGAACGGCAACGCGCCGGTCAGGCCGATTTCCAGGCGTTGCGGCTCGCGCGAAACCGGAAACAGCAAGGTCGCGTCGTAGGCATCCGGATACGCGGTTGCGTGGCCAAGGGGCGCACCGGACATTTCATCACGAATACCGGTCATGGTCGCCGCATACAGTGTGCATCCGACGTCACGCGACACGCGAAATGCGCGCGCCCAGCGCGGACAATTTTTCCTCGATGCGCTCGTAACCCCGGTCGAGATGGTAAATGCGGTCGATCGTGGTCTGTCCTTCGGCGATCAGTCCGGCGATCACGAGGCACGCGGAGGCGCGCAGGTCGGTGGCCATCACACCCGCGCCGGTGAGCTTGGCCACGCCTTTCACGATCGCCGTGCTGCCTTCGACTTCGATGTCGGCGCCAAGCCGCTTCAATTCCTGCACGTGCATCATCCGGTTCTCGAATATCGTCTCGGTGATGACGGACGTGCCTTGCGCGCGCGTGGCCAGCGCCATCAACTGCGCCTGCATGTCGGTCGGGAATCCCGGATGAGGCGCCGTGCGCAGGTTGACCGCCGTGAGCGGCCCGTCACGGCGGATGCGCATCGCGTTCCCCTTGACGTCGATGTTTGCCCCCGCCTCGCGCAACTTGTCGAGAACAGCCTCGAGCGAATCGGCCTGCGCGCCGCGCACCGCCACATCGCCGCCCGTGGCGGCCACCGCCGCGAGAAAAGTTCCCGTTTCGATTCTGTCGGGCATGACCGCGTGCGTCGCCCCGTGCAAGCGGGCGACGCCTTCCACCGTGATGCGGTCGCTGCCCGCACCGGCAATGCGCGCGCCCATCGCGCCCAGGCAACGCGCGAGGTCGACGATCTCCGGTTCCCGCGCGGCATTCTCGAGAATCGTCGTCCCTTCGGCAAGCGTGGCCGCCATCAGCAGATTCTCGGTGCCGGTAACGGTCACCAGGTCGAACACGATGGTCGCGCCGCGAAGGCGTCCGGTGGCGTTGATGTACCCGTGCTCGAGGTCGATGGTCGCGCCCATCGCCTCGAGGCCCTTCACGTGCTGGTCCACGGGACGCAGTCCGATCGCGCAGCCGCCGGGCAGCGACACGCGCGCCTCGCCACAGCGCGCGAGCAGCGGGCCCAGGGCGAGGATCGACGCGCGCATCGTCTTCACCATTTCGTACGGCGCCAGCGGCCAATCGATCCGCCGGGCGTCGAGTGTCACGACACCCGGCGTCCGCGCATCCAGCGCCACGCCCATCTGCGTCAGCAGGCGTTGCATCGTGTTCACGTCGTTCAATCGCGGCACGTTCTTGAGCACGAGGGGCTCCTCCGACAGCAGCGCCGCGCACAGGATCGGCAGCGCGGCGTTCTTCGCACCCGATACCGCCACTTCGCCGCGCAGCTGCTGCCCGCCCTCGATCAGCAGCTTATCCATTCCGGCGGGCGTCCCACTGGGCCGGCGTCAGCGTCTGCATCGACAGCGCATGGACTTCCTCGCGCATGCGATCGCCCAGCGCGGCGTAGACCAGTTGATGTTGCTTGATGCGTGACAGGCCCTCGAACGCCGGGGAAACGATCACCGCTTCCCAATGCTGGCCGTCGCCGGCGACCTCGACGTGGTGGCATTCGAGGCCGGCTGCGATCGATTGCCTGATGGATTCCGTGGTGACCATGACAATTTCCTCAGTTGCACAAGGGGTTGCGTCCCCGGTTGCCGGTTCACTGACGCAGTTTCCAGCCGCGCGTGAGAAGCAGGAGAGCCGCGGCCGAAAGCGCCACGCAGAAGACCATGACAATGCCGAGGCTGGTCCAAGGGGACACGTCCGAAACGCCGAAGAATCCGAATCGGAAGCCGTCGATCATATAAAAGAAGGGGTTCCAATGCGATAGCGCCTGCCAGAAGGGCGGCAGCGAATGAATCGAATAGAAAACGCCGGACAGAAAGGTGAGCGGCACGATGACGAAATTCTGGAATGCCGCCAGTTGGTCGAATTTGTCAGCCCAGATGCCCGCGATCAGTCCCATCGTGCCCAGAATTGCGCTGCCCGCAAGCGCGAATGCTAGCGCCCACAGCGGATGCGGCATGGCGAGCAGCGCCGGGTCGAACCACACCGTGACGGCGAATACTCCCAGGCCCACGGCCAAGCCGCGCACCATCGCGCCCAGCACATACGCTGCAAAGAGATCCCCCGCCGAGAGCGGCGGCAGCAGGACGAAAATGATATTTCCGGTAACCTTCGACTGGATCAGCGACGACGACGAATTGGCAAAGGCGTTTTGCAGCACCGCCATCATCACCAGCCCGGGCACGAGGAATGCCGTATACGTCACGCGCCCGCCAAAGACCGATACGCGACCCTCGAGTACATGGGAAAAGATGAGCAGGTACAAGAGCGCGCTCAGAATGGGTGCCGCGATTGTCTGGAAGCTCACCTTCCAGAACCGCAGCAGCTCTTTGTAGAGCAGCGTGAGCCAACCGTGTCCGACGATCGCGCTCATGGTCGGCCTCCTTGGACCGGCGAATAGGACGAAAGACCGGAGTGTCGGCCTCCCCCAATCGCGCGGCGCCGCGCCCTTCGGGCCTGGGCTCGGCCAATCGCCTCGCCCGCCGCGCTCATGGCTCCCCCACGCTTGCGGCCTTCGCTGCGTCGGGATTCTTCATGATGCGCAGGAACACCTGCTCGAGATCGGTCTCCGCGAGTGACAGCTCAGCGATCGCGATGCCTTCCTGACGCAGAGCGCCGAGCAGCGCCTCCAGCTCGGCGTAGGTGTCGAGCCGGAGGTGGAAGAATCCCGCATCCTGCCTCAGGATCCGGGTTTGCCAGGCAGCCGGAACGCGTGGCACCGCCAGCCGTACGGTAAGACCGGCGAACTGCGCCAACAGGTTCTGAGTGGTATCGAGCGCCACCACCCGACCGGCCTTGAGCATCGCGATGCGGCCGCACAGCGCTTCGGCCTCCTCGAGGTAGTGCGTCGTGAGGATGATCGTGTGGCCATCGCGATTGAGCTTCCTTATGAAACCCCACAGGCTCTGCCGGAGCTCGACATCCACGCCTGCCGTGGGTTCGTCCAGCACGATCACCGGTGGCTTGTGCACCAGCGCCTGCCCGACCAGGACACGGCGTTTCATCCCGCCGGACAGCGAGCGCATATTGGCGTTCGCCTTTCCCGCCAGATCCAGGTGATGGAGGATTTCGTCGATCCAGGCGCCGTTGTTGCGGAGGCCGAAGTAGCCGGACTGCATCTCGAGGGTTTCGCGGACGCTGAAGAACGGGTCGAAAACCAGTTCCTGGGGCACGACACCCAGGTTGCGCCGCGTGAAATGATAGTCATTGGTGACGTCGTGTCCGAGGATGCGGGCAGTGCCGCGATCGGCGCGGGTGAGGCCTGCAAGGATCGAGATGAGCGTGGTCTTGCCGGCGCCATTCGGACCCAGCAACCCGAAGAACTCGCCTTCCTCGACGGCCAGGTCAACGCCAGCCAGAGCCTGCACGCTGCCGAAGCGGCGCGCGACATCGGTCACGTCGACGGCGAGCATCTGGGATCAGGGGTCAGTAAGCGGGGATCAGGAATCGGAGGACAGGAAATCCGGCCGCGTCGATCCGGTGGAAAATATCAACTCGCGAGCAATTCCTCGACGCCATAGACGCGGGCCAACACAACGATGCCCGGCGGAATCGAGGCGAAAACCACCCGCGCGCCTTCCCGGACTGCGCGCCGCTTCAGCGCCAGCATCACCGCAAGCGCGGACGAATCGGCGTGTGCAAGTCCGGCCAGGTCGACCACGCCGGTGCCCGGCAAAGACAATCCTCGTGACGCTTCGAACACGGCCGTGGCATCCGCGAACGTCAGCGTCCCCGCGAATGTCCAGCCGTTGGCCGTAGCCGCAAATCCGCTTCCGCTGGCAGCAGGTTCGCCGGCGATCATAATTTGCCTGTGGCTCCCTTGTTCTTGTCCCCAAGCGTCTTGATGAGGCCGTCCACACCTCCGCCCTTGATCTGCTCGTTGAATTCGTCGCGATAGTTGGTGACGAGCGACACGCCGCCGACAATGACATCGTAGGCCTTCCATCCCGCGGGCGTCCTGGTCATTCCGTAATCGATCTGCACCGGCGCCTGGCCGGACCGGACAACCTCCGAACGCACGATGACGTCGGCGGCCGCGGGATCGGCGCGCAACGGCTTGAACTCGATCGTCTGGTCCTTGTACTGCGTCAGCGCGCCGGAATAGGTGCGCACGAGCAGCGTGCGGAATTGTTCGATCAGCAATTTCTGCTGCTCGGGCGTGGCCTTGTTCCAGTTGCGGCCCATCGCCAGCGCGGTCATCCGCTCGAAATCGAAGTTGGGCAGCAGCATGGTCTCGATCACTTCGCGGATGCGCTGCTTGTCGCCGGCCTGCACCTTGGGATCGGTGCGCACGATCTGCAGCACCTCACCGGATGTGCGCTTGACCAATGCGTCGGGCGCTTCCTGAGCGAAGGAGGGAAATGCGATGGCGGCGACAAGCAGCGTCGCGACAATGCGGAAGAAATTCGCGAAAGTCATCGTTCAGTCGTCCTTTTCTGGCGGCGGGCTGCCGTCGTAGACCATGTATTCGCGGCGCTGCAGGTAGGCGCGCCTGACGAACGTGTAAGGATCGAGCGCGGCCTCTTCGATCAGCGAGGTCGTGCCCAGCGCATTGGCGCGAATATCGACGGCGCCGATGCCGTAGATGATGTTGCGCAGCGGCACATAGGAGATGTAACCGACGGGGCCGTACCAGATCCGGATCAGGCTGCCGGTACCGTCTCGCACCGTCGTCGGACCCCATAGCGGGACAAACAGGTAGGGCCCCTGCGGGATGCCCCAGTAGCCGAAGGTCTGCCCGAAGTCTTCGTTGCCTTTGGGGATTCCCAGGTCGGTGGCGATGTCGACCAGCCCGCCCAGGCCCCAGGAGTTGACGAGCACGCGACCGAAGTCGTTGCCGGCCTTTTCCGTTTTGCCTTGCAAGAGACCGTTGATCCCGGAGAACAGATCGTCGATGTTGCCGAACACGTTCGAAACGCCCTGGCGCACGAGCTTCGGCACGTAGTCGACGTACGCCTGGGCAATGGGCCGCATGACGTGATCATCGATCGGCTTGTTGATCGCATACATCGCGCGATTCATCGGCTCGAAGGGATCGTCGACGCGCCCGGGCGCGCTTGCGCACGCGGACAGCAGCACCGCCGCTAAGACCGGCATCATTGCGCGCATGTTCATTTGCCGCCCCCGCTGCCGGCCTTGTCGAACATGAACTGCCCGATTAATTTCTCGAGCACGACCGCCGATTGGGTCTTGGGTATCGTCGCACCATCGCCCAGCAAAACCGCATCGCCGCCCGCGTCGAGTGCGATGTAGACCTCCCCCAACAACCCGGAGGTCAGAATGGAGGCGATTGAATCCTTGGTGAACTGGTACCCATTGTCGATCTTGAGCGCGACCACGGCTTCGTAGGTCTTGGGATCGAGTCTGATCCGGTCGACGCGGCCGACCACTACACCCGCCGCTTTGACCGGTGCGCGCAGCTTCAGGCCGCCGATGTTGTCGAATCTCGCTTCGAGGCGATAGCTTGGCACCGTGCTGAACGAAGCAAGGTTGCCGACCTTGAGCGCGAGGAACACGATCGCGGCGAGCCCGATCGTGACGAAAATACCTACCCACAGGTCGATCGCGGTGCGATTCATCCGCCTAGTCCTCTGAACATGAACACCGTAAGAATGAAGTCGAGCGCGAGGATCGCGAGCGAGGCTTCGACCACCGTTCGCGTCGTCGCCGAGGACACGCCCTCCGCCGTCGGCTTCGCGTCATAACCTTCGAAGACGGCAATCAGGCTGACGGCGACGCCGAACACGACGCTCTTGATGATTCCGTTGGTGACATCTGGCCAGAAACCGATGGCTGCCCTCATGTTGCCCCAGAATGCGCCGCTGTCCACTCCGATCAGCCGGACGCCGACCAGATAGGCGCCGAACACGCCCATCATCGAAAACAACGCGGCCAGGAGCGGCATCGAGATGACCCCTCCCCAGAATCGGGGCGCCACGATCCGCGCCAGCGGGTCCACAGCCATCATTTCCATGGCGGCCAACTGTTCCGTCGTCTTCATGAGACCGATTTCCGCCGTAATGGCGCTGCCTGCGCGGCTTGCGAACAGCAGACCGGCGACGACGGGTCCGAGTTCCCGGACCAGCGACAGCCCGACGAAGATGCCGAGCGAATCGCCGGCGCCGTATTTGTTGAGTGTGTCATAGCCCTGCAGGCCCAGCACCATGCCGACGAACAACCCGGAAACCATGATGATCACCAGCGACAGCACACCCGCAAAATAGATTTCGCGCAGCGTTAGGCGAGTGCGCTTCAGCGCCGCGGGCGAGTGGATCAGCACGACCGCAAAGAAGCGCGCCGCGAAGCCCAGGCGCGAGACGGCATTGATCGCGCCGGCACCGACGCGGCGCAGACCGTCGAATACGCCTTCAGCGAGCATGGGCTGCGAGCTCGTCGGCGTACACTGGCGCCGGATAATGGAACGGCACGGGTCCGTCGGGCGCGCCGTCGACGAACTGGCGCACGAACGGGTCCGACGACGCCTGAACTTCCTCCGGCGTCCCTTGCGCGATGATGCGGCCCTCGGACACGAAGTAGAGGTAGTCGACGATCTTCAGCGATTCGTAGACGTCATGCGTGACCACCACGGAAGTGATTCCCAGCGCGTCGTTCAATTCCCGGATCAGCTGTCCGACCACACCAAGAGATATGGGATCGAGCCCCGCGAATGGCTCATCGTAGAGCACCAGCATCGGATCCAGGGCAATCGCGCGCGCGAGCGCCACGCGGCGCGCCATGCCGCCGGACAGTTCCGCCGGCCGCAACTGCGCCGTGCCGCGCAAGCCCACGGCGTTGAGCTTCATGAGTACCAGGTCGCGCACCAGTTCGTCCGGGAGATTGGTGTGTTCGCGAAGCGCGAAGGCAATGTTTTCGAATACCGTCAGGTCCGTGAACAGCGCCCCGAACTGAAACAGCATGCCAATCCTGCGCCGCATTGCGAACAGTTCCTCCCGGTCCAGGTCGGGCACCGACTGTCCGGCGACGAGGACGCGCCCGGCCTGCGGCTGCAATTGGCCGCCGATGAGCCGCAGGATCGTGGTCTTGCCGCAGCCGGAGCCGCCCATGATCGCGACGACCTTGCCCCGCGGAATCGCCATGTCGATGCCGCGCAGTACAAGAGGACCGCGGTCGTACCCATAGGTCACGCCGGCCAGTTCGACGGCGTTCTCGGTGGGACAGGCAAGCGCGGCGGCGGACGGTCGTGCTGCGGCGGTCACGCGATGATTCCTGGACGATGGCGGACGGCGATTGTAGCCTTTGCGTCGCGGCTGCCGCAATGACCCGCGGTCAGTTAAGCAATTTGTCCAATGGCGGGGGCTTGGTTCGATCCCGCTTCAACAGGCGCTGTTCGGCCTGCAGCAGGGTCTCAGGCCTACCCAGAAGCACAACCACGTCGCCCGCGTCGAATCGAAAGTTCCCGTCCGGGCGCTGTGAGCGCGCGCCGCGCCGGCGTACGCCGGTTACTTCGACCAAGGGACCCAAATCCACCTCCGTAAGCGTCAGGCCCACGGCTCGGGCGCGATCGGACAGCACGACCGAATGCAGCCTCGGCTGCAGGTTGTCGGCCGCATCCGCAGTGTCGGTCGCGCCATGGAAGAAACCGCGAAAGAGCCCGTAGCGCTCTTCCCGAATTGATCGGATGCGCTTCAGCACGCGGTTCAGCGGCACTCCGAGCAACAGCAGCGCGTGCGACGCCAGCATGAGGCTGCCTTCGAGGACCTCGGGCACCACCTCTGTCGCCCCGGCTGTCATGAGCTTGCCCAGTTCGCTGTCGTCCAGGGTACGGACGACAACCGGCAATTCCGGTCGCATTTCCTGCACGAGGTGAAGGATCTTGAGCGCGATCGGGACGTTGGCGAACGTGATCACGACCGCCTTCGCTTTGGCGAGGCCCGTCGTGGCCAGTGCCTCGCGTCGGCTCGCATCCCCATAGACGACCACGCCGCCATCCGCTGCCGCTTCGCCCACGCGTTCGGGATCCGAATCCAGCGCCAGCCAAGGGATATCTTCCGCCTCGAGCAGGCGCGCCAGGTTCTGGCCGCTGCGACCATAGCCGCAGATGATGATGTGGTCCTGCCGCGACATCGTCTTGGCGGCGATCTGCGTGACCTGCGCCGCGCGCGCAAGCCAGTCGTTCGCCGTCAACTTGCGCACGATCGGCTCCGCATATTGAATGATGAGCGGCGCGGACAGCATGGACAGAATCATCGCAGCCAGGATCGGCTGCGTGAGTTCCCTCGGTACCAGCTTTGCGTCCGCAGCCAGCGCGAGCATCACCAACGCCAGTTCGCCAGCCTGCGCCAGATAGAACGCGGTGCGGAGCGCCGTGGACAGCGGCGAGCCGAAACCCCGGGCCAGCGCAACAATGAGCGTGAACTTTGCAAAGACCGGCACCAGCAGCAGCAGTGCCACCAGGCCCAGGTTTGCGAACACGACTTTGATATCGAGCACCATGCCGACGGTGATGAAGAACAAGCCCAGCAGCACATCGCGGAAGGGCTTGATATCCTCCTCGACCTGGTAACGGTACTCGGTTTCCGCGATCAGCATGCCCGCCAGAAAGGCTCCCAGAGCCAGCGAGAGCCCAAGCGAAGCCGTCAGCGCGCCCAGACCCAGCGTGACCAGCAGGACATTGAGCACGAACAATTCGGACGACCGCTGCCGCGCAACGACGTGAAACCACGCGCGCATGGGCTTCTGGCCGAAATAGAGTATCAGCGTCAGGGCCACGGCGGCCTTGACGGCGGCGATGCCCAGTTCCATCGCCATTTCCCCGCCGGCCTTGCCCAGCGAAGGGATGACGATCAGGAACGCGACCACGGCAAGGTCCTGGAACAGCAGGATGGCCAGACTGTCACGGCCGTGCGGCGTGCCCAGTTCCATCCGCTCGGCGAGCAACTTTGAGACGATCGCGGTGGAACTCATCGCCAATGCGCCGCCGAGCACCAGGCCCGCCTTCCAGCCGTAACCGAGGAAATGCAGCACAGTCATGGCCGCGGCGGTGGTAATCGTTACCTGGGCCAGGCCCAATCCGAACACCGCGCGTTGCATTGACCGCAGTTGCGGGAGACTGAATTCCAGGCCGATCGAAAACATCAGGAACACGATGCCGAACTCG
>Ga0302323_100003480_pt1 | contig 12788 bp, 11 predicted proteins | sample Fen_T0_3_FD_201950 | JGI IMG/M metagenome (GOLD analysis project Ga0302323, IMG submission 201950) | Peat permafrost microbial communities from Stordalen Mire near Abisko, Sweden - Fen_T0_3 | ecosystem: Environmental > Terrestrial > Soil > Wetlands > Permafrost | place: Sweden: Abisko... | reverse complement strand
AGCGAGCGCCGGGTCGGCCTTCTGGGCAAGCTGGCGTCCGAGACCACCGGCGCGAAGACCCGCGCGGACCTGCTCGCCGGTCTCGAGCGCAGCCTGGCGTCGGATGCCCGCGACGTGCCGTTCTCGTTGACCTACCTGTTCGATGCCGACGGCGGGGTCGCGCGGCTCGCGTCGCAGACCGGGTTTGCCCCCGGGCACCCCGGCGCGGCGGCCACGCTGGCGCTCGATGGCGCGGCGCTGTGGCCGCTGCGCGAGGTGCGCGAGACCGGGACCGCGGTCGAGATCGCGCTCACCAGCGGCGGCGGGTGGCCGACCGGCGCGTGGGGCGTGTCACCCGCGCGTGCGTTCGTGGCGCCGATCGCGCAGCAGGGCCAGGCCCGCCCGGCCGGGGTGTTCATCACCGCGCTCAACCCGCACCGCACGTTCGACGCCGCGTATCGCGAGTTCGTCGCGCTGCTCGTCGGTCAGCTCGCCGCCGGCCTCGCGAACGCCGATGCGTACGAGATGGAGCGCCGGCGCGCCGAGAGCCTCGCCGAGCTCGACCGCGCCAAGACCACGTTCTTCTCCAACGTCAGCCACGAGTTCCGCACCCCGCTCACCCTGATGCTCGGCCCGCTCGGCGGCCTGCTCGCCGATCCCGACGTCGCGCCGGCGATCCACGACGAGCTGGCGACGATCCACCGCAACGGCCTGCGCCTGCTCAAGCTGGTCAACACGATGCTCGACTTTTCGCGCATCGAGGCCGGCCGGGCCACCGCGCAGTTCGCGCCGACCGATCTCGCGCAGCTCACCGCGGATCTCGCCAGCGTGTTCCGCGCCGCGATCGACAGGGCCGGCCTGCGCCTGATCGTGGCGTGCCCGCCGGTCGGCGCGCTCGTCCCGGTCGACCCCGAGATGTGGGAGAAGATCGTCCTCAACCTGATCTCCAACGCGTTCAAGTTCACGCTCGCGGGTGAGATCGGCGTCGCGCTCGACCGCCGCGGCGATCGCGTCGAGCTGACCGTGCGCGACACCGGCGCCGGGATCCCGGCCGCCGAGCTGCCGCGGGTGTTCGAGCGATTCTATCGCGTCGAGGGCACCGGGGGCCGGACCCACGAGGGCACCGGCATCGGGCTCGCGCTGGTCCAAGAGCTGGTCCGGCTCCACGGCGGCTCGATCGGCGTCACCAGCGAGCTCGGCCGCGGGACGACGTTCACGGTCTCGATCCCGCTCGGCGCGCCGCCTCCGCTCGGCGCCGCCGCCAACGCCGCCGCGATCAGCGATGGCGTCGCGGCGACCGCGTTCGTTGAGGAGGCCTTGCGCTGGCTGCCCGACGCCGTCGAGGTCGTCGAGCCGCTGGCGGCCACGCCGCGCGAGCGCCTGGTGATCGCCGACGACAACGCGGACATGCGCGACTACCTGCGCCGGCTGTTCGGCGGCCGGTGGGCGATCGAGACCGTCGCCAACGGCCGCCAGGCGCTCGCCGCGATCCGCGCCCGGCGCCCCGACCTGGTGATCACCGACGTGATGATGCCGGAGCTCGACGGGTTCGGCCTGGTCGCCGCGATCCGCGCCGACCCGGGGCTCCACGACCTGCCCGTGATCATGCTGTCGGCCCGCGCGGGCGAGGAGGCGCGCATCGAGGGCCTCGAGGCCGGCGCCACCGACTACCTCGGCAAACCGTTCGCGTCGCGCGAGCTGCTGATCCGGGTCGAGACCGTGCTGCGGCGCGCCGCCGTGCGATCCGCCGAGGAGCATCAGGTCCGCCGGCTGACCGCGATCTTCGAGCAAGCGCCGGTCTCGATCGCGATCCTGCGCGGGCCGAACCACGTGTTCGAGATCGCCAATCCGCCGTATCGCAAGCTGATCGGCGATCGCGAGGTCGCCGGGCGGTCGGTGGCCGAAGCGGTCCCCGAGGTCGTCGCGCAGGGCTTCATCGCGCTGCTCGATCGCGTGTTCCAGACCGGCGAGCCGTTCGTCGGCCACTCGCTCCCGGTCCAGCTCCAGCCGCCCGGCGGCGGCCCGCTCGAGGACCGATTCTTCGACCTGACCTATCAGCCGCTGGTCGATTCCGCGGGCCAGGTCACCGGGATCGCGGTGATCGCCCACGAGGTGACCGCGCTCGCCACCGCGCGGCGCGCCGCCGAGACCGCCAATCTCGCCAAGGACGAGTTCCTCGCGATGCTCGGTCACGAGCTGCGCAATCCGCTGGCGCCGATCACGACCGCGCTCGAGCTGATGCGGTTGCGGCCGGAGCTCGGCGCCGAACGGGAACGCGCGGTGATCGAGCGCCAGGTCCAGCACCTGGTCGGCCTGGTCGATGATCTGCTCGACGTCTCGCGCATCACCCGCGGCAAGGTCGAGCTGCGCTCGACGTCGGTCGAGCTCGCCGAGATCGTCGCGCGCTCGGTGGAAGTCGTCAGCCCGCTGCTCGAGCAGCGCCGCCACACGCTGGCGATCGACGTCGCGGCCGGCCTCGTCGTCCACGGCGATCCGGTGCGGCTGGCCCAGGTGGTCTCCAACTTGTTGACCAACGCCGCCAAGTACACGCCGAACGGGGGCCAGATCACGGTCGCGGCGCGGCGCGACGGTGATCATGCAGTGCTCGGCGTGACCGACGACGGCGTCGGCATCGATCCGACCATGCTGCGACGGGTGTTCGAGCCGTTCGCGCAGGAGCGCCAGTCGATCGATCGCGCGCAGGGTGGCCTCGGCCTGGGCCTCGCGATCGTCGATAACCTGGTCAAGCTGCACGGCGGCACGGTCACCGCGCACAGCGATGGCCGCGGCCGCGGCAGCAGCTTCACGGTTCGCCTGCCGCTGCTCGGCGGCGCCGAGGTCGCGCGCCGGCCGGTGCGGACGCGCCACGTCACCCAGCCGGGCGAGGCCCGGATCCTGGTCATCGACGACAACGTCGATGCTGCGCAGCTGCTGTCCGATCTGCTCGCGGCGACCGGCTATCGCACGATCGCGGCGCACGACGGCCCGAGCGCGCTGCAGGTCGCGCGGTCGTTTCAACCGCAGATCGCCGTCGTCGATCTCGGGCTGCCGGTCATGGATGGCTTCGAGCTCGCACGCCACCTGCTCGCCCCGACCACCGCGAGTGGGCTCAAGCTGATCGCGCTCACGGGCTACGGCCAGGCGCAGGATCGCGTGAAGACCGCCGCCGCCGGGTTCGCGGCCCACCTGGTCAAGCCGGTCGACATGGATCAGCTGCGCGCGGCGATCGAGCAGCTCCTCGCGCGCAGCGACGGCTGATCACGAGAACGGATCGACGTGCCGCACGCCGGTGCGCTGGACGTGGCGAACGTTCCGGGTGACCAGCGTCAGCGAATGGACCAGCGCGGTCGCCGCGAGCATGCCGTCGACCGCGGAGATCGGATCCGGGATGCTCAACCGGCCCCAGCGATCGGCGATCGCGGCGTCGACCGGCAACACGCGCTGGGCGTGCATCGCGACGAGCTCGTGCAGCCAGCGATCCAGATGCGCGGCCGACACCGGATCGCGGCGGCGCAGCCCCTCGACGCCCTGGCGGAGCTCGCCGATCACGAGCACCGACAGATACACCTCGGCGTCCTCGACCGACGCGAACCACGCCCGGACCTTGGGATGGGTGCGGGCTCCCTTGCGGAGCTCCGAGACGACGTTGGTATCGATCAGAAAGCTCATAGCTTCACACGCCGCGCCGGCGAGCGCGGGACCGCGAAGTCGGCATCGTCGCCGAGGTCGGGCATCGCGAGCAGGTGCGCGCGCAGGCTCACCGCCGCCGCGGGCTGGAGCGCCGCGCGCAGGATCTCGCGATGCTCGGCCTCGGCGGAGCGGCCATGAGCCGCGGCCCGCCGCTTGAGGAGATCGACGAGGACTTTCTCGATGTCGCGAACGATCAATTGCGCCACTGATATCATTGCTATCATAGCTCTCCATCCTTCACAACACGGTTTGCTGCACCCCATCTACCGGGGGATCTCACGCGACCTGCGCCACCAGGCCCGCGGTCGGGTCGACGTCGCGGAACGCCGCGGCCTCGAGCAGGCATCCGGCGTCGATGTCGTCCTGGCCCATCAGATCGGCGACGGTACGCGCGACCTTGATCAGCCGATCGATGCTGCGCGCGGTGAAGCTCCGGCGCTGCTCCACGAGCTGGGCCAGCGTGCGCTCCCCGAGGCTGTCGAGCGGGCAGGTCGCGCGCATCACGGCGCTGGGCATCTCGGCGTTGCAGCGCAGGTTCCACGGCCGGAGCCGGGCGAGCTGGCGATCTCGGGCAGCGGTGACGCGGCCGCGGATCGCCGCGGAGGATTCACCCGGGTCCGCGTGGCGGAGCTCGCGCAGCGGAACCGGCTGGACATAGACTTGGAGGTCGATCCGGTCGAGCAGCGGGCCGGACAGCCGGAGCTGGTAGCGCTCGATCGCGCCCGGGCTGCAGGTGCACTCGCGCGCGCTCGAGTTGAGCCAGCCGCACGGACACGGGTTGGCGGCGGCCACGAGCAAGAACGACGCGGGCAGCCGGAGCGCGCCGTGGACGCGATCGATCGACACCGCGCGCTCTTCGAGCGGCTGGCGCAGCCCCTCCACCGCGCCGCGCGTGAACTCCGGGAGCTCGTCGAGGAACAGCACGCCATTGTGGGCGAGCGAGATCTCGCCGGGCCGCGGCGTGCTGCCGCCGCCGATCAGCGCCGCGGACGAGATCGTGTGGTGCGGGGCGCGGAACGGCCGGGTCTCGACCAAGCCCTGGGCGAGCCCGAGCGCCGAGTAGATCTTGGTCGTCTCGAGCGCCTCGGCGCGCGTCATCTCGGGCAGCACGGTCGGGATCCGCCGCGCGATCATCGTCTTGCCGGTGCCGGGCGGGCCGGCGAGCAGCACGTTGTGCCCCCCGGCCACCGCGACCTCGACCGCGGCGCGCGCGAGGCTCTGGCCGCGGACCTCGGACATGTCGATCGTCGCCGCCCGCCGCGCGCGCGTCCGGCTGCGCGCCGGTTCGCGCCGGTCCTGCTCGCCGCGCAGCGTCGCGATCAGCTCGCCGAGGTGGCGCACCGCGTGGAGCTCGATGCCGTCGACCACCTCGGCCTCGGCGGCACACGGATCGGGGATCACGATGCCGCGCAGCCCGATCTCCCGCGCCAGCATCGCCGCGGCCAGCACGCCGCGCACCGAGCGCACGGCGCCGTCGAGCCCGAGCTCGCCCAGGACCAGCAGATCGTCCAGCGCCGCGGCCGGGACGAGGCCCTCGACCACGAGCACGGCGAGCGCGATCGGCAGATCGAGCCCGCAGCCGGGCTTGCGCAGATCAGCCGGCGCGAGGTTGATCGTCACCTTCTTCAGCGGCAGGTCGTGGCCCACTGCCTTGAGCGCGCTCTGGATCCGCGTCGCGCCCTCCTTCACCGACGGCGCGGCGAGGCCGACCACGCTGTATTGCGGCAGCCCGCGGGCGATCGTGCATTCCACATCGACGAGCGCGGCGTCGATGCCGACCAGGGTACAAGACTTGATGGTTGCGACCACCCCGCTGCGAACAGCACATCTCGGGCCAAGCGGCGGCCGAGTCGAATCATCGAGTTCGACGGTTTACTGGCCGGCCATCGGACAGCGCGTCCGAGATCCGGCCAGACGCCGGTGCTCAGCGATAACTGCCGCCGTCGGGCTCGACCTTCATCGCGGTGCCGTAGGCCAGGACCTCGGTCACACCACCCATGATCTCGGTCGCGTCGTAGCGCATCCCGATGATCGCATTGGCGCCGATCTGGCTCGCGTGTGACAGCAGGATCTCGAACGCCTCCTGCCGGGCGTGCTCGCACAGCTTGGTGTAGACCGTGATGTTGCCGCCGAACAGCATCTGGAATCCGGCGCCGATGTTGCCGATCACCGACCGGGATCGCACCACGATGCCGCGCACGACGCCGAGATTCTCGACCACGCGATAGCCGTCGAGCGTGAACGCGGTGGTGACCATGGACTGCCGGATCGTGTTCGGCGGGACCAGATCGTAGGGTTGCTTGGGCGATCGTGTGAGCGCTCGGTCATCAGCCATGGCGCAACATTAGCAGACCGATATCGGCGCGCGCTCGCGAAGCTGCGTGCGGCTCGCGAACGCGATCGCATCGTCGAGGCGATCGTTGCCCCAGAACATCTGGTCGCCGACGAAGAACGTCGGCGCGCCGAAGATGCCGAGCTGCTTGGCGCGCTCGGTCTGCTCGCGCAGCTTGGGCTTGTTCGCCTCGCTCTGACACGCAGCGACGATGGTCGCGGCCGGCAGCGCGAGCGCGCGCAGCGCTTCGACCACGGTGCCCTCGCTGGCGATGTCCTCGTCATGCGCGAAGTTGGCGCGCATGATCGCCTTCACGAAGTCGCCGATCCAGGGCTCGGGCGCGCCGTGCAGCGCGATCCGGGTCGCGAACACCGAGTTGCGTGGAAACACGGAGGGCCGGCGCCATGGAAAGCCGTACTTGGCGCACTGCCGCCGCATATCGTCCCACACGTATGCGCCTTTCTGCGGCTGCAGCACGAATGGCGAGGTGGACCAGCCGAACGACGCGAAGATCGGGCCGAGGAGAAACGGCTGCCAGCACACCGCCACGCCCGCCTCCCGCGCGACGTGCTCGATGCGCAGTGCGCTGAGGTAGCTATAGTTGCTGCCGAAGTCGAACCAGAATTCGATCTCGCGAGGAGGGATTGTGTGTTGCATATTGCGATTCGTGTGGGTCAGTCGTAGGTGACCAGGCACCGCGCCTCGATGCTCTGGCGCGGTGGACAGCCCGGTGGTGCATCCGGATGGTCGAATGCGGCGTGCGGCGTGAACCTCGCGACGCCGGTGGCCGAGTCGTACTGCTTGAACACCAGGACCTCGTGGCGCGCCATCGCCGGGACGTACCACCAGCGATGGTCGGGGTTGTAGGTGACGAGGTAGATCTCGCCGGTGCGGTCGCGATAGCGGATCTCGCTCGTGATCAGGTCACCGGGGGACACCGATCGCGCGTCGCAGACCGCCAGCGGGGTGTCGAGCACCGGATACGGTGTGATCGGCCGCCACAGCGTGATGATGCTGAACCGCGTCACCGCTTCGATGCGCGTGTCGTTCAGCACCATCGCGAGCCGACGGCGCCCCGACGCTTCGGTGTAGTCGTTGTGGACCCGGCCGGCAGCACCGGGTTGCGTGCCACGGCCGCGCTCGCCGAAGCTCGTGAGCGAGCGCGACGGCTCGCGCGTGCGCACGAGGTGATCGAACACATACGCCCTCGAACCGCGGGCCACCCTGCATGCGAGCGCCGCGATCTCCGGGTAGTAACGCTCCGTCACCTGGACGTCATCGAACCGCTCGTCGACGCAGGTCGGCGCTTCGCACAGCTCGAAGCCCTCGCGATCGATCGAGAGTCGATCGATCGCCCGGCGGCAATCGTAAATCTCGATGACCCTCGGCTCATACGTGCAGTTCTCGCGCAGGGTGCCGGTCGGTGGCTCGTAGAGGTAGTTGACCGGGTGCTCGCCGCCGGGGCACAGGTAGCTCACGCTCGCGTGGATCGACGGCGCTACCGACGGCGTGGTCGACGATTCGACACGGCGCTGCTCGCCTTGCGGTACGATCGGCATGCACCGACTTTGCCCAGGATCCCCATGACTTCAAGCGACATCTCGGACGCGCGGGCATTCCACAGCGGAATGTCAACGTGAAGCGGCCGCTGCTCGACCTGCCGCCGCTGGACCTCGTGCGTAGCTTCGTGGCCGTCGCTCGCGGCATGAGCATCACCCTGGCCGGCCGCGAGCTCTGCGTGACCCAGTCGGCGGTGAGCCGCCAGATCCGAGCGCTCGAACAGCATCTTCGGTGCCGGCTGTTCGTCCGCGGCCACCGCAGCCTCGAGCTCACCGGCGAGGGCCGCCGGCTGTTCCGCACCGCCGACCCGTGGCTCGCGCAGCTGGCCGAGACGATCGACGAGCTGCGGCCGACCGAGGCCGGCGCGGCGGTGACGATCACCGCCAGCGTGGGTGCCGCGTCGCTGTGGCTGCTGCCCCGGATGGGCGCCTTCCAGGCCGCGCACCCCGGGGTCGCGCTCCGCGTGCTGACCAGCAATCGCGTCCTCGATCTCGAGCGCGAGCGCATCGACATGGCGATCCGCTATGCCGCCGACGCGGACGCACCGGCCGGCGCGCTCCCGCTGTTCATCGAGCAGCTGATTCCCGTCGCCCATCGCTCGCTCGGGGTCACCGCCATCGAGGACCGCGACGAGCTGCGGCGCTCGGTGCTGCTCGAGCTCGATGAACCGCTGTATCCGCGCCTGCACTGGGCGGACTGGCTCAAGGCGGCCGACGTGGCCCGCGTCAAGCCGGCGGCGATCGTGCGATTCAATCAGTACGATCAGATCGTGCAGGCCGCGCTTGCGGGGCAGGGCGTCGCGCTCGGTCGGCTCGCCCTGGTCCAGCCGCTGCTGCGCGCCGGCCAGCTCACGCGCGCATCCCGCCGCCCCCCGCGCGCCATCGGCCACGGCTACTGGCTGGTCGCCCGCAGCCAGCCGGTCAGCGCACCCGCGGCGACGCTCCAGCGCTGGATCCTCGAGCAAGCCGCGACGAGCCTCGACGCCGACCCGGCACCGCGGCGAGCCACGACCCCTCGTGCTCGGCCGGTGCGCTGACCGGCACAGACCGTCACCGTCGGGCGGAGGCCGGCTTGATCAGGTGCGCATCGGCGCGCCCCGAGGTGGATGTCAGGTGCGCGGCGGGGCGGCGACCGAGGTCGGTGTTCGGTGTGAGCCGGGTCGTTACCGACGCAGTCGCGCCCTGATATCCACGTAGGCTGTCTGGACGAGCTGAGCCAGCGCTGCGCCGTCCACGTCGCGGCCTGGCCTCAGCTTCACGTGGCGCCCGCGCTTGCCGGTCCCCTCGAGCAAGCCGGTCGGATCGTGCAGCAGTGCACCGAAGAAGAAGCCGACGTTGACGTGATCCCTGAACGCGTTGACGTAGCCAAACGCCGCGTCGCCGACGCAGGCAGTCGGACAGCCGTCGTGCATCAGCTCGCGCACATCGCCGCCGCGCTGCCGCATCTGCGTGAACCAGGTCGCCACGAACGGATGCAGATCGTCGCGTTGTGCGCGCAGCCAGCGATCGATCGCCGGATCGTGTTTCACCGCCGAGGGAAAGCGCAGGATGTCGTCCATGAGGTTCGCCGGAACACGCCCACTGTACCCGGTCCTGCGAGCTCCTGCGCCAGGCCTGCGTGGCGTCGACCGCCGAGCCCGCAGCTCCCGGTGCGCTACACTGACCACGTGCGTGCCCTGATCTACGACCGGACCTGCGTATGGCACGGCGGTGCGCTGTCCCATGCATGGGCGGCCGGCTCGCAGCTCTACCGCGCGCTCGGCCGGATCGACGCGGCGCGCGGCGTCGCGAGCTGGGACGAGGCCTTCAGCTGGCTCGCCGAGCTTCCGGGCGCGATCGACGAAATCCAGTACTGGGGCCACGGCCGGTGGGGCCGCGCGCTGGTCGACCGCGACGTCCTCGACGTGGCCGCGCTCACCCGTACGCATCCGCTGCACGCGGGCCTCTCAGCGCTGCGCGATCGGATGGCCCCGGGCGGCCTCCTGTGGTTTCGCACCTGCGAGACCTTCGGCGCGCTGCGCGGCATCGCGTTCGCCCAGCACCTCGCCGACTTCCTGGGCGCCCGCGTGGCTGGCCACACCTTCGTGATCGGCTTTCATCAGAGCGGCCTCCACGGCCTGTCACCCGGCCTGCGCGCCGACTGGGCGCCCGACGAAGGACTCGCCGCCGGCAGCCCCGACGCCCCGGTGCGGGCCATGCCGTCGCGGCCCTGGGCGCCGCGCACCGTGACCTGCCTGACGCCCGCGGTGCCGGCGGCGTGGTTCGCCGGAGACTCATCCGCAGTGCCGGCTCGCTGACGTGGTCGAGGCGCAACTCGACATCATCTCCCACGGGGCTGGCCGGGACGTCAGGTCACGCTGAGCCCGCCATCGACGCCGAGCACCTGCCCGGTGAGCCAGGTCGCCTGGGGATCGGCGAGCACGACGATCCAGTGCGCCACCTCGGCGCTGCTCGCCGTGCGGCCGAGCGGCAGCTGCGCTTCGAGCTGTGCCTTCATCGCCGCGAACACCTCCTTCGGAAACGGCAGCCGCGCGATGCCCTCCGTCTCGGTGGGGCCCGGCGCGATCGCGTTGACCCGCACGCGCTGCGCGCCGAGCTCGAGCGCCCAGCTGCGCGTGAGCGAGTTCACCGCCGCCTTGGTCGCGCCGTAGATCGATTGATCGCGCATCGCCTTGTGGCCCGACGTGCTGCTGACGTTGACGATCGAGCCCTGGCTCGCCTTGAGCGCGGGGAGCGCGGCCTGGGTCAGCGCGATCAGCCCGAACACGTTGATCTCGAACTGGCTGCGGATCAGCGCATCGTCGGAGCCCTCGAGCGGCGCGAACTTGTAGATGCCCGCGTTGTTGACCAGGGTGTCGATGCGGCCGGCCTCGTCGACGATGGCCTCGATCGCGGCGTCGATCTCCGCGCGCTTGGTCAGGTCCACCGCGCGCCAGCGGATCTCGGGGTGGCGGTCGCGGGCCGCGGCGAGCGAGCTCGCGTTGCTCGCGAAGCCATGGACGATGGCCCCCGTGCGCTGGAATGCGACCGCGGCGGCCTGCCCGATGCCAGAGCTCGCGCCGCTGATGACAACGACCCGCTTCTCGGATGACTTCATGCGTGCAGGATGCGAGCGCGCCCACGCGCCGAGTAGGTCCGTTCGCCATGACGGACTTTTGCGTTTGTTGTAAGAATGAGTCAGCCTGCGGGATGGACCTGCTCGCGAAGATGGCCACGTACGTCCGGGTGATCGAGGCGGGCAGCCTGTCGACCGCGGCCAAGCAGCTCCGGCTCTCGGTGGCCTCGGTCAGTCGCCAGATCGCGGCGCTCGAGGGCGAGATCGGCGCCCCGCTGCTGGCGCGTACCACGCGGCGCATGACCGTGACGGCCGTGGGCCAGGACTACTACGAGCGCAGCCTGCGGATCCTGCGCGACGTCGACGAAGCGCAGTCGATCGGCCCGCGCGGCGGCGTCGACGGGGTGCTGCGCCTGAGCATGCCGGTCACGATCGGCTTCCTCAGCGGCATGTCGCTGTTTCGCGCCCTGCTCGTGCGGCACCCGGAGCTGCGCCTCGACCTGCGGCTGGAGGATCGCGTGGTCGACCTCGTGCTCGAGCACGTCGACGTCGCGATCCGCGTCGCGCCCAAGCTGCCGCTGTCGACCGAGGTCGTCGCGCACCCGCTGTCGACCTGGCATCGCGTCCTCGTCGCGGCGCCGAGCTACCTGCGCCGGCGCGGCGAGCCACGCACCCCGGCCGCGCTCGGCAACCACGACGCGCTGTCGTCCGCCCGCGACGTCACCACCGAGCGCTGGACCCTCACCGACGGCGACACCACGACGCAGGTGCGCATCGCGACACGCCACGCGTGCAGCGCCGGCCAGATGCTGCGCGAGCTGGCGCTCGATGGACAGGGTATCGCGCTGCTGCCGCACTGGTACGTCGCTGGCGATCTCGAGGCCCACACCCTCCGGCGCGTGCTGCCGAAGTGGCAATCAGAAGCCGTGGTCGTCCATGCCCTGTACCGCGCGGCGCGCAGAAACGAACAGCGCGTCCGGGTCACGCTCGATCACCTGCGGTCCACCTACGCGCAGATCGAGCAGCGCGGCGCGTCCGTCGTGGCGACGGTGTCTGGGTGAGACCCGATGCCCGGGGCTGTCTGAAGCTGTCGCCGACGCGATCGCCAAGTTCTTCGCGCAGGACGTCACGTCGATGGTGTCGCGGCGCAAGGGCGTCGTGGACGTATCACCGCGGCCGCGGCTTCGATCCCGTGAGCGATTGAAGCTGGCGATCGGGCGAACTGCGCACGACCACGACCAGTTCGAGCAGCGAGATAGGGGACGCTGCCCGCTCCGACGGTGAACGCCCCGGCGCTCGACCAGCCTCCTCGCCGTCCGCTTTATCGGATGGCCAGCGAGCGAATCCCGTGCGACCGCCCCACGGAGATTCGCGTTCGGAGTTCGCGCGCCAATTCCCCGGGACTGGGATCCCGAGGCTCCAGAGTCCAGTGGTTCCGAACGGCAGATTGTGCAGCATTCTCGCGTTGCACGATCGAACGATGGGCATACGGCTCGCATTGGCGCGACCCGACCTTTTCCGCCGCCCGCGCGTCTCGAGACCGCTCGAGCACTGCTCGCCGGGTCGCACCCATCACCGGAGGATCTGAAACGTGAACGCTTTCATCGCTGGTCGTGTCGAGCTGGTCGCATTGTTGGGCGTGTTCGTCCTTGGCTGTACCGCCACGGCACAGGACGACTCGCTCGCCGGACCCGGACGCAAAGCTCAGCTGGCGTGCGCGTTGCCCGACGGCGCGCGTTCGTTCGCCGAGCAAGCCACCGATCCGGACCACATCGACGGCGCGTGCGTCCCCGAGTACGCGAGCGCGGATCTCGGCCAGGCGTTCACCATGATCCGCGACCGCCGGCCGCTCGAGGACATCGACCAGCCCAACTTCCCGCGCCGCATTCCCTGGCTCGCCGTCGACAACGGCTGCGAGGAGCGCGCCCCGGCGGCGGTGTTCTTCCTCGCCCAGGCCGGCTTCACCGCGCCGTATTACGCGCGCGTCAAATCCAGAAAGGGGCAGTCGCTCGGGCTCGCCACCGACAACGATCCGAGCGGCAAGGTGCAGTGGAGCCACCATGTCGCGCCGGTCGTCCGCGTCGGCAGCGAGCTGATGGTCCTCGACCCCGCGCTCAACGCCGCCGCGCCGCTTCCGATCGCGGACTGGATCCGCCGGTTCAACCGAGGCCAG
>Ga0302323_100003477_pt1 | contig 12790 bp, 14 predicted proteins | sample Fen_T0_3_FD_201950 | JGI IMG/M metagenome (GOLD analysis project Ga0302323, IMG submission 201950) | Peat permafrost microbial communities from Stordalen Mire near Abisko, Sweden - Fen_T0_3 | ecosystem: Environmental > Terrestrial > Soil > Wetlands > Permafrost | place: Sweden: Abisko... | reverse complement strand
GCCGACGAGCTGATCGGTCCCGGCCGGCCGATCCTCGGGCGAGCGCTGCAAGCGACTGCGCACCGCGTCTTGAATCTCGTGACGCGCCTTCCAGACATCGCGCGAGAACTCCGAGAGCAGAAGCTGCGTCTCGCCGTTGCCGAGCGCCTTGTCGAGCCTTCGGCGCGCCTCGACCTTCTCGAACGTGACGCCCTCGGCAGTCTCCCAGTAGGTGTTGGAAACGCGGCCCTGCACGAGCAGGATGATGGCGGAACCCTTGCCGGTCTGGATCTCGAGCGTGCCTGTGTGCGCGCTCTCTTTGAGGCGGCCCAGCACGCCCTCCAACTCGTCCGGTCCGGAAACGTCGTCCTTCAGCTTGCGTCGCTGTGTGATGCCGCGCAGCAGGTGAGCCACGTCCAGCGGCAGCTCGTAGACGGTGACGGTCATGTCCGGATCCGGCGCCAGGCCGCGCAGCCGGTCGACGGCCGCCTGGCCGTTGTGAGCCACCTGGCCCTCGCGAAAGAGGGCGTTCACCTCGCCGCCGAGATAGTAGAAGATCATGCCCATGGCGTCGGCGCGGCGCACCTCGGCAAAACCAGTGAGTCCCACCTGCTGGCAGGAACGCAACACGTCGCCGAGCGAGACGCCCTGATTGGAGAGATCGACCTGATGCAGCAGTTTGCTTCCGGGGAACTTCATGATCGCGTGCCGCAGAGAAGGCGATTTCATGTTATGCGCCATGCGTGCACCTGTCAACGACGGCCTGTGCGCGGAGCGACGAGTGGCCCGTGCGACTGCTGATCACCGGAGCGGCGGGCCTGCTCGGCGGCCGTTTGGCCGAGTGCCTGGCCTTCCGCTTTGACGTCACAGCCGGCTATCACCGGGCGAAGCCCCCGCACGGACTTGCCGCCTGCCGTGTCGACGTGACCTCCGAGCCGCAATTGCACGCAGTCGTCGCCCGCGTACGGCCGGACGCGATCGTGCACAGCGCCGCCATGGCGGACGCCGATCAGTGTGAGCGTGCCCCTGAGGACGCGCAGCGCGTGAACGTGGCAGCGTCGCAAGCCATCGCGCGCGTGTGCGCGCAGGCCGCCATCCGCTTGGTGGCGCTGTCGACAGACCTCGTGTTCGACGGGAGCCAGGCGCCCTACCGCGAAGAGGCCCGGGGGCATTCGAACCTCGTCTACGGTCAGACAAAGCTCGCGGGAGAGGAGGCCCTCCTGGGAGAGTACCCAGAGGCGGCCGTCGTTCGTGTGGCGCTCGTCATCGGGCGAGGCTTCGGGCCGCGGGCCACCGCAAGCGAAGCGATCGCATGGCGCCTCGCCTCCGGGCAGAGAGTGCGCCTCTTCAGCGACCAGCATCGTTCGCCAGTGGCAGCCGACTCTGTGGCCGATGCGATTGCCCGCCTAGCGCTTGGCCGACAGACGGGCCACTTCCACCTGGGCGGCCCTGAGCGGATCAGCCGTCTCGAGCTGGGCCTGCGCGTGGCCCGCGTCTTTGGGCTTCCCAGCGACGGTATCGAATCCGTGCGACAGGCCGACTCGCCGGTCGGCGCGCCGCGGCCGCAGGACGTCTCGCTCGACTCCTCACGCGCGCGCCACGAGCTGGACTGGGCCCCGCTGCCCCTGGATGAGGCTATTCGCAGCGGGCGCAGCAGCATCGAGGGCTGAGTCTGGTCGCATCGTAGATCGCGCGACGTGAGACCTGCGCGTGTTATGCTTCGTCACAAGGTGGAGTGGCATGGCGCCTGCGATGAAGCGTGTCCTGCGTCTAATCCTCATCACAACGGCCGCCGTGGCCGGTGGCTGCTATCAGTTTCATCTCGTGGGCCCCAGTCAGCCAGACCCTGTGACGCCACCACAGTCGGTCACGCTGACCGTCGAATACCGGCAACCTCGGCTGTGCGCGCCGGATTCGTCGGACTGCCAGACAGCGGTTATCTTCTCGGGAAGCTGGATGGACCGCGCGGCTGCGTTCTCGCTGACGCGCGTCGGCACCACGGAATCCTGGCGCGGCACGGCCTACGCCGTGCCGGTCAACTTCCCGCCACGCGACGCGGCGTACTCAGTCCAGATCTACGACCCCCTGCTCAAGGACGAGCCCAGCCAGGGCCGGACCGCCCAGCGCTTGACGATTGGCGGCGAGACCGTCCGCAGCCTGGCCGACGAGAACACACCGCAGGCGCGCGGGTTCATCTACGTCGACGCCGAGGGGCACGGCCGCAACGTCTACTGAGCCGCCCCTAAGGCGTTGCGCTCCTGACCGACCCGGCATGCGAGGGCCTTGGCATGGGACAATGCCCTCGGGCAGTCGGACCAGGGGCCTTTACCTGAGCAGGAGGGAGCTGCGATGACGGGGAATCGTCGCAAACCGACCTATGTCGTGCGCCCGCCCACGGCGGTCCTGACGCGTGGCTTCGACCCGCGACTCTCCGTGGGCTCAGCCCGACCCGCGGTCTTCCGCTCCTCGACGTACGTCTTCTCGAGCCCGGAAGCCGCAGAGCGCGCGTTCAGCCTGGCCCTCGGACGGTCGCGGCCAGCCGCAGGCGAAAGCATCGACCTGATCTACTCGCGCCTTTCGCATCCCAATGCGGAGATCCTGGAAGATCAGGTCGTTCCACTAGAACCGGCAGCCGCCGCCGCGGCTGTCTTCAACTCCGGGATGGCGGCAATTTCGACGATCTTCCTGGCTACCTGCCCACCGGGCACGAGCTTCGTCTACACCGTGCCGCTCTACGGCGGTACGCAGCACCTAATCCACCAGGTCCTCGAGCCACTCGGCCTGAGCGGCGCCGCAGTACCAGCCGGGGACGCGGCCGCCCTGCGCGCAGCCATCGCGAGTGCCCGAGAGCTGCGCTTGGTCTTCATCGAGACGCCCGCCAACCCGACACTGCGCATGAGCGACATCGCTGACGCTGCGGCCGCGGCTCACGCGGCCCCGTCACGGCCGCTGGTCGTCGTCGACAACACGTTCCTCGGCCCGACGTTCCAGCATCCGCTCACCCTCGGCGCTGACCTCACCGTTTACTCGGCGACCAAATACCTCTCCGGCTTAAGCGACATGCTCGGTGGTCTGGTCCTCGGTAAGGACCCCGATCTCGTCGCGCAGCTGCGCGGTCTGCGCGCGATCCTTGGCAACATCCTGCAACCAGACGAGTGCTGGATGCTCGATGGCCGCCTGCCGACTGTCGGGCTGCGCATGGCGCGGCAGAGCAAGAATGCGCAACGCATCGCCGAGAGCCTGGCGGGCCATCGCTGCCTGGAACGGCTCTACTACCCGACCCTATTCGACGATCCGGAGCAGCAGCGCATCCGCGACGCTCAGTGTCGCTTCCCGGGCGGGATCTTTTCGTTCGACGTGCGCGGCGGCAAGGCGCCGGCCTTTGACTTCCTGCGCCGCGTCAAGATTGCGCGCAACGCCGTCAGCCTCGGCGGCGTGGAGAGCCTGACCTGTCACCCTGCGACGACCACGCACAGCGAGCTGAGCGCCGAGGAGCGAGAGCGCGCCGGGATCGGCGACGGCCTCGTGCGCGTATCAGTGGGTGTCGAGGACTGGCGCGACCTGTTGCAGGACTTTCGGCAGGCCCTGGACGCGCTGTAGTTCCGTTCGCTGACGTCGCGCGTTGACAGGCCGGCCAAGGTCCTCTAACATACGCGGTTGCAACTTGAAGCGCCGAGGGCGCAACGGGGTTTCGATGCCGACATACATACCTAAAGTCGACGAGGCTCAGCGCAAATGGTTCCTGATCGACGCCAAGGACCGCGTGCTGGGTAAGGTGGCCACCAAGGTCGCGACCATCCTTATGGGCAAGGACAAACCGATCTTCACGCCCTTTCTCGACACCGGCGACCATGTCGTCGTGGTCAACGCTGCCGCCGTGCACCTCACGGGCCGCAAGGAGTCGCTGAAGTTGTACCGCCATCACAGCGGTCATCCCGGCGGACTGAAGACGGCGGCGGCCAGCGACGTGCGTGGCAAGCATCCAGAGCGGCTAATCGAGGAAGCGGTGCGCGGCATGCTGCCCAAGACCAAATTGGGCCGCGCGATGTTCGCGAAGCTCAAGGTCTACACCGGTGAGAAGCATCCACACCAGGCCCAGCGGCCCCAGCCTATCGCCGTTCGCTAGGAGAGAACGTTGAGTACTACACAGATCGAGTACTACGGCACCGGCAAGCGCAAGTCGTCGATCGCGCGGGTTCACCTGCGCCCCGGCAGCGGAGAGGTTCGCCTCAACGCGCGGCCCATGGACGAGTACTTCGGCGGCATCGAGGCCCTGAAGATGATCGTACGCCAGCCGTTCGCGGTGACCGAGACGGCCGAGAAGTTCGACGTCGTCGCCACGGTCGACGGCGGCGGCGTGTCTTCCCAGGCCGGCGCGATAAGGCACGGCATCTCGCGCGCCCTCTGCGAGTTCGACCTGGAGTTGCGCAAGAAGCTGAAGAAGGCGGGCTTCCTCACGCGCGACGCGCGCATCAAGGAGCGCAAGAAGTACGGACAGAAGGGCGCGCGGCGCCGCTTCCAGTTCAGCAAGCGCTAAAAATCGAGCCTCGCGAGAGGCCGGGAAGCCCACGCCGTCGTGCGTGGGCTGCATGTTCAAGGAGAATCTCTTGTCTACTGCGGTCACTGTCACCCTGAAGGAGTTGCTCGAGGCCGGCGTGCACTTCGGCCACCAGACCCGACGCTGGAACCCGAAGATGAAGCAGTACATCTTCGGCGAACGGGCGGGAATCTATATCCTCGACCTGCAGAAGACGTTGACGCTCTTCCTCGAGGCGCTGGAGTTCGTGCAGGAGATCAGCGCCCGAGGTCAGGCGGTGCTCTTCGTCGGCACAAAGCGGCAGGCGCAGGAAGCGATCGCCGAGGACGCCGTTCGCTGCGGCATGCCTTACGTCAACGAGCGTTGGTTGGGTGGCCTTCTGACCAACTTCGTCACGGTCGGCAAGAGCATCGAACGTTGGAAGGAGCTCGAGCTTCTGGCCGCCGACACGCGCCAAGAGCGCTTCACGAAGAAAGAGCTGGCGCACTTCGAGAAAGAGCGCCTGAAGATCGAGAACAACCTGCGCGGCATCCGGGAAATGCGCACACTGCCCGGCGCGGTGCTCGTCATCGACACGCGCAACGAGGCGATCGCCGTGCACGAGGCCCGCAAGCTCAAGATTCCTGTCATTGGGATCGTCGACACGAACTGCGATCCGGACGAGGTTGACTTCGTCATCCCTGGCAACGACGACGCGCTGCGGGCCATTCGCATGTTCACCGGCAAGATGGCCGACGCCGTCATCACAGGCCGATCCCTGGCAGAGGCCCACGCCGCGGATGCCAAGGTCCAGCCGGAGCGCGGCTCAGCCGCGCCGCTGCGCCCGCTCACGCCGGCCCCGGCGCCGGCCCCGGCCCCGGCGCTGGCGGCAGTGCCGGCGGACAATCCACCGCCCAGCCCCGCCTAGCGGCAGTGGCGCGCAATGGTTTTCGGTCGCGAGGCGTGTTCCGCCTCGCGACCTTCACGAGACCGCACAGAGGACCCCAATGAGCATTTCGGCAGAGATGGTACGTCAGCTTCGCGAGCAGACCGGCGCAGGTATGATGGACTGCAAATCAGCCCTGGTCGAGGCCAACGGCGACACAGAGGGCGCGCGTGAGATCCTGCGCAAGAAGGGGCTGGCCACTGCGGCCAAGAAGGCTGGCCGCACGACCAGCGAGGGCCTGATCGGCACCTACGTGCACGCCGGCAGCAAGATCGCCGCGCTGGTCGAGGTCAACTGCGAGACCGACTTTGTGGCCAAGACCGCGGATTTCCAGACGCTGGTCAAAGACATCGCCATGCACGTGGCAGCCTCCAGCCCGCTCTACGTGCGCAAGGAAGATGTACCGGCGCAGGTCCTAGAGAAGGAAAAGGAAATCTACAAGGCCCAGGCGGCTACACAGGGCAAGCCGGCCGCCGTGGCCGAACGCATCGCCGAGGGCAAACTCAAGGACTACTACACCTCCTTCTGCCTCCTCGAACAGCCGTTCGTGCGCGACGGCAAGCTGACGGTCGGTCAACTGGTCCAGGAACGCATTGCCGTGCTCAAGGAAAACATGATCGTGCGTCGCTTCGTGCGCTTCAAGGTGGGCGAGGCCCTCGCCACCGAGCCGGCGGCAGAGTAGTATCTAGGCTCGGAGCCAGTCGCACAACACGGAGGCCAGGCAATGCCTCAGCGGAGCACCAAGCGGCCTGTCTACAAGCGGATCCTGCTGAAGTTGTCGGGCGAGGCCTTGCTCGGCAAGAAACCGTTCGGCATCGAGCGCAGCGTCACGGAATACATCGCCGGCGAGATCGACGAGGTCAGGCGACTCGGCATTGAGGTCGCCGTCGTGGTCGGCGGCGGAAATATCTTCCGCGGGCTGTCGGACAGCGCCCAAGGCATGGACCGCGTTACGGCGGACCAGATGGGCATGCTGGCGACTGTCATAAACGGCCTAGCGCTGCAGGATTCCCTCGAGCGGCGCGGCGTCTTCACGCGCGTGCTCTCGGCGATCGAGATGCGCGAGGTGGCTGAACCGTTCATCCGCCGGCGCGCCATAAGGCACATGGAGAAGATGCGCGTCGTCATCTTCGCCGGTGGCACGGGTAGCCCGTACTTCTCCACTGACACGGCCGCGGCCCTGCGAGCGGTGGAGGTCAACGCGCAGGTGATCCTGAAGGCCACAAAGGTCGACGGGATCTATGACAGCGACCCTGTCCGCAATCCCAAAGCCAAGCGCTACGATCGTCTGACGTACGTGGACGTGCTCCAGCAAGGGCTCAAGGTCATGGACACGACGGCCATCTCGCTGTGTTTGGAGAATGGCCTGCCGATCATCGTCTACAACGTGCGCGAGCAGGGGCTGCTGCGACGCATCCTGCTCGGTGAGAAGGCCGGCACGCTGGTCAAGGAGTGAACATGCCCATCAAACAGCACATCGCAGACGCCAAGCAACGCATGGACGCGGCCCTGGAGACGGTGCGCCGTGAGTTGGCCACGATGCGTACCGGTCGCGCCACAGTCGCGCTGCTCGATGGAATCCGCGTCGACTACTACGGCAACCCCACACCGCTCAACCAGGTCGCCAACCTCTCGGCGCCAGATCCGACCCTGGTCACCATCCAGCCCTGGGAGCCGAACATGGTCGCCCCGATCGAGAAGGCGATCCGCTCCTCCGATCTCGACCTGAACCCACAGAATGACGGCAAGCTGATCCGCGTGCCGGTGCCGCCCCTGACAGAAGAGCGCCGCAAGACCCTGGTCAAGCATGCGCACAAGATGGCGGAGGACGGCCGCGTCGCCGTCCGTAACGTGCGGCGCGACGCCAACGACCGGCTCAAGAAGCTGCTCAAGGAGCACGAGCTGGGCGAGGACGACGAGAAGCATGCCATCTCGGAGGTCCAGAAGCTCACGGATCTGCACATCGAGAAGATCACCGAGGCGCTCAAGAAGAAGGAAAGCGAGATCCTCGCCGTCTGACGTCCGCCGGCCCGCGCCGCTCGACAGCTCATCCGCAAGCCGTCGACAGCCGATCCACAGGCTGCGCACAGGCAATCAACACCGCCTGCACAGCCGCCGTCTGCCTGGAGCCGGGCCGGGTCCACGAGATGGCCAGGCGACTGGCGCGCCGCTCCACAGCTCTCGCACAGTCGCTCCCGCGCCATCCTGTGGTGGCTCAACCTGCTATGCGCATGTGTGCAAGGCCCTTCAGCACAACCTGTGCATCGATGAGCAAGGCGCGGCTGCGTCTAGGCCAACCAGAGGCTGCGCGCTCCGCTCTGCCTGTGATCCAGGCCAGCCGCACGGTCGAGCAGCGCCAGGGTCGGCGTCGCCCGCCAGGCGAAACGCCACACATCCTCTCGCCCGCCAACGCTGCGAATGCGCTCAGCCCAGCTCCCCCACCACGGCACCACGCGACGCGCCAGGGGCTCCACCACGAGTACCCGTGCGCCGCGCGCAGCCGCGGCCAGCAGACGTTCGAGCAGCCGCTCCCGCGTCGGCGCGTCCAGTTCGTTCGCGGTGTACGCGACGACGATCCCCGGCCGTTGGCGCGGCCAGTCCACCGCCTCGATATCGCTACATTTGGTGCGACCCGACAGACCCAGGCGCGACCAGTTCCAGCGCGCTTCTGCCAGCGCCCAGCGATTGCGGTCGACGCCCTCGATGCGGCTCACGCGCCCACACTCGATGGCCCAGGCAGCGGCGGCCACACCGGTTCCGCAGCCCAGGTCGACGATCTGCTCGACCGGACAATGCACCGCCGCCACGCCCCGCACAGCCGTCCTGACCGACTCGATGTGCAGAGCGGCGTAGAAGAAGGCGAAGGCCGCACGCTTGCCCGCACTGTCAAGAGCGGCGCCCTGCTCGAGCCGGGCTCCGCGGCGCTCGACATACAGTGCGGAAAGGGCGCTGAGCGCGCGACGCAGCTCGGGGAAGGTGAGCGTCGAGAGATGTCGTTGCTCCAACGCCGCGAGCCAGGCGGTCACGCGCCGGTCTGCACCGCCCTTCTGCCGATCGACCTGGTCGTCCTGCACCGCAACCTCCGATCCCTTCCGCTTTCGACCCGCCCCGCGGCCGCAGGTCCCGGCCGCCTGCCTTGATTTCAGCGAGCTCCCGCACTATCGTTCCGACGTCTGACGAACGAGCCGTGCCCTGACCGTTTGGCGCTCGCCGCGCGATTCTACAGGAGCGTGACCGATGTCCAAGACCTCAATGTCCTCTGGCCTCGCCCTTCTATGTTCTTGGGCCTGGCTCGGTGTGGCCCATGCGCAGACCGCTCGCGATGCTCAGATCGGATCGGACACAGGCGGTGCGACCACCGAGCAACTCGCGCGCATGGCAAGGCTCGCAAGCGGTGACGTGCTCACGGTACCGAGCGCACTCCGCGGTGACTGGGGGATGCCGGTCGCGCCAGCGGCCAGCAGCGCCGGCGCTCTCTTGGCTAGCATCACCAGACTGCCATCCGATCACAGCCGCCCGAGCAGCGAGCGTCTCGTGTTGCTGCTCTCGTGGGTCTACGCACCGAAGAAACCGAGTTTCAGCGAGACACAGACTTTCACGAAATACCAGGAGAACACGGGTAGCCTCGATCTCAAGTACACCCAGCCCACGGGATCAGGTTTCAGCGGCGACGGCCGCGTGATGCTCTGGCAAGGGTTCGGGCTGCAGCTAGGGTACTCCAGTGTGCCTCGTCACGGCGCTGTCGACGCCACAGCGCAAATCCCGCACCCGCTGCTATTCCAGCACAACCGTACCGTCAGCTACAGCGCAACGGGTCTAGACTGGCTGGAGGGCGCGTTTCATCTCGACGCCGCGTACAGCCGCTCCATCGGGCCCGTGCGGGCCACGATCTTCGCAGGCGCGAGCTTCGTGTCTGTCAAGGCAGACCTCGCCACGCAGCTCGCCTACACCCAGGTGTATCCGTACGCTTCCGAGAACGTTACGGTCACTGCGCTCAGTACCCAGCGCATCAGCAAGCAGGCCGTTGGCCCTGACGCCGGAGTGGCTCTCGATGTCCCGATCGTCAGGCACGTCGGGCTCGGCGCGCTCGTGCGCTACAGCGGCGCCCGCGTCACGCTCGCCCGCCCAGTCACGCCAGTGCCTCTCGACAGCGGCGCAGTGACGGGTGAGCAGCTCGTGCACATGACACCGGGCAGCTCGGCGAGCATCGACGCGCGCGGCATCCAACTCGCCGTGGGCGCGCGCCTGTTCTTCTAGGGCCGCGGCTGCCCCGCTAGACGCCGCCGCCATCCCTCGGCGTGTCGAGGTGCGCGAGCGCCGCACGCACCTCGTCCGCGAGCTTCTCGCGCAGGCCGGCGGGCTTCACGATTTGAACGTGCGGCAAGAAACCCTTGAGCCACGAGCGCAGCTCGCGGTTCGGCGCCACGTTCATGCGCAGCAGGAGCGAGCCGTCGGCGCGCTCTTCTAGTACTTGGCTCTCGTGCCACAACCTCTCGCGAACATAGTCGGCCATGGCACTGTCAAAAAGCAGCTCCACCGGTTCCGGCGTGCCGCCCGTGATGCCGAAGCCCCCACGCATGTAGTCCGAGGCGTCAAGGTCGGCCGGCAGCTCGAACTCGACCTCCAGAAGCTCGATGCGTTCGATGCGCTCCACGGCGAAAGTCCGCACCTCCCCGTACTCTTCTACGCGGGCGTGGAGGTACAGACCACCGTGGTAGTAGACCACGCGATATGGGTCCACCGTGTAGCGCTTGCGTTGGCGGCTGCTGAACGAGAAGTAGTCCAGCACCGCGCGCCGCTGGTGCAGCGTGGCGTCGATCAGCGACGCGACCACTTCACGCTTTCCGGAATAGTCCTTGCGCGACTCTGCGCGCGCCACGAACAGTCTCTGTATGCGGGCCAGGTATGGCAGGCTGCGGGGCGGCAGGGCCTCGCGGATCTTGTCGAAGGCGGACTCCAGGTCCTGTTCGAACGGAGCGCCCGCGAGAAACCCAATCAGGTTCTTGCCAAAGTACAGTGCCGCCAACTCTGACAGGCTGAAGCTCTGTGTCACGCGCTGACGATAGCCTTCGACTAGTCGCCAGACCTTCCTACCGTCGACGACCTCGTCGTACAACGGAAAGCCCGCTTCCTGCAGTGCCTCTACGTCGCGACGAATCGTGCGCTCGGTCACCTGATGTTCGTCGGCCAGGTCCCGCGTGCCGGTGAAACGGCCGGCTTCGATCCGTTTCAGGATCCGCCACTGCCGAATGACCTCTGCATGGCGCATTGGCGGCATTCTAGCCTGGATTCCCGTGGCACGGCGGCTCTCTCGTGCGTCTGCGACGGCGATCGGGGCGTCGTTGGCCTTGGGGCGCTCGTCCTGGCGCGGCACATCTTGGTGTGCGCTATACTGCTCCCGGCCGCGAGCGTCCGTGTCGTGGTCCCCCTGAAGGTGTATGAGCGACCGACTGCCCCGCCTCGGAGACGTCATCGACGACTACTGCCCAACGTGTCGCCTGCTGCTCAATCACGACATCGCCGCGTTTGTCGGCGCAGTCGTCGCGAAAGTCACCTGCCGCACCTGCTTCAACACCCACGATTTCAGAAACGCGCAGGTGCCGGCCAAGCGCAGGAGCAAGAAGGAAGAACCGAAGAGCCTGGTCGACCAGGTCCTGGCCGGAATGCCCGCGCCTCCGGTGACGTCCCCCGGGCCTGTGGCTACCCCACCGCCCCGCAAGCGGCGCGACCTCTGGGCAGAGGTCAGACGCATTCAGGAACAGCAGCAGAAGAAGTCCTGATGCTGGCCCGCGGGTCGTCGCCGCTCAGCCGCTGCGGTGGGGCGGTGTCCGCTCGGGCGCGCCGCCCTGGTTAGTCACATGCGCGCAATCGACGTCATCCAACGCAAACGCGGCGGCGGCGAGCTGACGCCAGAGGAGCTGTCGTTCTTCGTCGACGGTTACGTGCGCGGCGACATTCCAGACTACCAGGCAGCCGCCTGGGCGATGGCCGTGTGCTTGCGCGGCATGAGCGCAGCCGAGACAGCGGGTCTCACGCAGGTCATGCTGCGTTCCGGTGTGACTGTCGATCTGTCCGACCTACCTGGCCCAAAGGTGGACAAGCACTCCACCGGCGGCGTGGGCGACAAGACCAGCCTCATCGCAGCGCCCCTGGCAGCCGCGTGCGGGGTGCTGGTGCCGATGATCGCCGGCCGAGGGCTCGGCCACACCGGAGGCACGCTCGACAAGCTCGAGGCCATCCCGGGGATGCGCGTACGGCTGTCGCTGGAAGAGTTCCGCTCGGTGCTCGCGCGCTGCGGCGTCTCCATCGTCGGCCAGACCGAGGAAATCGCCCCCGCTGACCGGCGGCTCTACGCCCTGCGCGACGTGACCGGCACGGTCGACAGCATCCCGCTGATCGCCGCCTCGATCATGAGCAAGAAGCTGGCAGTCAGCGCTGACGCTCTCGTGCTCGACGTCAAGTGCGGCAACGGGGCCTTCATGCGCAACCTCGACGACGCCACCGCCCTGGCGCGGACCCTGATCGAGATTGGACGTGCCATGGGACGTCCCATGCAGGTCCTGATCACCGACATGGACCAGCCTCTGGGCAACGCCGTGGGCAACGCCTTGGAGATCGTAGAAGCGGTCGCCACGCTCAAGGGTCGCGGGCCGCGCGACGTCGAATCGCTCTCGCTAGAGCTCGCTGCCCGCATGGTACGGATGAGCGGCCTGGCACACACGCTGGATTTGGCCCGCGCTGCCGCTCGCCGCGCGCTTACGTCCGGGGCAGGCCTAGCCAAGCTGCGTGCCCTGGTCGAGGCGCAGGGCGGAGACCCATCCGTGTGCGACGACACCGAGCGCCTGCCCCGCGCCAAACACGCGGCCGTGATACGAGCGACCAGTGACGGACGGCTCGTGCGCATCGCCTGCCGAACCGTCGGCGAGGTCGCGCAGCAGCTCGGTGCAGGGCGGGAGACGCTCGCCTCGCACATCGATCCCAGCGCTGGACTGCTTGTCCACAAGAAGGTCGGTGATCTCGTGATCGCGGACGAACCCTTGGCGACGCTTTATGGGAGCGACGCGCCGCAGGTCGAGGCCTGTCGTACGCTGCTCGAGCAGGCCATGGAGGTGGCACGCGAGGCACCCCCGCCGGTCGCTCTTGTCCGTCGTGTGTTCGAGGACACCCCATGAGCCAGATCGCTAGAATCGAGGAAGCCGCGCACGCCGTGCACCTGCGTAGCCCACTCAAGCCGTCGCAAGGGCTCATCCTCGGCTCCGGCCTGGGCCCGCTGGCGCGCGACCTGGAGCGCGCCGCGCGCATACCGCTCGCCGAGATCCCCCACATGCCCACAGGTCACGTCGAAGGCC